>ERZ1643247.1261-NODE-1261-length-24531-cov-28.981165_pt1 | contig 24531 bp, 20 predicted proteins | sample MGYA00579264_ERZ1643247 | MGnify/ENA primary metagenome ERZ1643247 (study PRJEB29033, sample SAMEA4952262) | chicken gut metagenome | biome: Broiler Chicken; feature: Gastrointestinal Tract; material: Caecum | place: Ireland | collected 2018 | study: Broiler... | reverse complement strand
AAGGAAACAACCTAAATCAAGCGGTGCGAAATTGCTACTTCTATCCCGACGAAAAAGGCAAAGTTCTGTCCGCCGCGGCAGAGTGCAAAAGGGCATACCGCACGTTGCTCTCCGTTATCGGGGGAAACTAAGATGCCGCTTTTGAAAGCTTCGGCGGGCAAGGCAACGCCGCGGAAGGCGCTCGCCTACATAATGCGCTCGGATAAGGCAAGGTTCGTGGATGTGCAAAATCTGTTTGAAGACGAGGACTATGCCGAGCAATTCGGACAGACGGCGGCGCGATTCGGAAAATATACGGACTACGGCGAGAGAAAGTATTATCATTTTAAACTCTCTCCCGACCGAGCCGATCATGCCGACCCGCTCATGGTACAAGAGTACGCGAAGGCGTGCGCCGAGAAAATGTTTGAAGGTTGTGAGTGTGTTATCGCCACCCACACCGACACGCAGACCGTACACGCCCATATTATTGTGAACGCTGTTCACCCGATCACGGGAAGAAAACTGCATTTTAACGACGCGGACTATACGCGGCTGAAAGATATGGCGAACGAGATCGGAGAACAGTTCGGATTTTCTTCGTTGGACTTTCGGAAGAAGTCGGAGAACAAGCGCACGGCGGACGAGCGGCATATCCTTCTCAAAGGCGGTACTTCATGGAAAGAAGAACTCAGAGAGGTCATCGAAGAGGGCAAAATGTTGGCGACAAGTGAGGAAGAATTTATTTCTCACCTTGCGGATTACGGGGTGAAGATCGCTCGGAGCGGCAAAGACTATTCCTATCTTCACCCGCAGAAGAGCAAAGCCATCCGAGGGCAGAAACTCGGAGATAACTATACAAAGACGGAGATATTGAATGGCATTGCCAAACATAAAAACGGGGCAGACGGCTACCCCGCTGCAACAATTACAGGAAATCAACGAGGAACGGCGGCTGCAGACGGAGAACGGGCTCTTAAAAGAGGCATTGGCGATATCCAACGAGAGATGCAATACCTTGGTGAGCTTGCAGAATACGCTCATCTTGGACTTGACGGCGAGCGTGAACGAGATAAAGGGCGACAGCGGCAATTACGCGAAGAGGTTGAGCGAGAACGTGCAGAGCGCAGTCAGGGAGATACGCGAGATAACGCAGGACGAGCGGAAGTTCAAAGCGGAACTAAGTCAAACCATAAAGAGCGAGATCACGCAAACAGTCGCTGAGGCGAAAAACTACGCGCTCGAACAGGTGGACGAAACGCTGGAAGAAGTGAGGCAGCAACTCAAAGCCACGGCGCAGGAAATCGAACGCGAGCGTAGCGATATGAAGTTGGAACACGGCTTTCGCAAGTTTTTATTCTGGGCGACGCCCGTTCTTCTGCTTGCGCAGACGTTTGCGATACTGTTCCTGATTTTCGGTTAAATCAAATGACGGCCGACCGCAAGTCCGGTTGCGCGAGCGGTCGGTCCCCTGTCGAACACATTGCAGGCATACGGGCGCAAATGACGTGGAAACCGAAGTGATATGCCGATGACAATGTTAAAGGCAGACGGCAAAAAGGGACTCCTATCCGCATCGTTTGGGAAGCGGTGCGCGTTCAGACAACAAAGATCATATCATGATAAAGGAGATAAAATGTCAACCTACATTCTTAATTGGGGGATCAAACCATTAAACAATCATTGCAACAATTACAGGAAAAATATGCGGACTGCCCGCGCGTCACCGCAGCTTGTGAGATCGAGGGCAGACAATACCATATCATACGGCACTTTACGGGGCAGGCGGAACTTGGGAAAATAGTGGCGGAGCTCGCCCTGCGCCGCGCCGACCGGGAGGCGGGGCTATGAACGTCAGGAAAAAGTTGCCGCGGGCCGTTGAAAAATTCGGCAAGTTGTGCTATAATAGAGCCGACTTTGACCGAATGGCTTTGACAGAAAAGGAGGTTTCATGTCAAAGCAAAAACAACTGAATCGAACGGCGCTTTACATGCGCCTTTCGCGCGATGACGAGAAGGCGGGCGAGAGTATGTCCATCGAAAATCAGCGGGTCATCCTCAAAAAGTATGCCGAGGAAAACGGCGGCACCGTCGTGGACGAGTATATCGACGACGGATGGTCGGGCACCGACTTCGACCGCCCTGCCGTCAAACGGCTTTTGGACGATGCAAAAGAGGGCAAGATCGACACCATCGTCGTCAAAGATTTGTCCCGCTTCGGTAGAAATTACATTCAGGTGGGGCAGTATATCGATTATATCTTCCCCGCCTACGGTATCCGCTTTATCGCCCTTTCGGACAACGTGGACACGGCGGACAGAACGAGCGCGGGCATGGATATGATGCCCATCATGAACGTGTTCAACGAGTGGCACGCGGCGAATACTTCCAAGAAGATCCGCGCCGTTTTGGAAGCCAACTGGAAGCAGGGCAAGTACACCAACTGGGCGTACCCCTACGGCTACAAGGCGGGAACGGGCGAGAAGCGCACGGCAGTCATCGACGAGGAAGCGGCAACCGTCGTGCGGCGTATCTACGATATGCGCCTTGCGGGCAGCTCCTATCGGGCGATCGCCCGCGCGCTCACCGACGAGGGCATCCCTAACCCCACGGCGTACTACACGCGGCTGGACGGAAAGAAGTCGGTGCGACGGAACCTGGGCTATTGGACGACGCGCACCGTCTCTGAAATTCTGAGCAATTCCACCTACACGGGCAGGATGACGCAGCATCTGACGACGCGCTTTTCCTACAAGAACCATAAGGTGCTCCATGTTCCCGAGAGCGAACACGTCGTCAAGGAGAACGCTCACGAGGCGATCGTCGGCCGCGACACATGGGATAAAGTGCAGGCGATGCGCACGTCCGTTTCGCGCGGGAGGACGGACAAGGAAAACAGGGTGCATCCGCTTTCGGGTTTGCTCTTTTGCGCCGACTGTGGCTGCAAGCTCAAATTTAAGTCGGGCGGGCAGCGCAGGGGCGTCTGCAATTACTATCTGTGCCGCCGCTACATCGACGTCGGCAAGAAGTACTGCACCTCCCACGCCATCGGCGACAGGCAGATCGAGGGAATCGTTTTGAGCGACATCCGCGCCATGCTGGGCGAGGTGGAGACGGATGAGACGGCGGCGAAAGAGCGCTTTTTGCGGGAACGCGCCAAGCGCGGCGAGCGTAACAGACTGTCCGACGAAAAGCTGTTGCGGTCGCTTCAAGACAGGCTTGCGGAGCTTGATAAACTCATTCAGTCTGCCTTTGAAGAAAAGGTGCTGGGAGCTTTGCCCGAGAGCGTGTTGAAAAGCCTTTGCGAAAAGTATCAGACGGAGAAGGAAGCAATCGAACGCAAGATCGCGGAACTTGAAGCGCGGCTTGCCGAAGCGGACGGCATCGACGCGGAAGTCGAGGAGTACATAGCCCGCCTGAAACGGTACGCAAGGTGCGAGGAGCTGACGCGCGAAATGTGTCTACAGCTCATCGAATTTATCACCGTGGGCGAAAAGCCGGAGGGCGACAAGCCGCGCGAGATCCATATCTACTACAAATTTATCTCGAATGCGCCCGCGGACTTCCGTGGGCAAACGAATAAACAAATCCCATAAGTCACCGCACCCACAGGGCCCACCGGTGCGACGGGTGCCACGGGCGCCGCGCCGGAAACACAGGCGTTAACGGCGTATTCAACGCCTTCCGCACCCGTAACAGGCGGTCAGGCGCTTATCTTCGACCGCACCTCCACACAAGAAGGCTCGGCGATCTCTCATGCGAATAACTCGGCTGATTTCGTCATCAACGAGCCCGGCACTTACGTTGCCATCTACAACGGGACCGCCTATCCTCAGCAAAACGCCTCGCTGCCGGAAACCAATCTTTTGTCGTTTACGCTCAACGGCACCGCATTGAACGGCGCCGCAACACAGCACGTATTTACGACCGCCAACGAAACCTCGGCACAATCCGCCGCGCAGATCTTTACGGTCACGAGCGTGCCCGCAACGCTGCAAATCACATCGGCGGGCGGTGATTTCATTTACTCCAACATCGCGATGAATATATACAAGATCTGATCGCAAAATACGGGGGAAGGGTTTTAACCCTTCCCTTTTTGCCGCTTGACAATCTTTCTGAAAAGTTATATCATAAATGCGTGAGGATACATTTATGATACAGAGCGATCTGCATACGCACACGTTTTTTTCGGCGGACGGGCGGCAGGATTTGCGGGTCATGATCGAAAGAGCGATCTCTCTCGGTCTCAGATATTACGGAACGAGCGAACATTTCGATTACGACTATATTTCCAAAAAAGTAAAAATACGGGGCGAAGATGTGCGCCAGATAGACGCCGCCGCGTATTTTGATTGCGCACGTGCCATGCAAAACGAATACAGCGGCAGGATCAGCTATCTGATCGGGTGCGAATTCGGCTATGACGACAGCGCGCCGATTCAGGATATGTACTGCAAAATTTCCGAGACCTATTCCCCTGATTTTATCGTAAACAGCGTGCATACCTGTCTCGGCAAGGACTGCTATTTCCCCGAATTTTTTGCGGGAAAAAGCAAGGAGTACGCCTATAACGCCTATCTGTACCGCGTTTTGGAGAGCCTTGACGCGCCCTATCCGTACGATGTGGTCGCGCACATCGGCTACTGCGCACGCAACGCGGCCTACGCCGATTCCAAGCTGCGCTATGCAGACTTTGCGGACATTATAGACGCGATCCTGAAAAAGATCATAGAAAAAAACAAGATTTTAGAGGTGAATTCTTCCGCAAAGACAGCGGGCAGCCCCTTTATCCCCGATACCGACATTTTGCAGCGGTATTTCGACTTGGGCGGAAGAAAATTCATTTTTTCTTCCGACGCGCACGACGAAACGCGCATCGGCGATAAGCGCGACATCGTTTCCGATGCGCTCAAAAAAATCGGCTTTACACACGTTACCCTGCCCGTGCGCGGCAAATATATAGAAGAAGAATTATAAAAAACGCGCAAAGCGCCCCGAAAACTCGGGGCGCTTTGCGCATTCTTTTTTACACCGCAAAAACGGCGCGTTTCGCATTATTTATTGTTCAGGTTTTTCTTCCTCTTCCGTTTGCGCCGTTGTTTCGTCTTTCCGTTCGGCAACCTGCGCCGCGGGCTGAGAAGCAGACCTGCCCGAAACGAGCGTGATTATGATCGCCGCCGCGTAAATGCCGATTTTTGCGATCAGCAAAATAAAATTCAGCAACCGAATGATATCGTAAAAAACCGACGAAGAAGCGAACCCGGCAATGCCCGAAAGTATGCTCATAAACGCGTCGGCCGCCAAAAATATGAGCGTAACCACGAAACACCGCTTTGCCGTGCTCTTAACGTCATCTTCCCCTTTCACGATCGCATAACCGCCCGCGATCGCAAAAGCAATGATGCTCACAAAGCCGCACGCCCAAATGAGCACCTTCTTCCAGCTTTTCGTCCAAACCTCTTTCATAATTTCCTCCTTCGGATCAGACGATCCTTTGATATAATTATTATATATGCAAGCAAACGGTATTGTCAATCTTTTCGTAAAATTTACAGAAAAAAAAGAGAAGGTTCATTCTCCCTTCTCCTTTATCGTGAATTTATACAGCTCACTCTTGGAAACGCCCCTGTCTTTTGCGGCGGCTTTGAGCGCTTCCTTTTCGCTCATGCCCCGCGCCACGTAATGGGCGATATGCTCCCTCTCGGAAAGCAGATTGAGCGGGTTTTCCCTCTTTTCCGCACCCTTTACGAGCAGCACATATTCCCCTCTCTTTTCTCCAGACAGCCCCCCGGCAAGCGCAAAGTACTCGCAGCTTTCGTGCACTTTCGTGATCTCCCGCACGGCGCACGCCTCCCGGTCGCCGAACGCCTCATGCAGGAGCGCGACGTCCGCTTCTACGTCCTGCGGCGCCGAATAAAAGATGAGCGTGCCGGCAAAATCCGCATAGTCCCTCAAAAAAGCCAGTTTTTCTCCCCTTTTGCCCCGCAAAAAGCCCAAAAACGCGAACTTGTCCGCAGGAAAGCCCGAAAGCACCAGCGCGGCCACGAAAGCGCACGCCCCGGGCGCAAGGGTGTATTGTATGCCCCGCTCCCGCAGAACGTTTACGAGAAGATTGCCGGGATCGGAGATCACGGGCGTGCCCGCGTCCGTTACGACGGCGATGTTTTTCCCCGCCGCGGCGAGCTCCGCAAGCTTTTCCGCCGCCGCGAGCTCGTTGAATTTATGGCAGGAGACGAGCGGTTTTTTGATCTCGTAATAATTCAGCAACTTCAAGGAATGGCGGGTATCCTCGCAGAAAACGACGTCTGCCTCGCGGAGCGCGTCGAGCGCGCGGAGCGTAATGTCGCCGAGGTTCCCGATCGGCGTTGCGACGAAAGTTACCATATTTTTTTGCCGCGGCCGCGCGGCATACCTCCGTTCAGTTTTTGATATTTACGGCGTCGGGTAGGATCTCGATGCCCTCCTTCGCCCCCTTCGTGCCCTCGACGAGGATAAGGTACGGCTTCGCGCCCGCCCTGCCCCGCACGAATTGCAGCCGTTTCGGTTCGATGCCGCGCGACTTCATGGTGCAGAGCACTTCGGCGAGCCTGTCTGCACGGTTGACGAGCGCAAGCCTTCCGCCGAATTTGAGCTTTCTATAAGCCGCGTCTACGATCTCGGCAAGAGTTACCGTAATTTCCTTTCGGCAGATCGCTTTTTTGTAATCCTCGTTTTCAAAGCCGCCCGTTTCATAGGGCGGATTACACAGGATCAGCGAAAACCTGTCGTCGTATTCCCGCCCGATCTCCTGTATCCGGCAACATACGGCGGTAAAATTTTTCAACCCGTTGAGTTCTATGGAACGGGCGCTCATTTCGGAGAGTTCTTCCTGCATTTCAAACAGGGTAACCGACGAAACGTGCGGATTCAGTGCAAAAAAATGCAGGCCCACTATGCCGCTGCCCGCGCAGAAATCGGCAACGACGTCCCTCTTTTTCCCCTTCACGAAGCGGGAAAGGAGCACGGAATCGCTCGTAAAACGGTAGAGCGCGGTATTTTGTATGATTTTCAGATCGCCTTCCAAAAGTTCTTCCGCGACCTCGCCTTCTTTGAGCACGCCTGCCTCCGCGTTTGCTTTTTTATAATCATACCACAAAAGGCGGCAATTTTCAATCAAAACAGATATTGACAAAAAACGTTTTGCATTATATAATGAACACAGAACGAAAAAGGAGGCAGAAGCATGGACATTTTTGAAACGATTTATGCGCGCAGGAGCGTACGCAAGTATAAAAAGGGAGCGATCATTCCCCAAACCGACATAGAAAAGCTTTTGAGCGCGGCGATGCATGCGCCGAGCGCGGTGAACAGCCGCCCGTGGGAATTTTACTGTACGGATAAGGAGGATGTCAAAGCCGCCCTCATGCGGGCGCACCCCGCCAGCCGTATGCTGGAAACGGCGAGTTGGGCGATCGTCGTATGTGCGCGCCCCGAATTGCAGCCCCGCCACGGTTATTGGCCGCAGGATTGCGCCGCGGCGATCGAAAATATCCTGCTCGCCGCCAGGGGCATGGGCTACGGCACCTGCTGGTGGGGCTGCTATCCCACCCAGCCGCGCACGGACGACGTAAAAAAAGTGATCGGGTGCGATTCGGTACCCATCGGCATCGTAGCGGTGGGCGTGCCCGACGAAGAACCCGCGGCAAAGGGCTTTTACGACGCCGAACGCGTAAAATTCATCTGAATTCAATCCGCATTGCGCGCCGCCCGTACGGGCAGCGCGCTTTTTTATCCGTTCAAAATTTCAGCAACACAACGCTGAATGTTTTTTATGACAGCCGAAAACTTCCCGGGCCGAGCTTACCGCCCGGGGCCCCGAAAAAGCGAACGCGGAAAGTTGCGAAAAATATAAATTCAAATATTTGTTTTTAATTTTCGGCAGACAACGCGTCTAAAACAGACCGCCGCGAAATGCCGTATAGGGCGATCCGGCTAAAAAGAAGGGCGACCGCCAACATGACGGCCAGCGCGAACCCGAGCGCCGCAAAAAAGAAACCAAAGTGCAGGCGGAGCGCGTTTGGCGCTCCGCCTCTTATTTTTATTTCAGAAAAACATTCCGGAACAGCCGTTGAGCAAGGACGCTTTTATTGCCACTCCTCGCCCCATTTGTTTACTGCGATACGAGCTTGGAATACTCTTCCGCCAAAATATCCATTTTGTTTACGACAAGATCTGCCCAGCATACGGCAAAGCTCTTTGCGTCTACCGTCACCGCGGCATTATTGCCGTCTTTACCCGTCATAAAATAACCTTCCCATTTCTGCAAGGTGATTTCGGGATTATTGCCTATTTGCGCCGAGACGCGCTTGGGTATGCGAGAAAAGTACCCGTCCGTCATATCGAATACCGCCGTACTGTTCAGACAGTAATTTTCGTAATACGGATAAAAGCTTTCTGCCCAGTCCTGCGTGTAAACAAATTCATCGAATACGGCAGTGCTCCTGACCCGGTTTCTCAGGGGGTGCTTATAGGGCGACACCAAATACTCCGAACCTTCCGCATCGAGATGGAGCGTTTTTGTTCCGTCCGCATTCATCGTATAATGCATATTTTTCTTTATTGAGAGGAACTATGATCAAAGAAACCACATCTTGCTGCGCCGTATATAACAAAACCATGTCCTGTAAAATTCGTCTGTAAAGCAACTTTCTCATGATGTTTCCTCTCGCCGTCAAGTTAACCTAATTCTATCACAAAAAAAAGGGCTGTCAAGACACCCTGGAAAAATCAAATCATAATGCTATACCCGATGTAAAATATTCTTGCATTAAATTATTGAAAACGCAGCACGTACATTCAGTTCTTCGCCAATATCGAAAAAAACAAAACTTGGCGTATACCATAAAATTGCGGGCACGAAAAAAGCCGCCTCCGGATGAATCCGAAGGCGGCTTTTTATACGGTTTGCCTTTTACTGTACGCTTTTTATTTGCCGCTGAGATGAAACGGCATTACAAACGCCGCTTCGCCTACCCCGACCGTAAACGGCAGCGCACCGTTTCAGGCACTCTGTTGCGGTAAATTTGGAACAACCGCCGCGACTCCGCAGCGGTTGTACTCTATTCGTTGACCTTCCGACGGCCGATCTTGTAGGAGCTATTCCGTTCGATCGCCCCGATCTTTAATTTGGGCAATACTTTTTCGAATACCATACTCACCATACCGAATTACTCAGCCAACTTCGCAGCCGAATCACAGGGTCTTTTTTTCATGGCATTTACGATTAGCAAGTACGTTGAACCAAGCCCCCTCGCAACTTTATCTCAGCCTTTGTCCTCGTTTACTTTTTGGGGTAAGGAAACCCCGAAATCAAATACACCCAATTGTTTGCAGCAGCACCTGTGCATAAACCCTATGCATATAATCGTTCGGGTGGTTGGTGTTATTGCTTGTGATATCGGCAAAACGTTTGGTCTTCACAATGTGTTGATATACAGACAAAACATCAGCAAAAGCAATCCCGATCCCCTTATCGCGACCTGCCTCGGTAATCCTGTACAAAACCGACTTGTAAGACGGTTGCCAGTTGCAAAGCGGCTGATGATCCCCCCAATTTGCTTTTATTTCCTGATTCGGCAACATCGAAGAAATCAATACGATCTCGCTGTCAGGACACTTCTGATTGATCCTGTCTATCAGCGTCTGTATATTGTTTCCATAATCTTCGGGCTGAATGCTTCCCCCGTCGTTCATGCCGAATGCGATCACGATAAGATCAGGAGCATCGGCGATCATCGTTTCAAAATTTACGATCCCGTCTTCCTCATATAACGGCCACCGCGAGGTTTTCCCTGCCGAAGAATAATTTTTCAAAGTGATCTGCTTATTCGGATATTGCGCTTGCAATTGAGAAACAAAAAGTTCGATATACGGCGGCATATGCGGCGCCAGATCGACGTTCCCGTACCCCGAAGCAGTCCAACCCTGCGATATACTATCGCCGATGCAGGCCACTTTCAGCGCATCCTCATCATCTTCATTCAATATAGCACTTGTATTTTTGAGATAAACACTTTGATTTTGCGGAACCGAACCGCTCCAAAGCGCACTGTGACGATAGGTCACGCAAACCTGCCATTGCGTCATACCCTGCCGATGCTCTCCGTTTTCATAAATCGCTTCACTGTAAATCTGCGCCCCCGTTCCGTAAATTTCCGGCATATTTGCGGAGGAACTCGGATCGTAAACATCTAAATAAAACGAATCGTAAGGCATCGCTTTAATGCTGCCGCCTGTTAAAATCTGCAACCGGCCATCTACCGTAAGCTTATAGTCTTTTCCTTCTTCATAGCGGATATCTAAGCCATAACTCCTTACAGAAATGATCTGCTTTGCAGGATATAATAACTGAATCGGCTCCACACTGCCGTCTTTTTCTGCCAAAACAAAGACCGTTTCCGCCGAAGCGATCCCTCCGTCGTTCCAAACAGGAACCATATAAGTTTCCCTGTCATAAGCATCGATATCAAATCTTTCTAAATCTTCGATACTGCCATCGGGCCAATCGGGATCGACTTCTTCACTCAAATGATTTTCTTTCTCCGTTTCATTTTCTTCATCCTTGCTACACCCCGAAAACAGGCAAAAAAATGCAAGCGCGCTTAATAAAACACATAACATACGTTTCATACGACTCTCCTTACTCGACGAAAAACTTTGCGGCCGACCCCGCTCCCGCATTGCGGATCAGATAACTGATCTCCACCACGCCGTCCCAGTTCTTGGGAGCATATTGTTTCAAATCCAAAGTATATTTATTAGAATCGTCAAACAACAAGCTTTGCTCGGCAACGCGTCCCGTCCCAAAAGGCGCTAACATATTGTATTCAAACCCTTCAAGTGAAATATAAACGGCGTTGCTGAAGCCTTCAGCCGTATGAAAATCAACGCGGACGCCCAACGAGCTGCTTTCACCCGCAGCGAGCTCGCCCCATGTTTCATACCGAAAAGTTAGCGAAGGATTTTTATTCATTTCTCCGAGAATAACGGCAACGCCGGCTTCCCCTTCTTCCTCCCCTGCCATTCCGACATATGCATTCATGCTTTGATTAAAAATATCGGCATACGGCAAGTTGTCTCCCCTGTCGGCGTAATAATACTCCTTTTTTAGCAATTTACCTATATTTATGCTCTTATCAAGTTCGGACATTTTTGCACTTGTATTAAATTCAATATAATACGCCCCTTTCACGGCAATATCTAATGTTTCACTCCCGCGTTCCTTTACCCGATTTATCGTTTTATAAATTTCCGGCATTTTTTCCGGCAATCTTTGGGTATAATACTCCGGATCGATTCGGTAAATCGTGCATTCATCGGCTTCAAACGGTAAGCTTGACCAATTGATCGTAACCTGTTGCCGCTCATTTAAAGAGCGATTATACACTATGATCCCCGCACGTTGCGAATCGGCGCCGGATAATATGCCGACTTTTTCCGAATCGTTAACAACATGTATCCTGTCTACCGGCAATCTGCCGTACGTCCATAAAACATGATAGACCGGATTTACTGCCAAATATTCTTCAAATAATCCGAACTGATCCGTACACAACCACATCGGCCAGGAAACACGCGTAACATCAGAAGCCTCGTTAATACGAAGGATTGAATCATAAAAAGCCCATACCTGTTCATACGTATCGTTCATTTGGCTCTTTCCTCCGAAAAAATCGTTGGAAACAGGGTGAAATTCAGTCAAATGCGTCTGTACTTTCCGCAAATCCATTGTCTGCGATGTCCTTTTGAAGGCTTCTCTTAATTCATTCAGTTGATAATTAAAATTCCCCGCACCGTCTTCGTTGATATAATCTCCTTCCAAATCTCCGTCGCTCGGACCGTAAAAATGCCACGAAAAGCCGTCCGGCAACGCATCGTTTTCTGCCGAAGATTTCCAAAAATATTCCCAGCCGGTCATTTCTTCACCGTTAAATGTTTCTTTCTCCCGTACAAATTGCAAGGGACGGGCAATTCCGGGAGATATTACCGTAGAAAATATATTTGAATCATAATACGCGTCGGCGCCTGTTACGACTGTATCGATCCATTCCTGTGCCGACCCAAGCCAATAAGCATTGCCTTCCAAGTCCGGCTCATTCCATGTTTCCAGTACTGCATAGATATCGTTTCGCTTCAAATAATCCGCCACGTTGTAACAAAATTCATAATAACGGTCAAGATCCGGCACGTTTCTAAAATCCACATCATCTCCGTCCTTTGTAGCATAAGAAGGCGTACCGACCATAACCAAATAGGGAGTGACACCGTTAGCCTTACAACAATCCATGAAATCGCGCGCAAGGCTCCACTCGTCATCGGAAAGCCCGCTTTGACCGTTCCTGCCGATCGGTTTACCGATACCGTTCTGCTCATTGCCAAACATCATATCGATGCGAAAATGATCGGGTTTTAATTGTTGTATCCCGTTAAGCGTATCCAAAGCAGAAGGGTCAAGCGTGCCGTCCGCATCTCCCATAAACGTCCATGTAGGATTGAACATGTCTATTTTCTTCAAGTTTTGAGGCAGCGAACCGTCTTTTTGAGAAAAATCAATTGAAATAACAGTTCCTTTATCCGCGCAGGCAGATAAAAACGAAATTGTTGAGACACTCATAAAGCAGGCGAGCGCCAAAGAAATCCATCTTGTATTTTTCATCTTCCCCTCCCTTCAATATGAGATAGTAACATCGACATGCGTTAAGTCGTTTTCATTCCCGTATCCGGCATTTAAAACAAAGTAAAGAGGCGCCCCAGCCGAAATTTTACATTGCAGTTCTCCATCAAACCGGCTTTCTTTTCCGTTTCCGGCCAAAGAACATTCTGCGAGAGGAGAATCCGCCGCGGCATCATAAATTGAGAACAACACGCCGTCATCGGTGGGAAGCTGAATACCTATCAGCCACAGAGAATAAGCAACAGTCACATTTCCATTTTTGGGAGGGTCAAATCTGAGAATAATATCCTCATTTTGATGAGGCAGCCACTCGGCTCCCGATACCGTGGCGAGCGTGGAATTGTATGCGCCCTTGTACTCGTTAAACGTCATATTCGTCGGTTGAAAAGCAACGTCTCCGAACAAATACGTCCACCCTTTATATCCCTGTATGGAACTGAAATCTTCTATATTTCCGAAGCTGTCGAATTCTTTATATTTTCCTCCGCACCCCGCAAAGCAGGCCAAACAAAAAACAAAAAATACCAATACAGAAATCCATTTTTTCATTGTTGTTTCCTCTTTCGGTTGACGACTAAAACCGTAACGAAAACCGCCAGCCCTACGGCCGATACAGATCCCGCTATTATACCGATTATTTGCCCTGTTGTAAGGCAATTGTTCTGTATATCTTCACTTATAATAGATGTATCGGACATATCCGCCTCATTTTCAGCCAGAGACAAATAGCTGAAACGGTCAAGAGCCCTTTCCTGATCTTCGATCTGCACACAAAAAATATTTGTTATGAATTCTACACTGTCACCTACTTCATCATATTTCGGCCCTGTTCCCAAAGAGAAAATTATTGAATCGCCTTTTTTCACATCGATTTCACGCTCGGGAATATTATAGACCTTCTTGCCGTAATAATCGCAGGTTTCCTGCCATAACATGTTCCCGTTGTGATATAACCCCGCAAGGGAACCATCTCCTTCCGTTGACGAACGCGACACTGCCCCGCTTACGGCGACTTTACCATCAAAATCTGAGATCCATATTTTAAGATTATCAAATTTTCCCGAAGGGTGCATAATCGTTTGCCCGATAAATTGATACGGGAAATGGCTCGTCCACTGATACGCGCCGTATACATACCGCCAATTCATCAAACTGTATTTTTTTACCGACCCGAAAGCATAAAACCAACCGTCTTTCCCCTGCTCGTTGGAGTAGTTGCGAATCGGCGCGACAGAGCAGCCGAGAAATTCAGAAAGTTGCGCGTCTTCCGCTGATCCGTCTTTCGTAAACTCAACATCAAAAACGCATGTGTTCCCGTCGCTTTCATTATTTCCGTTTTTATTTACGGATAGCGCTATCAAATCCCCGGCGTTTACATATATATCCGTAAATAAAAATTCGACAGGCACGTCGTTCAAAATCTCGCGATTGCTGTATCGCGGTTCCAAAGGTACCGCTTCCAGATACCGACCCTCTTCGAACTTACGCATTTCAATAGAAATCTTTATTCCGTCAGCGTTGCCTCCTTCCATAAAGTTTGCATTATTTTTCAACCGTACACTTCCGGCTATGTTGACCCTACCCTTCGCGGGGGAGCGCCATGCTTTTATCGTGTCGCCATAGTTTCCGGGATGCAGATTTACCGCGGTAGCCGATTCGATTTCGGCTTGGGCAAAAGTATCATAGTCTGTGTACCTCCACAGGCTATCCGAATTTTTAAACATCTTAAAGTATCTGCCTGAAAAATCCCCATAAAAGTAATAGATCTCTCCTTTTGAAGACGTTTCGGCAAGTATATTTGGAAAGCAAACTTCCTTAAACGAGCAAAAAAACGCTATCAAACCAAACAAGACCGCGAAAGCACACCAGATCAACCTTTTGCCCTTTACCATACATGCGATTCCTCCTACCGACATTTTTAATGCCCTGCGCGTTTATGCAAACACCAGTCTTCCGTCTTCGCCGATTTCCGGAGCGGTCACTTTAACTCCATGTCCGACGGCTATGTTATAGGCATCTGCAATAGCCTGTCCTTTGTATGTTGTTTTCATAGTATCAACATAGCTTGCCCATGCGGTATTGAACGCTGAATTATAGTTACGGAACGTTGCCCACCATTCTTCCGGTTTTTTCGAAAAATCCGGTTCGGCGACCGCATAATCTTTATTTCGTTCCATACTCGTAAATTCTGTGATCATTTTATCGCACAAGCCCTCAAAATACTCTGTATACGTATTTTCGGTGAGCATGTAATAGTCGGGATAGCGGTTATAACCTTTTGCTTTTTCCATTGCCGCGATCACTTTATCACTGTTCGTTTGCATTTCGTTATAATAATTGGAAGTTATGTTGGTAAACAGTCTAAGCCCGCTGAACGTGTCTTTCCCGTCTATCGTCCAATAAATGCCATGCTCCTCGTCTTCATAACCCATGAGCGAAACTTTTTTTTCTTCTCCGGTTGCCGGATCCTTTTCAACTTTATAATGTACGCCTTCTATACCGTAAGTCAAAAGATCTACCGCTTCATCGCTTAAAAGCCAGTTCATGAGTTTTAACGCATCGTTACGCTTTTCCTCTGAAAGAGAGGCGCTGATAGAAACAGACGTCCAAAAATTCGGGTGCCCCTGAATACCGAATGAACCGTCTTCGCCCTTCGGCGGCGCGAACATTACGATGTTTTCCGCTGCTTCTTCATACGTCCAGCCCTTTTGCGTAACGAAATAAGAGCAAATCATATTTAGCGTAACCTGGTTCTCGATAATGCCTACGTTACCGTTTCCGAAGGAATCGATCTTATCCTTGCTTTCATTTGTGACCCAGCTGGGATCCATGTATCCGTTTGTAAGCAAACTGTTGATAAAACTCACAACATACTTGTTGCCGTTGCTTATCCCGCTAAAATCGTATTTACCGTCTTTATCGTTATCTTCCATAATACGATACCCTCCGCCCGCAACATATAACCAGTTATCCGAATACATGTCTTTGGAAGAGGTATATCCGTAAGTCTGCGTACTCGAATCATTATCGGGATCGTAAATGGTAAACGCACGACAAACGCGGTAAAATTCCATCAATGTTTCAGGAATCGTAAAGCAATATTCATCATATATTTCCGGTGTCATATCCGACTCTTGTGAAATCACGCCGTCTGCCACTAAAATAGAAGCCAGTTTCGCGTTCAGATTATCCAGCCAGTCTTTGCGGATAAACATCGTATGCTCCTGCGTCCATACCGTCGGGATCATATACATCTTGCCGTTCATAAAATCGATATTGCTTTTCAGAAACGAATACTTTTCAAGCTGTCTGTAAATATTCGGATACTCCGTCTCTGAAACGTAATCGGAAATAGGCAGCAAAGCCTCCGAATCGATCATCTTTTTAAAAAGCGTAGGCGTTTCCGCCGTTCTGGAAATAAATACGTCAGGCAATTCCCCCGTATTAAAATATTGCTGCAATTTTTGTTCTGCCTGCCCGCCGCCTGCCGTAAGACAAGTGAAGTCTACCCCGCAAAGCTTCATATATTCTTTATAAAGATCCGATTTACGTTTAATAGCCATATTAACGCCACTCAAATCGGAATAAAACAACGTCAGCTTGCCGCTGTTCAACACATCTGAGCCGCAACCGACAAACATAGAAACCGTCGATATAACAATTAACAGCAATACAACCAGCTTTACAATAAATTTTTTCATAATAAACTCCTATTAAGATTTTACTGCACCCAGCATAACGCCCTGAACAAAGTATTTTTGCAATGCAACATAAACGATTGCAATGGGAAACAGAGAAATTACAATGATTGCACCGTTCCTCCCTTCCGCAAACACCTTGGTCATATCGATAATGCCTGCTTCAACATTATCTACGGAGGCATTCAACGCCATTTTTACCTGATATGCCAACGGATACATTTCTTCGTCTGTTAACAACACCATCGGCCAATACCAATCGTTCCATTTCCCCACGAGAGTAAAAACCGCGATAGTTGCCAATCCCGCCTTAGAAAGAGGAAGAATAAACCGAAAAAGGCACCCGAAATCGTCGCAGCCGTCCATGCGGGCAGACTCCAAAACCTCCTTCGGAACCTGAGCAAAAAAGTTCCGTAAAAGTATAATGTTAAAGGCTGAAACGCCGAAAGGAAGTATCAATCCCGCATAATTATTCGTGAGATTCAGAGAACGAAGCGTAAGCACCATGGGAATCAGCCCTCCGCTGAAAAACATGGTTATCAGAAGTAAAATAAAAAATATCCTTCTGCCCGGCAAATCATTTTTCAGCAAAACATACGCCCCCAACGAAAGAACCACCATTGAATAAACCGTTGCGATCAGCGTAATGCAAACCGATATTATAAACGACCGCCCGATGAGATCCTGAAACAAAATAAGTTTGTACATTTCCAAATTAAAGTGTTTCGGGATAACAATAAATTTGGAATCCAAAAAATCATCTCGCGAAGATACGGAAAGCATAACTTCATACAGCAACGGAAAAAGACAGCATGCCATAAAAACGAACAGACACACATATATGAGCGCTTTCCATACAGCCATCGGGTTTTGCTTCAAACGTAATGTTCTTTCCCGTCTCATTCCGCTACCTCATACATGCCGTAACCGTTTATTTTTTTCACGATCGCATTGGCAGAAAGCAACAAAACAAAGTTGATAACAGACTTAAAAAGACCTATTGCCGTACCGCGCTCGTAATATCCTTCTTCAAAGCCGGTTCTCATCACCAAAGTATCAATGACATCTGCCACGCTGTATACCGTAGGATTATATAAATTGTAGATCGCATCAAAATTTGCATTTAAAATATTCCCGACTTGCATTGTAAACATGATCAAAATGATTGGCGACAGGCTCGGTAACGTTATATATCTCGCCATACCAAAACGTTTACAGCCATCGATCATTGCCGCCTCATATAACGTTGGATCGATACTTGATATCCCTGCCGTATAAATGATCGTACCCCACCCTGCATCTTTAATAATACAGGAAATAATAAGCACCGGATAAAACAGCGCTTCCGAGGCGAGAAACTCAATGCGAGACAAACCGATATTTGCCAGTATATTGTTGACCGTTCCCGTAGAATAGTTTAAAAGCGAATTGATGATGCCAGCCAAAACAACCCATGAAATAAAATTCGGGAAATAAATACATGTTTGAATGAAACGTTTATACGGCCTATTTGTAACTTCGTTCAGAAGCAACGCCAAAATAATCGGCGCAGGAAAGCAGAATATCAAAGTCAACAAACTGATAACGATCGTATTGCGGAACGCAGTAAAAAAATCAGGCAAAGAAAAAACCGCAATAAAGTGTTTGAAACCAACCCACTCGCTGCCCCATATCCCTTTATTCGGCAAATAGTCCTTAAATGCAAGAATGATCCCATACATGGGGTAATAGGAAAAAATAAGAAGCAAAACAAGTACAGGCAGCATCATCATATATACTTGCTTGTTTTGCCAAATTTTTATTTTAAGATTTTTTTTGCTCATCAGAATACTCCCCCGCGGAACCGATCATCTCTGCTCCCGTCAGTTTTTCATCGCTAAAACTCTTTTTCGGATGTGTTCGGAAATTTTTTTGCCTGTATTCCGAAGCTGTGCACCCAAAATTTTCTTTGAAAACCCGAGCAAAATATTTGGGGTCTTCAAAACCTGTTAACCTGGCGATATCGCTGACGGGACGATCTGTCTGCACCAAAAGATCCTCGGCATTTTTTAACCTCACATATGTAAGATATTTCTTCGGAGAAAGTTTTTTCTCCTTTTTAAATATCCGATTGATATAACTTAAACTAAGATTCAGATTTTTACATATATCCTCGACCGTAAAACGGGAGTTCATATATGAACAACCAACTAAAATTTCTATTTGATTGATATAGTGCCCGTGATTATAATCGTCGCGCAAAGATATTCCGGTTTTTAATTTATCAAATAAAAGATAAAAGTAGCCGAGTCTTTCGTAATCTGCCTGCGGGCGTTCCAAATAACTTTTATTTATCTTTCCGAACAAATCGATAATCGCGCCTCGATCCCCTTTACTTTGAACGCATATACATTCTTTCGACAGGTTGATTTCCTCCATCATTTCATATGCTGCCTGTCCCGCAAGGACGATCCAGTAATAACAGAACGGGTTTTGTTTATCCGCCTCATAACAAATCGCTTCTTTCGGGGGGACCATAAACAGATCCCCCGTTGAAACAACTTGCTCAGAGCCACGATAAAATACGCGCCCTTTGCCTCTATAAATAAAATGAAGCGACAAATAAAACCGATCTTTATTCTCCTCGACTTTGACAACTTTATAGGGCGAGCATTCCTCTTTACAGCACTCTACAATGATCGGGCGGGAAAAATTGTACAGCGGCGAATAACATTTGATCAATGTGTGTTCCTTCTTTTCCACGTTACGCTTCCATATGATAAAATTAAGCTTGCAATGCTTCTTCTATTTTGTCCGCAAGGGTTTGATCGGCTTCACCGTAACGTACATTTTTTACGGGGAAACCGTCCGGCCAGCTTCCGTTTGCAAAAATCCCGAAAGTTTTTTCCTGTTCGGCATTCCATACCGTCGCCGCGTCGAAATCCGTATTGTTTACGTTAGGCACATATGCCGTATCGCTTACGATTTTCGTCCAATTATCGTCGATACCTACATAAATTGCCTCACCATATACCATAACGGACAGCCTGCATGCCGCTTTATACGGTATGGCCGTTTCATAATCGCGGTCGCTGCGATCGTACCAGCCCGTTCCCCTTGTGATCCGGATCTTAAACATATGCGTGTCCAGATTTTCGAACACGAACACCTTTGCCGGACTTGCGCTGCCAGCGTAAAAATATATGCCCGCTACTGCTTCGCCCTGATCCACCCTCTCAACATCGGCTTCCACATAAAAATTTTTCAGTGAAGCTCCGTTAAACTGCTTGTACTCCTCGCTTTTGAGCAAGCCCGAGCCCGTATTATCCAAATATGTTCCGTCGGTAAATGCGATTTGCGTAAAGACCAACGCATCTTCAATCGTCACATCGCCTCCCGAGACTTTTACTTCCTTTTCCACTTCGGAAAATCTGTTACTGGATAATACCAGCCTATGCGTACCGTCTGGCAATCGAATAGAAAATTCACCTTCGGAAGCCGTGCCGATTACGCCGGTATCGGGAGAACGAACAGATACCGTATCGCCGGCACTAAATAAACCGGTTTCGTAAAGATATTTCCCCGTTACAAGATACGACATTTCAAAACGAACCGAAATCGTCCCCGATGCCTTTGCTTCAAACACATATACATTTTTTTCCGTTTCAACCAGGGCTTCTCCGTTATAAGTAACTATTACGATATGATCTTCTTCTGCCCCGCTGACCGTCAGCGTCACATTCTGTCCTTTCAGAACGCGCTCAGCACTCAGCTGCGCAGATATCCCTTCCGTTTTAGAAACCGTCAATTGCGCGTAGCAGCCGTCCACCGTCGTTTGGTCGGCTTCGCCGTAGCGGACGTTCTTTACCGGGAAACCTTCCTCCCAGCTTCCGTTCGCATATATCCCGAATGTTTTTTCCTGTTCGGCGTTCCATACCGTCGCCGCGTCGAAATCCGTATTGTTTACCTGAGGCCCATATGCCGTATCGCTCGTGATTTTCGTCCAGCTGTCGTCTATCCCGACATATATCGCTTCTCCGTATACTATGACGGTCAGCCTGCATGCCGCTTTATACGGTATGGCCGTTTCATAATCGCGGTCGCTGCGATCGTCCCAGCCCACTCCCCTTGTGATACGGATCTTAAACGTATGCGTTCCTTGATTTTCGAACACGAACACTTTTGCCGGACTTGCGCTGCCAGCGTAAAAATATATGCCCGCCACCGATTCGCCCAGATCCATTCTCTCAACGTCCGCTTCCACATAAAAGTTTTTCAACGAAACGCCGCCGAACTGTTTATATTCTCCGTTTTTGAGCAAGCCCGAGCCCGTGTCATCCAAATACGTTCCGTCGGTAAACGCGAGCTGCGTAAAATGCAACGCATCTTCAATCGCTACGTCACGCCCCGACACGTTTACTTCCGTTTCCACTTCGTAAAATCTGCCGCTGGACAATATCAGCCTGTGCGTACCTTCCGGCAACCGAATAGAAAACTCGCCGTCCGAAGCCGTGCCGACGATACCGGTATCGGGAGAACGAACTGTTACCGTATCGCCGGAGCTCAGTAAACCGGTACCGTAAAGATATTTCCCGGTTACAAGATATGCCCTTTCAAAACGAACCGAAATCGTCCCCGATGCCTTTGCTTCAAAAACATATATATTTTTTTCCGTTTCAACCAGGGCTTCTCCGTTATACGTGACAATGGGGGTATAGCTTTCATCTTTCGGCGTAATTTTCAGCGTGACCTGTTCGCCGGACATAACTTCCGAAGCACTGAGTTCCGCTGTTCCCCCCTCTGAATAATCCAAAGTTAGCCTAAGCAGACAATCTTTTAACTGTTCATCTACATCTGACCCGCCGGAAATGTTTTTGTGAGAAGAAACACCTGTTTCGGCATTGCCGACCCCGAAACATCTCGGCTGCTCCGTGAAGAAATCAAATGTTCCCTCGGATGATGCCGCGGCGGTCGTTTTATCGATTTTGAGCCACCCGCCGTTCAGACAGACATAATACACGCCTGTTTTATAAATGAGTTTAATCGACGCGCTATGATTCGCCCCTTCAAACAGAAAATCCGTATGATATGTGCGCAGAGATTTTTCTTCCCCCGTGAACCCAACAAAATATATCGTTGCCGTTTTGGAAGACGAAGCGTCTTTGTCGGCAAAAACATACATTTTATTTCCGTCTGTTCCCGCATAAATCGTTCCCGCCCTTCTGCCGGATTCGTCTGAACGATAATCGGAACTTACGGTCGTAGCGACCCAAAAATCAGACGAGCTTTTCTCTGACAACACAGCGTAATCCCACGGTTGTTCAAACATGATTTCGCTGCCGCTTAAAACTTTTGTATCCTCTTGTTGTTCTCCCTTTTCACACCCGACAAAAAAGACTGCCGCACACATACACAAAAAAAGTAAGATGTACTTTAATTGCCTCATTTCACCCCTCCCAAAATTTATAAAATACGGATCCGAATTCCGATTGACGTTTTAAATTTTACACGAAAAGCACGGACATGTCAATAGTCATTTTCTTCCATGTGTTCATATTTATCCACCCATAAAAATACTAATTTTATAAAAAATCACTTACACATTTTATAACTATTTACAGAAATAAATGTATTTTCCTATGGTCAAAAAAGGAGGGATTTCAACAATAAAATTATTTTATCCACTTTCAAACAGTTTCAAAATCTTTATAAAATGCAAGATTTATCCACTTTTTTTAATTCGCACAAAAGGTTGACATATCTATCCTTTAACGTTATAATTTTAAGAGAATGTTACAAAAGGTGGTAGATATATGGACGCCTGTTTTCCCCAAATTCACCGTTCCGAAATGAATGTTACTTTTGCCTTTCGATTTATGTTACATAAAGAGTATTCAGATGCAGCTATCCGCATCGCCGCATCAAACGCTTTCCGTATCTTTCAAGACGGTGAGCTTCTGTTTCACGGCCCTATGCGTAGCGCGCACGGACACAGCCTGATTTCCAAAATTCGGCTACATGAAAAAAAAGAAACCTGTATAGTCATTGAAGTCGCCTATTACGGCATCAACGGATATGCATATATCAACGAAATGCCCTTTTTGGCATGCGAAATCGTCGCAGACGGCAATACGATTGCCGTTGCCAAAGATTTTGAAGTATTCCGCTTAAACGACAGACTCCAAAAAGTCCCCCGTTACAGTTTTCAGCGCGCATTTTCCGAAAGCTACCGCATGAGCCATGACCGAAATGACCTGTATAGGGGAAAACCCGTTGACTATGAAAAAGTCGACGCCGTACCGGTCAGCGCCAATACTCTTTCCGCCTCTTCTCTGAGCCTGCCTATTCTGAAAAAACAAACGCTGACTCAGATCATTGAAAGAGGGAAACTCGGCATTTGTCATGATAAACACCTGTTTCGCGACCGATGCGTAACGGCGATTGGCGATACTTTGCTGGGATATCGCATGGAAGAGCTCGAAAGTTTCCCTCCTGACGATGTTTCAGCTTTGGCATTTATTCGTGAAGAAAATGCGCCGAACACGGATAACTATATCCTGTTCGACGCAAAAATGAACTACACTTCATTTATCGGTATCAAAATAAACGTAAATCGCCCCTCGAAAATTTATCTGATTTTCGACGAAATTTTATGGGACGAAGGTCTTAGCGATAAATCATTCCGCTCTGCTTTTCTTAATGGCGCAAAGCCTCTGAGCTTTTATCGTTTGGAATGCTGCAATATAGTTAAATATGAGCTTGCTCCCGGAATGTATGATCTTCTTACCTTTGAGCCTTATACCTTTCGCTATCTAAAACTCGCCGTGCAGGGCGGCGCCTCCGTCTGCAAAGCTTTTCATATCCCTTATGAAACACCTGATACGAATAAAATCTGTTTTCATACCGACGATGACGCGATCAATAAAATTTTTTTAGCAGGAAAAAGAACTTTTGCACAAAACGCAATAGATATCCTGACCGATTGCCCTTCTCGAGAACGAGCCGGCTGGCTGTGCGACAGCTATTTTTCCGGTCAAGCAGAATCATTGCTCACCGGGCAAAACAAAGTGGAAAAAAATTTTCTGTTTGCTTATTTAGCGGCACCAGCTCTTCCTTCTCTGCCAGAAAACATGTTGCCCATGTGTTATCCGGCGGATCATTACGACGGCCAATTCATTCCGAACTGGGCAATGTTTTTGATCCTTGAACTGGAAACCTATCAAAAAAGAACCGGAGACGAGCAACTTGTCGACCGTTTCAAAGAAAAGGTATCCGCTCTTATTGCATACTTTTCGCGCTTCGAAAACGAGTATGGGCTTTTGGAAAATTTACCCGGGTGGGTATTTATTGAATGGAGCGACTGTCAAAAATTTATAAAAGATGTAAACGTGCCCACAAATATGCTTTACGGTTACGCCCTGCATACCGCTGCAAAACTATATAAAGTTGCAGAATGGCAGGAACGAGCCAATAAAATCAGAACCGCGCTACAAACTCTTGCCTATAACGGTCAATTCTTTGTAGATAACCTCATCAGGGACGGGCACCGTTTGATTTGCAGTAAAAACGTCACGGAAACCTGTCAATATTATGCTTTTTTTACCCATACAGCAACACAAAACGATTATCCATTGCTGTATAAAACCATGGAGGAAAATTTTGGCCCCTTATGCGAAAATGTAAAGTATTCCAAAATTCCCCGTTCAAATGCTTTTATCGGAAATTTTTTACGACTGAAATGGCTTGCGGAAATCGGTTCTTATGATAAGTTGCTGAAAGAATTTATCCCCTATTTTCTCAAAATGGCAGATCGTACAATGACATTATGGGAAAACAACGGACCGCAAGCGAGCTGTTGCCACGGTTTTGCTTCATACATCAATGTGATATTAGCGCGTATCGAGTTCGGCTATTTCGGATTCGACTTAAAAAACAAAATTGTTTTTATTTCCAAAAATTTTCAGGCCGTGAATGCCGAAGCACGATTCCCGATCGGAAACAGCTATCTTTCGGTGAATATACAAAACGGTAAAAGAACGCTCAGTTTACCCAAAGGCTTTTCCCTGCAATCCCCACCTTACGTATAAATTGCTCATTTCCCCAACAGCCAATCCAAGGCGTTGATGCGGCGGATGCCGTCGTAATCGGCAGAGGGGTCTTC
>ERZ1643247.1259-NODE-1259-length-24563-cov-114.302432_pt1 | contig 24563 bp, 23 predicted proteins | sample MGYA00579264_ERZ1643247 | MGnify/ENA primary metagenome ERZ1643247 (study PRJEB29033, sample SAMEA4952262) | chicken gut metagenome | biome: Broiler Chicken; feature: Gastrointestinal Tract; material: Caecum | place: Ireland | collected 2018 | study: Broiler... | reverse complement strand
TCCAGCAGCTCCACATCAAAAGGCGGAGCGCCCACAAAAGAATGATTTCTAGCTTCCAAAAGCCGTTTTTCCTCCATAGCCGCTCCGATCCGGTTTCCCCCAACAGCAATGAGACATGCTGTAAGCAGCGCTGTGCCCAAAATTGTAATCTTCTGGATCCTTACTTTTTTTCTTCGTTTTTTTCTCTCTGCTTTCGCTTTTTCGTAGCGTTCTTTGTACTCCTGTTTTTTCATAGAGTATTTCCTCTTATACCCCTGACTCTTTTACGGTCAGAAAAAGCAGAGGAACTGCTGCTCCATACAGCAACCCCTCTGCTCTAAACTCATTTCCAAATCCTGTATATCTCTGTGTTCTGTTTTATTCGTCAATACTGTAATTCGGAGCTTCCTTGGTAATGTGGATGTCATGAGGATGTGATTCTCTTAAAGCTGCCGCAGAAATCTTCACAAATTTTCCGGTTCTCTTCAGAGTTTCGATATCCTTTGCGCCACAGTAACCCATACCGGAACGGATTCCGCCGATCAGCTGGAATACAGTATCTTCCACATGGCCTTTGTAAGCCACGCGGCCTTCCACGCCTTCCGGAACCAGCTTCTTGGCATTTTCCTGGAAATAGCGGTCCTTGCTTCCGTTTTCCATAGCTGCAATAGAACCCATACCTCTGTAAACTTTATATTTTCTCCCCTGATACAGTTCAAAATCTCCAGGGCTTTCATCACAGCCTGCGAAAATGCTGCCCATCATGCAAACATTGGCGCCAGCGGCAATAGCTTTTGTCATATCTCCGGAATACTTGATACCACCGTCTGCGATGATCGGAATGTCATATTCTTTGGCAACTTCATAGCAGTCCATGATAGCTGTGATCTGAGGTACGCCGATACCTGCAACTACACGAGTCGTACAGATAGATCCAGGTCCGATACCTACTTTTACAGCGTCTACCCCTGCTTCGATCAATGCTTTTGTAGCTTCTCCTGTAGCTACGTTTCCAGCGATCAGCTGAAGATCCGGATATTTCTCCTTAATCTCCCGGCATGTGCGGAGGATATTTGCGGAATGCCCATGAGCGGAATCGACTACAACCACATCTACATGAGCATTTACCAGAGCGTCGATCCTTGCCATTACATTTTTTGTGATACCTACTGCCGCACCGCAGAGCAGTCTTCCCTGTGCATCTTTCGCAGACAGCGGATATTTGATTTGTTTTTCAATATCTTTGATCGTAATGAGACCTTTCAGGTTAAAATCGTCATCTACGATCGGAAGTTTTTCTTTTCTGGATTTTGCCAGGATCTTTTTGGCCTCTTCAAGAGTCACTCCTTCTTTTGCAGTAACCAGCCCCTCAGAGGTCATGCACTCTTTGATCTTTCTGGAAAAATCTTCCTCAAATTTCAGGTCACGGTTTGTGATGATACCTACCAGTTTTTTCCCCTCTGTGATAGGAACTCCGGAAATGCGGAACTTCGCCATCAGATCGTTGGCATCTGCCAGTGTATGCTCCGGAGATAAGAAAAATGGGTCCGTAATAACGCCATTCTCTGAACGTTTTACCTTATCTACTTCATCTGCCTGTTCTTCAATAGACATATTTTTGTGAATAATTCCGATACCGCCCTGTCTTGCCATTGCAATGGCCATGCGGTGTTCGGTAACGGTATCCATACCGGCACTCATCATCGGTATGTTCAGCTTTACCTTTTTTGTAAGCCAAGTTGATAATTCTACCTGATTTGGGATCACTTCTGAATACGCCGGAACTAACAGGACATCATCAAAAGTAATGCCTTCACCAATAATCTTACCCATTTTTCAATCTCCCTTCAATTTGTTTATAGTACAGTAATATAACAAATTCCGACAAAACTGTCAATCCAGAAAAACTTTTCTCGGACAGCTTCTTGCAATATTGTCCAGCAGCTCTTTATCCGGCTCCAGCAGCACCCGGTATACACTGGTGTCATCGGGAATGATCATAGCGAAGATCTTATGCTGGGGATTTCCTGATGAATAATCCAGGACTTTCATACTTGTATTATGATTCTGATAGTCCATTCTGTGAGAATTTACCGGAGCCATGATCTCCATTTTAGCCAGATCAAAACTTTTCATCCTCTTTCTTTTGGATTTCGATGCGATCCGGTCTATATCCAATTCTCCATTTACAAATACATACTCATATTCCAGATCTAAAAGCGGCAGAACAAAATACGCCGCAATGCCAAGACCAATGGTCAGTACCCAAGCCAGAGGGGTAAGGATCAATCCTGCTATCGCTGTAAACACAAGTAAAAAGATCAGCAGAATTTTGATAGCCTGGTCTTTTACGGTCTGCTCCTTTTTTACTAGGAGCTCCGAATACATGTCCGTCATCTTACGTTCCTCCTGTTATTTCCTATGTTCTGATAAACAGTGTAACACAAATAATTTTCTGTTGCAAGAAACCTGAAAGGCTTTTTCCTCTATAGATATATTTCCCCGTATTCCCGCAAAATCCCGTCAAAACCCCCGAAGGCGTCAAACTATACGCAATGCGGGAATCGGGGTATTAGACCCTTGCGGCAGTCGCCAAATGGACATGCCAGCATGTCCGCTTGGCTCGTTGCCCGCAGGAATAAAAAAGCTCCCCGCCCGGGCAGCAAGTTTTTTATTTTCACTTGTCTGCCCGAGAAGGGAGTCAAACTGCGGTACTTTTCTTTGCCGCAGGATTACATCATTCCCGGGGCGCCTGCAGGTGCAGCCGGTGTCTCTTCTTTGATAGTAGAAACAACTGCTTCTGTTGTAAGGAGTGTTCCTGCTACGCTTGTAGCATTCTGCAGCGCACTTCTGGTAACTTTGGCAGGATCCAGGATTCCTTCTTTTACCATATCCACATACTGTTCTTTCAGAGCATCAAAGCCGACGCCGACTTCAGACTCTTTTACTTTATTGATGATCACAGATCCTTCCAGACCTGCGTTTGCCGCGATATGATACAGAGGAGCTTCCAGAGCCTTCAGTACAACTCTAGCGCCAGTCTTCTCGTCGCCTTCCAGTTTTTCAACTTCTTTTGCAACTTCTTTAGAAGCATGGATATATGCAGATCCGCCTCCTGCGATGATACCTTCTTCAACAGCTGCTCTTGTAGCGTTGAGGGCGTCTTCCATACGGAGTTTTGCTTCTTTCATTTCTGTCTCTGTAGCTGCGCCTACACGGATAACCGCTACGCCGCCTGCCAGTTTAGCAAGTCTTTCCTGTAATTTTTCTCTGTCGAAATCAGATGTTGTCTCAGCAATCTGATGTTTAATCTGAGCAACTCTTGCAGCGATCTCTTCTTTATCGCCCATACCGTCAACGATAACTGTGTTTTCTTTTTCAACTTTTACAGATTTTGCACGGCCAAGCTGATCCATGGTCACATCTTTTAATTCCAGACCAAGTTCATCAGAAATAACTGTACCGTTTGTCAGGATAGCGATATCTTTGAGCATTTCTTTTCTTCTGTCGCCATATCCAGGAGCCTTTACCGCACATACAGAGAAGGTTCCTCTTAATTTGTTTACGATCAGAGTTGTAAGAGCTTCGCCTTCGATATCTTCCGCGATGATCAGCAGTTTCGCGCCTGTCTTAACGATCTGCTCCAGCAGAGGCAGGATATCCTGAATGTTGGAGATCTTCTTATCTGTGATCAGGATATATGGATCTTCCAGAACTGCTTCCATCTTATCCATATCTGTTGCCATATATGCGGAGATGTAGCCGCGGTCAAACTGCATACCTTCTACCAGATCCAGTTCTGTCTTCATTGTCTTGGATTCTTCGATAGTGATAACACCGTCTTTGCTTACTTTTTCCATAGCGTCCGCTACCATTTCGCCTACTTCGTCATCTCCTGCGGAGATAGCTGCTACTCTTGCGATCTGGTCTTTGCCTTCGATATTCTTGCTCATATCTTTGATAGCGTTAACAGCCGCTTCGGTAGCTTTCTTCATACCTTTTCTCAGGATGATCGGATTTGCGCCTGCTGCCAGGTTCTTCATTCCTTCATGAACCATTGCCTGAGCCAGGACTGTAGCTGTGGTAGTACCATCACCGGCTACATCATTTGTCTTAGAAGCGACTTCTTTGATAAGCTGAGCGCCCATGTTTTCAAAGCCGTCCTCCAGTTCGATCTCTTTTGCGATAGTAACACCATCATTGGTGATCAGAGGAGCGCCGAAAGATTTGTCCAGTACGACGTTTCTTCCTTTTGGTCCCAGTGTTACTCTTACGGTATCTGCTAATTTATTAACTCCAGCTTCCAGAGCAGATCTTGCTTCTGCTCCGTATTTAATTTCCTTTGCCATGATGACATTCCTCCTATTAATTTCAATGCTGTTTTCTATTTATTATTTTACAATTGCCAGGATATCGCTCTGTTTAACGATGATGTATTCTTCCTCGTTGATCTTTACATCTGTTCCTGCGTATTTGGAATAGATTACCTGATCGCCTACGGCAACTTCCATCTTTACTTCTTTGCCGTCAACGACTCCGCCTGGGCCAACAGCAACGACTTCTGCCTGCTGAGGTTTTTCCTGAGCCTGACCCGGAAGAACAATACCTGACTTGGTTGTCTCTTCTGCTTCTAACTGTTTTAATACAACTCTGTCTCCTAATGGTACTAATTTCATATCTATTTCCTCCTTACAAAATTTCCATTCTTTTGTTTTATTAGCACTCATTTCTGTCGAGTGCTAACCGTTAGTCATATATTAGTTAATTTAATAGGTTTTCGCAACTGGATTAATTGTTGCATTTTATTATTTATTTCAATTTTTCTTTTTTATACTCTTATTTTCTCATTTTTTCTCATTTTTATATTTTTTCAATAAATTCTATAAGATAAAATTTCTCGCAGTTTTCCCTTTCCATCTCTCAGCACTGGAAAAAGGAGCCATTCCTCAGCAGCTTTCTGACAGACAGTTTCTGAGGAATGACTCCTTTTCTCTATAGTGATCCGATTTTCAGCTATTTCTTCACTAATTTTCTCTTTTTGATCTCTTCCAGTTCATCAAAGATCACCTCGTTGAGGACCTTGATATAGGTTCCCTTCATACCGGAGGAACGGGATTCAATAACTCCTGCGCTCTCAAACTTTCTAAGAGCATTAACGATCACGGAACGGGTAATTCCCACCCGGTCTGCGATCTTGCTGGCCACCAGGATCCCTTCATCTCCATCCAGTTCGTCAAAAATATGGATGATCGCTTCCAGCTCAGAAAAGGACAGGGTATTAAACGCGGATTTGACAACCTGGATCTTACGGTTCTCTTCTGCGTTCTCTTCGTGGACAGAACGCATCATCTCCAGTCCTACCACCGTGGTACCGTATTCACTGACAATGATATCCTCAATATCATAGGTCTTTTCGCTGCGGTACATAAACAAGGTGCCCAGTCTTTCTCCCGCTATATCGATCGGGCTGATAATAGCCACATAACGGCCGATATTTTCACTTTCAAATCCCAGAGTTTCCAGATTTACATTTTCTTTGGTGGACAGTACGCCCAGAAGTCTTTCATTTAACAGCTTGTCAATATAACCGCCTACCTCACTGTCGATCAGTTCATTAATCTCCTCCACACCAGGACAGGTGCCTACTCCCAGTACCTTCCCCTTTCTGCTTATCACCAGAATATTTGAATCCAATGTTTCTACCATGACTTCACAGATATCATTAAAAAGGACTTTTGAGGCATGGTTATTATGAAGAAGCTTATTGATCTTTCTGGTCTTATCTAATAATTGTACGCTCATGGCGAACCTCCTTTCCTTTGATCTTGTTAAGGCAGCTCAAATTGTAAGCTGACAGCCTAACGGCATTTATACTTTCTGTTTATATAACCCATTTTAGCATACAACTATTCTGAAATCAATCTATAGTTTTTCTATTTTCAGTCTTTTTATCTGTTTTCTAATAATTCCTTCATTAAGTAATGTTTTCGTCTTTTCCAGACTATTTTATTATTTTATACGCAAAAAGGAGCTTCCACAAAACAGAAAGATAGTGTTTTATGAAAACTCCCTGAGTATTTTAGGCGATACTGTTTTCCAGTGCTTTTTCTTTTGGTTTCATCATCACATAGCCGCACTGTTTGTTAGAACATACCAGCTTATTTCCCTTTTCTACCATATAGCTCTGACAGGAAGGACATTTCTCTTTGGATGGCTTCTGCCAAGACATAAATTCGCAGTCCGGATTGTTTTCACAGCCATAATAGACGCGGCCCTTTTTACTTCTTCTGATCACCACATCCTTACCGCACAGCGGGCAGGGAACGCCGATCTTTTCCAGATACGGTTTGGTATTCTTACATTCCGGGAATCCCGGACAGGCAAGAAATTTCCCGTGAGGTCCGTATTTCACCACCATATTTCTTCCGCACTGCTCACAGATCACATCGGTGACTTCGTCCTCGATCTTTACCTGCTCCAGTTCCTGTCTGGCCTTTTTCACAGCTTCCTCCAGATCCGGATAGAAATTGCGGATCACTGTCTTCCACTGGACTTTTCCTTCCTCTACACCGTCCAGAAGCTGCTCCATGGTAGCGGTAAAGTTTACATCTACTATACTTGGGAAGGCTTCTTTCATGATCTTATTGACCACTTCTCCCAGTTCCGTCATATAAAGATTTTTATTTTCCTTTGCCACATATCTTCTTGCGATAATGGTTGTGATCGTAGGAGCATAGGTGCTTGGTCTTCCGATCCCCAGTTCTTCCAAAGTCTTGACCAGGGCCGCTTCTGTATAGTGAGCCGGAGGCTGGGTGAAATGCTGCTGTTCCTTCAGGCCTTTCAGACCGATCTGTGTGTCCTCTTCCAGATTTCTGGCTAAAAACTGATTCTCCTGTTTCTCCTCATCTTCCTGTGTGTAAACCGTCATAAATCCGTCAAATTTCCGTTTTGAAGCAGAGGCCGTAAAGTAGTATTCTCCCCCCTGCACTTTTACCGAGGTAGTCTCATACCTGGCCTGCTGCATCCTGCTGGCGGTAAACCGTTTCCAGATCAACTGATACAGACGGAACTGATCTCTGGAAAGAGATTCCTTGATCTGGGCCGGCAGTCTGGCAATATCCGTGGGACGGATGGCTTCATGTGCATCCTGGATCCGCCTGCCATTGTCGCTTTTCTTTTCTGAATCTGCCACATACTCTTTTCCATACTGAGCCGCAATATATTCTCTGGCATTCTGATCAGCCTCTTCTGAAATACGGGTGGAATCTGTACGCAGATAGGTGATCAGACCTACCGTCCCGCTCCCTTTGATATCCACACCTTCATAAAGCTGCTGCGCCAGCCTCATAGTCTTCTGTGTAGAAAAATTCAGCACTTTAGAGGCTTCCTGCTGAAGGGTACTGGTAGTAAAAGGCATAGGCGCCTTTTTGCTCCTTTCTCCTTTTTTCACTTCCGCGATCCTGTAGGATACTCCCTGAAGCTCTTTTAAGATCTTATTCAGTTCCTCTCTGGAATGTATCGCGATTTTTTTATTCTTGTTTCCATAAAATTTGGCAATGAGAGGTTTTTTCTCTCCTTCTATATTGAACTCGCCGTCCAGGGTCCAATATTCTTCAGGGATAAAACGGCTGATCTCCTCTTCCCGGTCGCCAATGATACGGAGGGCCACAGACTGTACTCTTCCGGCGCTTAATCCCCGCTTTACCTTTTCCCAAAGGAGAGGACTGATCTCATAACCTACCATTCTGTCCAGGAGCCTTCTGGCCTGCTGGGCATCTACCAGATTCATATTGATATCTCTTGCTTCCTTGATAGAAGCCTTTACTGCGCTTTTGGTGATCTCATTAAAGGTGATCCGGCGCATTTTCTTCTTGTCCAGTTTCAGGGCATAGGAAAGGTGCCAGGATATTGCCTCTCCCTCCCGGTCAGGGTCCGTCGCCAGATAGACTTTATCCGCCTTTTTCGCCGCTTTCCGAAGAGCCGCCAGGATATCTCCTTTTCCTCTGATCGTAATATACTTAGGCTCATAATCATGTTCTACGTCAATACCAAGCTGACTCTTGGGAAGATCTCTCACATGACCATTTGAAGCCATTACCTCATAATTTGCTCCCAGAAATTTTTTAATTGTCTTTACCTTTGCCGGTGATTCCACAATTACCAGATATTTTGCCATGTCAACCTCCTGCTCTGGCATAGTAATTCTTAACTGGCTCTGTAATAAGCCCGTCAAGCTCTAATTTCAATAAAACTTCTGCTATGATCCTTGTATTTAAATCGGTTTCCTGATGAATTTCTTCTATATTCTTTGGTTGGAAATCCAGACAACTATACACCATTTCTTCCTGGCTTGCAAGTCTTATCTTTGAATTTTGCCTGAAATTAACCTTTCTTTCACAGCTTATTCCAAGCTCTTCCAGGATCATTTCCGGGGAACAGGCGATCCCCGCTCCGTCCGCGATCAGAAGATTACACCCTTCGCTTAGGGCATCGCCCACTCTTCCCGGCAGAGCATAGACTGTCTTTCCCTGTTCCAGTGCGAAGCCTGCTGTAATAAGAGATCCGCTCTTTACTCTGGCTTCAATTACCAGTACCAGATCTGCCAGGCCGCTGATGATCCGGTTCCTTCTTGGAAAATTCTTTCCATAGGGAGGAGTCTTCCCGGGAAATTCTGACAGGATCCCTCCCCGGCCGTCTTTTATTCTATCATAAAGGTCCCGGTGTTCCGACGGATAGCATATATCGGTTCCGCAGCCCATAACTGCAAAGGTCTTTCCCCCTGCGTCTAATGCTCCCCTGTGAGCCATGCCGTCGATCCCTCTGGCAAGTCCGCTGATAACCTGAACACCGTTTTCACTGAGGATCTTTCCGAACCGATATGCCTGCTGTTCCCCGTATCGGCTGCTGGCTCTGGCTCCTACCACTGCCACCGCCGGCCTTTGGGGATCCGGAAGCTCTCCTCTGATATAGAGCACCTTTGGCATAGATTTATAGACTTTCAGCTTTTCCGGATAACAAGTATCTTCTCTCCTGCACTTCCATTCTCTGCTTCTTTCTTCCATCATATGTATCCCCTCCTCTTTTATTTCCAGTATTTTTTATCCAACGCCCGATAGCAGACGGCTTCGCCCACATGGTTTTCCAGTATCTTTTCACTGCGGTCCAGATCTGCGATGGTCCTGGAGGTCTTCAGGATCTTATGGTATCCTCTCACACTAAGTCCCAGCTTTGCGTATGCTTTTGCCAAAAGTCTCTCTGCCGCTTTCTCCATCACACAGTATTTCTCTGTCTCTTTTCCTGAAAGCCGGCCGTTAAATCTTATCTTTGTCCCTTTGTATCTTTCTTTTTGGATTTCATGGACCTGCCCTACTTCTCTGCGGATCTCCTCTGAAGTTTTCCCGGATCTTCCCTTTCTTATTTTTTCTCCGGGAACCTCCCGCATTTCTGTACAGATATCAAAACGGTCCAGCAGAGGTCCGCTGATCTTTCCCAGATAAGCCTCTACCTGATGGCGGGTGCAAGAGCATCGGTTCCTGTCCGGATAATAACCGCAGGGACAGGGATTCATAGCAGCCGCCAGTAAGAAATCCGCCGGAAATTCATAGTTCCCATGGACCCTGGAAATACAGATCTTCCCCTGTTCCAGAGGCTGGCGCAGTATTTCCAGTGCCGTTCTGGAAAATTCTGGAAGCTCATCCAGGAAAAGGATCCCCTTGTGCGCCAGGGTAATTTCTCCCGGAAGAGGATAAGCCCCTCCTCCGGCCAGAGCTTTCGCCGTAGCTGTATGATGAGGATTCCGAAAAGGCCTTGTCCGGATCATAGCTCTTTGCTTTCCCAAAAGCCCGGCTACACTGTAGATCCTGGACAGCTCCATGCGCTCCTCTTCATCAAGAGGCGGAAAGATGGATGGAAGTCTGCTGGCGATCATCGTCTTTCCTGCTCCTTTTGTTCCAATAAAAAGAATATTATGAAAACCGGCAGCCGCGATCACTGCAGCCCGTTTAGCCGCTTCCTGTCCGAAAACATCTGCAAAATCCTCCTGATATCCTTCCTCTTCTTCCTGTCTCCCCGCCTCTTCCTCGGTCTTTTTTCTATTCTTTTCCCGCAGGGCCGGCGGTTCCGGGATCCCCCAGTCCTGCAGTTTTGCCTGTTCCATAAATTCTGCAAGGCTTCCCACTCCCAATATCCGGATGCCGGTAAATTCCCGGGTTTCTGAAAGATTTGCGGCAGGAATAATACAAAACCGGCAGCCGTTTCTCACCGCTGTATCCACAATAGGAAGGATCCCGCGAACGCCTTTGATCTGTCCGTTAAGCCCCAGCTCTCCTGCCATACAGACTCCCCGGAGTTTATCCGTTTGCAAATATCCGAAAGCCCCCAGCAGAGCTGCCGCAATGGGCAGGTCAAATCTGGTTCCTTCCTTTCGTATGTCTGCCGGGGAAAGATTTACCGTGATCCTTTTCGGCGGGAAGGACAGTCCTGTATTTCTCAGAGCTGTCCATACCCGTTCCTGGGCCTCCCGGACTCTTGATGAGAGATATCCAACCATAGAAAATACCGGCAGACCATTGCTTACGTCTGCCTCCACCAGTACCGGCACGCCTTCTACGCCGGAAATCGTGGCTGATAAAACACTGCTGTACATAGTACCTCCTTTCCAGGGAACGTGATTCCACACAAAGCCAGCAGAACTTTCTGTGCGGAAGCGTTCTGTCCCCCTTAGTGTGCTGTATTCTTTTCCGTTTCTGATTTTGGGAATTTTTTCGGCAGAACTGCCGGATTTTAAAGAATTTGCGTCTGAATTTTAATGAAATAATTTTGTATCTGCAATACAGTAATTATATCTTTATTTTTGTATCTCTACAATACTCATTTTGTACAAAAGTAAATTTATGGTGGAAAAGCACAAAATCCTCCGTCCTTACATAAACTAGAATTAAATTCCCCCGAGGTATGCTTGTGTGAAAACATTTCTAAAGCCCCTGACTCCGGAAGAAGAAAGATATTATCTTCAGGAATACAAACAGGGCAGCCTGGAAGCGAAAGACATTCTGATCCAGAGAAATCTGCGTCTGGTCGCGCATATTGTCAAGAAATATCAGGGAGCTGGGGAAGAATTAGATGATCTGATCTCCATCGGAACGATCGGCCTGATCAAAGCCATACAGACCTTTGATCTTCAGAAAGCAAGCAGGCTCTCTACCTATGCGGCAAGATGTATTGACAATGAGCTTCTGATGCTCCTTCGTTCCAAGAAAAAATCCAGTAAAGAGGTTTCTCTTTACGAGCCTATCGGTACAGATAAGGAGGGAAATGAGATCAGCCTTCTGGACGTGATCGAAACAGAACCGGTAGATGTGGTAAAAAACTATTCCCTGAAACAGGATATCGACTATCTCTATCAGCTTCTTCCCAAGATCCTCTCCTCCAGAGAGCAGGAAATCGTCACTCTCCGCTATGGCCTTTATGGCAAAGAAGAGCTGACTCAGAGAGAAATAGCAAAGCGGCTGAAGATCAGCCGCTCTTATGTGTCACGTATAGAAAAAAATGCGCTTCTGAAACTGCGTGAATATTTCTGAACAAGATCTGTGCCGGATACATCTGATATATCTTTCAGGAGTTCATTTGTATCCGGTCTGAAGTACGTCTATTCGTCTTCTTTTCTTCTGAGGATATCGTACTTCTCCGGCACCTGGCTCAAAGCCACGTAAAGGATCTGCTGAGGATGGGGAGCGCTTTCCTGTTCCTTACCTTCCTCGTTCAGGATCTTTTCTACCTTCACCGACAGATTTCTTCCGTCCGGTTTCATGATCTCTATGGTCTCTCCCACAGAAAACTTATTCCGCTGTTCGATCCTGCACAGTCCGTCTTTCAATTCCCAGACAATTCCCAGGTAGGTATAGCCTTTCTCGTAGGTATTATTGTCATAGATCTGGCTGGTCTCATCAGGCTTTCCGTAGAAAAATCCTGTTGTAAACTGACGGTAGGTACAGCTTCTGATCTGCTCCTGATACCAGGACATATTTTCCCGGTACTTAGCCGGATCTTCCAGATAGTCATCTATGGCCTTCCTGTAGGTTCTGGCTACTGTGGCCACATAAAGGGCGGTTTTCATACGCCCCTCGATTTTCAGGCTGTCGATGCCGCTGGCAAGGATGTCGTCCATATGCTCGATCATACACAGATCCTTGGAATTAAAAATATAGGTTCCTCTCTCGTTTTCATAAACAGGCATATATTCTCCCGGCCTGGTTTCTTCTACAATAGAATATTTCCAGCGGCAGGGATGGGTGCAGGCTCCCCGGTTGGCGTCTCTTCCCGTGAAAAAATTGGAAAGCAGACATCTGCCGGAATAGGAGATACACATAGCTCCATGGATAAAAGTTTCTATCTCCATGTCGTCCGGGATATGGGCACGGATCTCCCGGATTTCTTCCAGGGAAAGTTCTCTGGCGCTGACCACTCTTTTTGCTCCCAGGTTCCACCAGAACAGATAGGTCTCATAATTGGTATTATTAGCCTGGGTACTGATATGCCGCTCGATCTCCGGACATACTTCCTTAGCGATCATATAGATCCCCGGGTCAGATATGATCAGCGCATCCGGCCTGATCTCTTTCAACTCCTGAAAGTATTCCCGTACTCCCGGAAGATCCTGATTATGTGCCAGGATATTGGCAGTAACATAGACCTTTACCCCATGGGAATGGGCAAAAGCGATACCTTCCTTCATGTCCTCCATAGAAAAATTTTTTGCCTTGGCCCGAAGTCCGAAAGCTTCTCCGCCAATATACACCGCATCTGCTCCGAAAATAACTGCGATCTTCAGCACTTCCAGGCTGCTTGCAGGTATCAGCAATTCCGGTTTATCCCTCATGGTTTTCCTCCTGCTGCTCTTTCTTAACACTAAGGGCCACCCCGTCTCCCAGAGGGAGTATGGCCGTTTCCAGTTCTCCGCTGTTTTTCAATACGCTGAGATATTCTCTCATACGCTTATAGATTGTCCGGTTTCTTCTCTCAACTGCAAAATGAGATTCTATAATATCCCCGCCCTGGAGGACGTTATCGGAAACCAGCAGACCTCCCTTGTCCAGAAGCCGGAGAACCTCCGGAAAGAAGTGGATGTACTGGCCTTTAGCCGCATCCATGAAAATAAAGTCATAAGAGCCCTCCAGGGTTTTCAAAATCTCCTGGGCATCTCCCTCTAAAAGAGTGATCCGTTTGTCCGCACCGGCCTTTCTGAAGTTCTCTCTGGCAATAGGAATCCGCTTCTCATAATTTTCAATAGTCGTGATCTGACAGTCTTCCGGCCCGTAAGTGTACATAAGGAGCGCGGAAAAACCTACCGCCGTCCCTACCTCCAGGATCCTGGAGGGTCTTTTGAGCTGAAGAAGCATCTTCAGAAGACTCTGGGTTTCCCTGCGGATGATGGGTACATGATCTCTCAGAGCCTTCCTTTCCAATTCGTTCAGAAAAGCGGTATTTCCCTTATCCAGAGAATTGATATAGGTAACTAAACGCTGGTCTACGATCACTCTCCGGCTCCTCCTGTCTGCGCATCTTCATCCTGGCTATCCTCAGACTGAGCATCCGGACTATTTTGAAGCTCTGAACTTCCTTCCTGAGCCGTTCCGTCCTCCTGAGTCTGGTCCGGCTGTCCCTTTACATTCTCCCTTGCAAGAATTTCCATCATTTCATCAGGTGTCATGCTGGTATTTAGAATATATGTGCCCGGCTGAAGCTTGCCGCTGAAATTCGAAAGTTTTTCCTGGACTACAAAAACCTTTGCATCCCGTATAAGCCCCCGGCTCTCCAGGGTTCTTCCTATCTGGTATACAGAATCGCCATCATCTACTACCACTGTAACATCTCTGCCTTCCTCTTTTGCGTCCATAGGCTGCTGATAAAAGATATCATACCCGAAATCATAGGCAGCTTTTCCCACATAGATCACGGCAATGGTCACAATAAGGTAAAGCACAAAACGCAAAAAACCGCCTGCTACAATGGAGGACTTTTTCTGTTTCCTGATTTGTTTTCCCATAGTACTCTCCTTGGTTTACGATAATTCCGGGACATCCAGATTGATACCCTGATGAATGGCTGTACTGATCCCCTGAAGCTGTTTGCACAGTGCCAGTTCCGCTTCAAGAAACTGGTTTACCTCTTCAATTTTACACAGTTCTTCCATTTTTACATCTAAATCATCGATCACTTCATAGAGGTTTTTATCCTCATATTCATTCTGTACCCTGTAATTCATACGGCGCAGATCGTCCACCTGCTCTTTCAGGCCGGGAATTTTATTCACCGCCTCAAGAGCTGTGCAGTACTGTTTGTAAACACTGCCGTTTTTAATTGCGGAGATCAGCATTTCTGTACAGGTATCAATAAAGCTCATTCTCTACGCCTCCATAATAATCGGCAGGATCATAGGATTTCTCTTGGTCCGTTTCCATAAAAAGTCTCCCAGGGAATCTTTGATGATATTCTTGATCTTTCCCCAGTCCGTAATATGCTTGTCCAGGCATACATCAATAGCGTCTTCCACTACGATCCGCGCTTCGTCCATAAGATCTTCCGATTCTCTCACATACACAAAACCTCTGGATACGATATCCGGACCAGCCAGCAGATTTCCGCTGTGCTTTTCCAGTGTAAGGACTACGATCATAATGCCGTCTTCCGCCAGATGCTGACGGTCTCTCAAAACGATATTGCCCACATCTCCTACACCCAGCCCGTCTACCAGGATAGCTCCGGTCCGGACTTTTCCGGTTACTCTGGCCGGTTCCTGCTCATTGAGCTCCAGCACGTCTCCCGAGGAAAGGATAAATATATTCTCCTTGGGGATACCCAGATCTTTTGCAATGCCTGCCTGGGCTTTTAAGTGGCGGTATTCTCCATGGACAGGGATAGCATACTTAGGTTTCACCAGGGAATAGATCAGCTTGATCTCTTCCTGACAGGCATGTCCGGAAACATGGACATCCTGGAAAATAACGTCCGCTCCTTTCCGGCTCAGTTCATTGATAACCTTGGACACCGCTTTCTCATTGCCCGGAATGGGATTTGAGCTGAAAATAATGGTGTCGTTAGGCTTGATCGTCACTTTCTTATGGATATTAGCCGCCATACGGGAAAGAGCCGCCATAGACTCGCCCTGGCTTCCTGTAGTGATCAGGACTACCTTGTCGTCCGGGTAATTCTTGATCTGATCGATCTCCACAAGAGTCTTGTCCGGGATCCGCAGATAACCCAGTTCCGCCGCGGTACCGATGACGTTTACCATACTGCGTCCTTCTATGGCTACTTTTCTTCCGTATTTATAGGCAGAATTGATGATCTGCTGGACTCTGTCCACATTGGAAGCAAAGGTAGCGATAATGATCCTGTTATTCCGGTGTTCGGAAAAAATATTGTCAAAAGTCTTGCCCACGGTCCTCTCAGACATGGTAAACCCTTTTCTTTCTGCATTGGTACTGTCGCACATCAAGGCCAGCACACCCTTCTTGCCGATCTCCGCAAATCTCTGGAGATCAATGGCATCTCCGAATACAGGAGTATAATCCACCTTAAAATCCCCTGTATGGATCACCGTTCCCGCAGGGGAATAGATCGCCAGGGCAGAAGCGTCCTGAATACTGTGGTTCGTCTTGATGAATTCAATCCTGAAGCAGCCCAGATTAATAGACTGTCCGTGCTTGATCACTTTTCTCTTGGTAGTTCTCAGCAAATTATGCTCTTTTAATTTATTGTCAATAAGTCCCACTGTCAGCTTTGTGGCATAAATGGGCACATTGATCTCTTTCAAAACATAAGGCAGGGCACCGATATGATCCTCGTGTCCATGGGTGATCACAAATCCTTTCACCTTTTCAATATTATCTTTCAGATAAGTCACATCCGGGATAACCAGATCGATTCCCAGCATATCGTTCTCCGGGAATGAAAGACCGCAGTCTACCACAACAATACTGTCCTCATACTCAAAAGCCGTAATATTCATTCCTATCTGTTCCAATCCGCCCAAAGGAATGATCTTCAATTTTCCATTATGATTTTTTTTCAATGTTATTCCTCCAATAATTTCCGTTCCTATTCAAATTCAATGTCCTCTAACATGGCTGCAAAGACCTTGTAAACCGCATCATATTCCGTATCGTCTTCCACGAATACATAGCAGCCGTCTTTGTCGCCGTCCTCTGAAATGTCCTTTAAAATGTACGCCGCACTTCCATTTTCATTTTCCGCTTCGTCCGGATCAATGACCAGAAGGTAATCAACGCCTCCAACTCTGGTCTGCTCCAGGATACCAAATTCTAATTCAGATCCGTCCTCTCCGTCAAATACTACTGTTTCCATAGTTTCGTCCTTTCTTTTTGTTTTTTCAGGCATACACAGAACCCGGAAACTCGCTGGTCTCACCCTAATCCTGCCTCTTACAGTTCAGGCCGACAATTAAAACCCCGCTGCACTACAGCGGGGTTATTAACCCTTGCGGCAGTCGCCAAATGGCCGTGCAAGCACGTCCGCCTGGCTCGTTGCTCGCAGAAATCAAACGGTGTCCGGGTTTGCTTTTGCATCTAAATAGCCCTGCAGGATAAATACAGCAGCTATCATATCCACATATTTTTTCCTGTTCTCTCTTCGCACGCCTGCTTCGATCAGTGTGCGGTCCGCTTCTACGGTAGTAAGTCTTTCGTCCCACATAATAACGGGCAGACCCAGTCTGCGTTCCAGGGTCTCTTTTAGCTGCAGTGATTTTTCTGCCCGCTCACCAATGGTATTATTCATATTTTTGGGAAAACCAAGGACAATCTCTTCTACCTGGTATTCTTTTACCAGTTCCTCGATCCTGCGCAGAGATTTTCTCAGCTTGTTTTCCTCTTCTCTCCTGATGATCTCCAATCCCTGGGCTGTCAGCCCCATGGGGTCGCTGACAGCCACCCCTATGGTCTTAGAGCCGTAATCCAGTCCCATGATCCGCATACGCTTATTCATGCTTCCAGGATTTATTTCTGATATATTCCTTCAGCAGCTCCTCTACCAGCTCATCCCTCTCTACCTTCATAATGGTGCTTCTGGCACCTTTATAACTGGTAATGTAGGTAGGATCTCCGGACATAATATAACCTACGATCTGGTTTACCGGATTATATCCCTTCTCTGACATCGCATTATATACCAGATCCAGAACTTCTTTCACTTTCACTTCCGGGTCTGTTTTCACATTAAAATATTGTGTATTTTCTAAATTTGCCATACTCAATTCACGCCCTTATCTCTAAAATTCGTTCTAATCTGCTATAGCCCTCTGGGATCTAAAAAAGGACATACAACTGCAACTATACCTTTATTCTAATATATCTTTCCCGGAAATTCAACTATTATATTGCGCAAATAAAGATACCGTCCTTGAGGAATCCCGTAACTGTGGCTTTTTTTATGCAGTTTTCCAGATTTTCCCCGGTTTTCACCCCGGTCTTTATATACTCTCTGGTATGTCCTACCCAGTAGGTTTCTCCCTCTATTTCCGTGGTTTCCTCAAAGAGGACTTCTACTTCTTTGCCCAGGAAGCTTTCCATATAAGCCTTTTCCTGCTTCTTTCCCAGTTCTATGAGGATATGGCTTCTTCTGGTTTTTACATCCTCCGGGATCTGTCCTTCCATACGATCCGCCCTGGTGCCTTTTCTTCTGGAATATTTGAAGATATGGGTTTCATAAAACTTTACCTGCTCGATAAAACTCCGGGATTCTTCAAACTCTTCTTCGGTTTCCTGGGGAAATCCTACGATAACGTCTGTGGTCAGCGCCGGATTTTCAAAATATTTCCGCAGGATCCGGCAGCCTTCCATATATTCTTCTGCCGTATATTTCCGGTTCATACGCTTTAAAGTCTCGTTACAGCCGCTCTGGAGAGACAGGTGAAAATGAGGACAGATTTTTTCCATTCTTCCCAGCGTTCTGCCAAATTCCTCTGTAACGATCCTGGGCTCCAGAGAACCAAGACGGATCCTTTTCACCCCTTCGATTTCATGGACCGCCTGGATCAGGCCCAGAAGACTTTCTCCGATATCTATACCATAAGAACTTAAGTGGATCCCCGTAAGGACAAATTCCTGATAGCCGTTTTTTACCAGTCTTTCTACTTCGGCCAGGACCTCTTCTTTCTTTCTGCTCCGTACCCTTCCTCTCACATAAGGAATGATACAATAACTGCAGAACTGGTTGCAGCCATCCTGCACCTTCAGATATGCCCTGGTATGTTCGACCGTGGAAGAAAGGGTCAGGTTTTCATATTCCACCGGTTTTTCCAGATCCGTCAGGATCTTCTCCTGGCCCTGTCCTTTCTGATAATTCTCCAGAATATCCAGCAGCTCCTGCTTCCGGTTATTCCCCAGTACAATATCTATGGCCTCGTCCACCTGCTCTGCATCTTTCTGGGCCTGCACATAACAGCCGGCTGCTATAACAATGGCTTCCGGGTTCATTTTTCTGGCTTTATGGAGCATTTGCCGGGATTTCCGGTCAGCGATATTCGTCACCGTACAGGTATTGATAATATACACATCTGCGCCGGGAGCGAAAGGCACGATCTCATATCCGGCCTCTCTTAATTCCTGCTCCATAGCTTCCATTTCATAGGCATTTACCTTGCAGCCTAAATTGTGCAATGCTACTCTTTTTCTTATATTCTCCATTCTGATTCTCTCCATACATTAAGCGTTTTGACGAATTGTCACCAGATTCTTTGTGTTTTATTTTTCCCTTTTTCATATTGACTTTTTCTGTCAATGACGGTAACATAATCCTTGTAAAATGCAATTACTAAAAATGAGGTAAGGGAGGATTTTTCCAATGAAAACAGTTAAAATTTCACTGAACTCTATCGACAAAGTTAAATCTTTTGTAAATGAAATCACAAAATTTGATTATGATTTTGATTTAGTTTCCGGTAGATATGTAATCGATGCTAAATCCATCATGGGTATCTTTTCTTTAGATTTGTCCAAACCCATTGACTTAAATATCCATGCTTCCGACGCAGCTCTGGACGAAATCGTAGAGACATTAAAACCATACTTAGTATAATCAAAGCTATTTTTTAAAGGCTGCCGCTTTATGCGGCGGCTTTTTTTATAAAAAGACTGCAAACTGAAAAACAGGACTTTTGGAATCCTTTTCCTGGGCAGCGGACTGTCCTGATCAGTTCATAATTGGGAATATTTACACATTTAATTAGGATCTGCCAGGCATAGACAAGCTTAAATCGGCGCAGCCTGCGCGGTAAAATGTATAAATATTCCCGCTTTTTATATGACAGTCCCGCCTATGGAGCTTCTTTCTTATTCAGCTTCACAGATCACAGTTTCTGCCGTTTCTATAGCTTCTTTTACCATATCCTCTATTTTGTCCTGAAGACGCTCTTCCGATTTGCGGATCACCTGGATGTTTGGTTTTGTCACCGGATGTTTTGCCACAAAAATAGTACAGCAGTCTTCATAAGGAAGAATAGAAGTCTCATAAGTCTGAATCTTCAGAGCCACATCTACGATCTCCTGCTTGTCAAAACCGATCAGAGGACGGAATACCGGCATGGTGCAGACTTCATTGGTAGCCGCAAGGCTGTGGATGGTCTGGCTGGCCACCTGGCCGATGCTCTCTCCGGTCACCAGGGCCATACAGTTATCCTGTCTGGCAAAAGCTTCTGCGATCTTCATCATATACCGGCGCATAATAATGGTCAGTTCCTCATGAGGACACTTATCGTAAATATAAAGCTGGATATCTGTGAAATTCACAATGTGGAGGCGGATCGGTCCCGCGTACCTGGATACCAGTTTTGCCAGATCGATGACTTTCTGTTTTGCACGCTCGCTGGTATAGGGCGGCGCATGAAAATACACAGCGTCAATGGTCACCCCTCTTTTTGCGATCATATAACCGGCTACCGGACTGTCGATACCGCCGGAAAGAAGGAGCATGGCGCTTCCGTTGGTCCCCAGAGGCATACCTCCCGGTCCCGGGATATTTTCGGAATACAGATAGATCTTATTACGGATTTCCACATTTACCGTGACCTGTGGATGATGGACATCTACTTTCATATTCGGGCAGGCATCCAGGATCACTCCTCCCAGTTCACTGCTGACCTCCATGGACTGCATGGGATAGGATTTCTTATTTCTTCTGGTGTTTACTTTGAAAGTAAGGTTCTTTTCTCCGTAAACTTTTTTCACATAATCCGCCACATCTTTGGCAAGCTGTTCAAATCCCTGATCTTCCAGCACGACTGCCGGACAGATCCCATAAATGCCGAAGACCCGTTTTAATGCTTCTACAGCCTCTTCATAGTCATATTCTCCCTGGGGATATACGAAAATACGCCCCATCTCTTTGACCACCTGGAAAGTGCCCTCTACATTTCTTAACTGATATTTTATCTGCTGTACCAGAGCATCTTCAAAGATGTAACGGTTTTTTCCTTTAATGGCAATTTCCGCATACTTGATCAAAAAAGCCTTATACATACAAATTTCTCCTTATATTTCTATTTTCTCGCATATCGTCTCAGCATAGGAAGCAGCTCTCTCAGCGCTTCCAGCGTATAGTCCAGTTCTTCTTTGCCGGTAAACTCACTGAAGCTGAAACGGATGGCGGATTCCTTTCTCTGCGGACTAAGACCAATAGCTCCCAGAGAAGCGCTTCCCGTTCTTTTATGGCTGGAGCAGGCGCTTCCTGCCGAAACATAAATTCCTTTATCCTCAAGAGAGTGGAGAAGCACTTCACTTCTCACTCCCAGGAAACTGGCGTTTAAAATATGCGGCGCGCCTTTGGAAGGCCGGGGGCCGTTGATCTCTACCCCTTCTATTTTTTTAAGCTCTTCCGCAAAGTATTCCTTCAGTCTCCTCATATGGGCGGTGTTTTCCTCCAGATGCTCATAAATGATCCTGGCAGCTTCACCCATTCCCGCGATTCCCGGAACATTGTCGGTTCCGGAACGCATGCCGTTTTGCTGTCCGCCTCCCAATATAAGAGGCTGGATCTTCACCTTATCTCCAATATACAGAAAACCTACCCCTTTTGGCCCATGTATTTTATGACTGCTCACAGAGAGAAGATCGATCTTCATTTTCTTAGGAAAAATCCGGTACTTGCCATAAGCCTGAATGGCATCCACATGAAAAAGAGTGTCAGGATTTTTCTCCTTAATGATCCGGCCCATTTCTTCCACCGGCAAAACAGCTCCCAGTTCGTTGTTGACATACATGGCGGATACAAGAATAGTATCCTCCCGCACTGCTTCCGACAGATTTTCCAGAGACAGGTTTCCTTCTTCATCCACAGGGATCCTGGTAATCTCAAATCCCTGTTCCTCCAGCCAGTCTATAGGCGCGGATACAGCCGCGTGTTCAAAAACTGTGGTGATAATATGTTTTCCTTTTCTTTGGTTTGCCATAGCTGTGCCTATCAGGGCCCAGTTATCTGACTCCGTTCCTCCGGAAGTAAAATAGATCTCTTTATCCCGGACTTTCAGGGTCTTTGCGATCTCTTTTGCCGCCTCTTTCACATAGTTTTCTGCCTGAACGCCTTTTAAATGCATAGCTGAAGGATTTCCATAGTCCTCCATCATGGTCCTGACCACTATGTCCTTGACTTCTTCATAACACCTGGTAGTGGCAGAATTATCCAGATATACTTCCATCTCTACTCCTCCAATGCAAACATCAGAACAGACAGTACCGCAAGACCTGCCGTCTCTGTTCTCAGTATTCTTTTCCCCAGCGTGATCACCTGGGCATTGGCGCCGGAAACCGCCAGATTCACTTCTTCTTCCTCAAATCCGCCTTCCGGCCCGATAAAAATCCCTACAGACTGTCCCGGGGTGATCTTTTCCAGGATTTCTCTGGTATGTTTCATATCTTTAGCCAGCTCATAGGGCAGGAGCACCACATCCAACTCTGCCCCGTACCGTACCGCTTCCTGAAAGTTCATGACCTTTTTGATCTGAGGCACGTACATTCTCTTGGACTGCTTAGCTGCGCTTTCTGCAATAGCCTGCCATCTGGCCAGCTTTTTTTCTTCTTTTTTCTTATCCAGTTTCACAACCGACCTTCTGGAAGCCACAGGGATCACCTGATGTACTCCCAGTTCCACCGCTTTCTGGATGATCAGCTCCATCTTATCCCCTTTCGGCAGCCCCTGAAAGAGAAACAATTTAGATGGCAGCTCATAGCCGGCCTCCTGGACATACATGATATGGGCAATGATCTCCTCTTCATGAAGGGCTTCGATATAACAGGTATATTCCAGCTTTCCTCCATCACTGATCAGGATCTCTTCACCTTCTCTCATGCGCAGGACATTTTTAATATGGTTTACATCACTGCCGGTAATCGAAATCTGTTTTTCTCCTATCCGGGCAGGATCTGCAAAAAAACGATACATCTTTACACCTTAATTCTTTCTGGCTGTCACAGACACCCATTCCCCCTGGCGGGTAACTTCCAGCACTTCCAGTCCCGCTTTCTCCACGGCTTCCGTCACTACAGATTCCTTTACATCAAGAATACCGGAAGTAATATAGATTCCGCCCTTTTTCATCTGATGAACGATCACCGGAGTCAGAGGCACAAGCACATCCGCCAGGATATTGGCAGTTACAATATCATATTTCTCATATCCTACTGCGTCCTGGATCTCTTTGTCATCTATAATGTTTCCGATCATCATCTCAAAGTCTTTATCCGGGATCTGATTCGCCTCTTTGTTCTCCTCTACAGCCGGCACCGCGCAAGGATCCAGATCGGTTCCCACTGCGTGAGCAGCTCCCAGTTTTAAAGCCACAATGGAAAGGATCCCGCTTCCGGTTCCCACATCCAGAAGGACTGTATCTTTTGTCACATATTTTTTCAGCTGGCGGATGCAAAGCTGGGTTGTCTCATGCATACCTGTTCCAAAAGCAGTGCCCGGATCAATATGGATGATCATCCGGTCCTTATCCTCTTCCTTAACAGTCTCCCAGGAAGGTATGATCAGGATATCATCCACATAAAATTGCTTAAAATACTGTTTCCAGTTATTGATCCAATCAATATCTTCTGTCTCGTCCACAGCAATAGAACCTTCTCCGATATCCAGAAAATCTCTGAGACCTTCCAGTTCCTGATTTACCATGGCAAGCACCTGTTCTTCTGTAACTTCATCTCCATTTACCAGCAGTTTTCCAGTTTCTGTCTCTTCTACGAAAAAGCTGAGGTAGGCGGTACCGTCGTCCTCTCCCATCTGAGGAAGGATATCTACAAACATCTGCTCCTTTTCCAGCGCTGTAAGCGGTACGTTATCCTCGATCTGAGCCCCTTCCAGCCCAATATCGTAAAGAGTGCTGATGATAATATCTTCCGCCTCCGTTTTTGTCTTGATCTTAAATTTCTTCCATTTCATAAAATTCACCCGGGCCATGGCATTAATCATATGTCAGGGATATTTATGCATTTTATGCGAATTTGTCCAGCATAGCTTTGAGACCATAGGCTCAAAGCGGCACAGACTGAGCAATAAAATGTAGAAATATCCTCGATTTTGATCAATGCCACAGCTCCTTTCCTTTCTTTTCTATATACGTTTGGGACAAAAGCTCCCAACTATGATACCAGCATAAAAGTCAGAGTAATGGTAAATACCGATAAGATCGTAGTCACTACGATCCCCTCTGCAATGGGCTTGGAATCTCTTCCGTACTGTTCGCAGAGCATCGCCGAGAAATTTCCCACAGGAAGAGCAGCCATCAGGATCACTACCGCTCTTATCAACAGATCTGGCAGTACAGGACGAAGGGCCAGCGCCAGCAGTATGGGAAGAGCGATAAACCGGATAAAGACAAAAATAAGCAGCCGTCTGTTTCTCAGCATATCTTTTACTTTCATTCCAGCCAGAGAAATCCCGATAACGATCATAGATAAAAGAGTGCAGGCATTGCCGTAATAACCTGCAAGTGTCTCAATCTCCTCCGGCAGCCGGATCTGGAACCAGTAAATGCCAAAAGCCGCAATACAGGCGATAAGCCCCGGGCTCAGATAATCTTTCCAGGACTGTTTGTTCCCCTGTGTATCTTTTTTCAGCAGCATAATTCCAAAAGTAAAGATGGTAAGATTAAAAAGAAAATTGAAAACTATCACATAGACCATAGATTCCGGTCCGATGATCGCCAGAGCAACAGGAATTCCTATAAAGCCGGTATTTCCGAAAACTGTCATCAGTACATAGGCATTTTTCAGATATTCCGGCACTTTCAGCACCCACACGAGAAAATATCCGAAAAAGATCAGAAAGAGATAAAAAATAACACCGGTAATCCCCACAAAGATCACATTTTCTCTGGGGATCTGGGAAAGATCATTAAACATACTTACGATAATCAGTCCCGGTGAACAGACATTTACCACCAGAGCCGACAGATCCTTGGAAGCGCTGTCCGATATCATTTTCTTTTTATACAGCACAAAACCGGTAAGGATCAATATAAAGATCATTACCATCTGTTCCAGCACTACCAAACTGTTCATCTTCTTCTTCCTTTT
>ERZ1643247.1258-NODE-1258-length-24612-cov-11.969174_pt1 | contig 24612 bp, 17 predicted proteins | sample MGYA00579264_ERZ1643247 | MGnify/ENA primary metagenome ERZ1643247 (study PRJEB29033, sample SAMEA4952262) | chicken gut metagenome | biome: Broiler Chicken; feature: Gastrointestinal Tract; material: Caecum | place: Ireland | collected 2018 | study: Broiler... | reverse complement strand
TCTCGGAAACCTGCCATAGTGATATGGCAAGGCGCTGGGTTCTTACCCTACTTGTGACTTCGGTGGCTCCCGTTCCAATGGCTGCCATGATGGGCAAGGAATGGGGCGGTATGGGACAGAACTACCTCCGCTCCCTGCTGGCGCTGGGCTTTCAGGCGTTTCTCATCATCGTCTGCGTGGCAATTTATGCTGTGCTGGTGCAGAACATCGCTTTGGAAGATGACATCATCATGGCAATCTGGAGCTGCGTGGGCTACACCGTACTGCTGTGCTTTACGCTGTTCAAAACCGGCAGCCTCGCAAAATCAGTCTTTCAGGCGCATTAAAGGAGGGTTCTGTATGAAAAAATATCAAATCATTTATGCAGATCCGCCATGGAGTTACAAAGTATATTCCAAGAAAGGATTGGGACGCAGTGCAGAAAGTCACTATCCGACTATGTGTATTGAGGATATTTGTGCGCTGCCGGTAGGTGACCTGGCAGATAAAGATTGTGCTTTGTTCTTATGGGTCACGATTCCATGTTTACTGGAAGGGCTTTCTGTTCTGAGAGCATGGGGATTTACCTATAAGACAATCGGATTTGTCTGGGTAAAGCAGAATAAAAAGTCTGATAGTCTATTTTGGGGTATGGGATATTGGACGCGCTCCAATGTGGAGCTTTGTATCCTCGCAACGAAAGGGCATCCCAAGCGAGTGAACGCAGCTGTTCATCAGGTTATTGTCTCTCACATTGAAGAACATTCAAAAAAACCGCAGGAAGCCAGAGAACGCATTGTCTCATTGATGGGTGATCTCCCACGCATTGAACTGTTTGCTCGTCAATCCACACCCGGTTGGGATGTGTGGGGCAATGAGGTGGACAGCTCTATTTCATTCCCATAAAGGAGGTGGATAATATGGCTTATGTACCCGTACCCAAAGATTTAACCAAAGTCAAAACCAAGGTCATGTTCAATCTGACCCGAAGGCAGCTGGTCTGCTTTACCGCCGGGGCGCTTGTAGGCGTACCGCTGTTCTTTTTGCTCCGTGAGCCTGCGGGAAACAGCATGGCCGCCATGTGTATGATGCTGGTCATGCTGCCCTTCTTCCTGCTGGCAATGTATGAAAAGCATGGACAGCCCCTGGAAAAGATCGTCGGCAACATTCTCAAAGTAGCTATGATCCGTCCCAAGCAGCGTCCCTACCAGACCAATAACTTTTATGCCGTATTAAAGCGGCAGGAAATGCTCGATAAGGAGGTGTATGACATTGTTCACCGCAATGAAAAGCTGGCTGCGCCGTCTGCTGGGAAAACCGGAAGAAAAGACCGTGCAGCCGGTAAAGATAAAGAAAAAGCTGTCCCGCGCCGATAAGAAGCAGATCGAAGCGGCCATTGCCCGCGCCAACCGCACGGACAAAAAAGGAAAATCAGCACAGGACAGTATCCCCTATGAACGGATGTGGCCGGACGGGATCTGCCGTGTATCGGACAGCCACTACACAAAGACCATTCAGTTTCAGGACATCAACTATCAGCTCTCCCAAAATGAAGATAAGACCGCGATCTTTGAGGGCTGGTGTGATTTCCTCAATTATTTCGACAGCTCGATTCACTTCCAGCTGTCTTTTTTGAACCTTGCGGCATCGGAGGAGACCTTTGCAAACTCCATTTCCATCCCTCCCCAGGGGGATGCCTTTGACAGTATCCGTGAGGAATACACCACGATGCTGCAAAATCAGCTGGCCAGAGGAAACAACGGTCTTATCAAGACCAAATACCTGACTTTTGGTATCGACGCGGACAGTATCAAAGCCGCCAAGCCCCGCCTGGAGCGTATTGAGACCGATATACTCAATAACTTCAAGCGTCTTGGTGTAGCCGCCAGAACACTGGACGGTAAGGAAAGGCTTTCCCAACTTCATGCGGTATTCCACATGGATGAACAGCTCCCGTTTCAGTTTGAATGGGACTGGCTGGCTCCTTCCGGTCTGTCCACGAAAGATTTTATTGCACCAAGCTCCTTTGAGTTCCGCACCGGCAAGCAGTTCCGTATGGGCAAGAAATACGGGGCTGTTTCTTTTTTGCAGATCCTTGCACCGGAGCTGAATGACCGTCTGTTGGCTGATTTTCTGGATATGGAAAGCTCGCTCATTGTGAGTATGCACATTCAGTCGGTGGATCAGGTGAAAGCCATTAAGACGGTAAAGCGCAAGATTACCGACCTGGACCGCAGTAAGATCGAGGAACAGAAAAAAGCAGTCCGCGCAGGGTACGACATGGATATCATTCCCTCTGACCTTGCCACCTACGGTAGCGAGGCGAAAAAGCTGTTGCAGGATTTGCAGAGCCGAAACGAGAGAATGTTCCTGGTCTCCTTTTTGGTGCTGAACACAGCGGACAATCCCCGTCAGCTGGGTAACAACATCTTTCAGGCAGGTTCCATTGCCCAGAAGTATAACTGCCAGCTGACCAGACTGGACTTTCAGCAGGAAGAAGGGCTGATGAGCTGTCTGCCTCTGGGACTCAATCAGATCGAGATCCAGCGAGGGCTGACCACCAGTTCTACGGCTATCTTTGTACCGTTCACCACACAGGAATTATTCCAGAACGGCAAAGAGGCGCTGTACTACGGCATCAACGCCCTGTCCAACAACCTCATCATGGTAGACAGAAAGCTGCTGAAAAACCCCAACGGCTTGATTTTGGGTGCGCCGGGTTCCGGTAAGTCCTTCAGCGCCAAGCGTGAGATTGCCAACTGCTTTTTGCTTACCAATGATGATGTCATCATCTGTGACCCGGAAGCGGAGTACGCACCTCTGGTGGAGCGTCTGCATGGGCAGGTCATCAAGATCTCGCCTACCTCAACCAACTACATCAATCCGATGGATCTGAACCTGGACTATTCGGATGATGAAAGCCCGCTGTCCCTCAAGTCTGACTTTATCCTCAGCTTGTGTGAGCTGATCGTGGGCGGTAAGGACGGATTGCAGCCGGTGCAGAAAACCATCATCGACCGTTGTGTGCGTCTGGTCTATCAGACCTACCTCAATGACCCGCGCCCGGAGAATATGCCCATACTGGAGGACCTATATAACCTGCTCCGTTCACAGGAGGAAAAGGAAGCCCAGTATATTGCCACGGCCCTTGAAATCTATGTAACCGGCTCCCTCAATGTGTTCAACCACCAGAGCAATGTGGACATCAATAACCGCATTGTCTGCTATGACATCAAGGAGCTGGGCAAGCAGCTCAAGAAAATCGGTATGTTGGTGGTCCAGGATCAGGTGTGGAACCGCGTTACCATTAACCGCGCTGCCCACAAGTCCACCCGCTACTATATCGACGAGATGCACCTGCTTTTGAAGGAGGAGCAAACCGCTGCCTACACAGTAGAAATTTGGAAGCGATTCAGAAAATGGGGCGGAATCCCCACCGGCATCACGCAGAATGTCAAAGACCTGCTTTCCAGCCGTGAAGTGGAGAACATATTTGAAAACTCCGACTTCGTGTATATGCTCAACCAGGCAGGCGGAGACCGACAGATTCTCGCCAAGCAGCTGGGCATTTCCACGCATCAGCTTAGCTATGTGACCCACTCCGGTGAGGGCGAGGGTCTGCTGTTCTATGGCTCCACGATCTTGCCGTTTGTGGATCACTTCCCGAAGAATACCGAGCTTTACCGCATTATGACCACCAAACCCCAGGAACTGAAAAAGAAGGAGGATGAATGATGATGAACCCCAACATTTTGAATCAAAACCCGCTGATGTTTTTTGACAGGGCGGTAAATGCCCAGCGCAGCCAGCTGCTTACGGTCATGGCCGATGCGGTAAGTGAGTGCCGCACGGCGGCAGATCAGGCAGCAGAACTGAATGAGACCGGTCAGGTGGGGCTTCTCCGTCTGGCAGAGGTCTGGAGCGCCATCCGTGCTAAGGAAGGCATGGGCGGTCTGGTTCTGGAAGGAACCGAAGCGAAGATCCTGTCCGATGTGGTGGCACAGTTTTATGCCTACCTGTCCGGCTGTATGTTCAACGATCCTGTGGGGATGGCCATTTATGCAGAGCTGCACTACATGATGTCCTCCCTCATGCTGGGAGAATGGTTTGAATAAGGAACCGCGCCTGCGCTTTACTGATGAGGAACGGTCTGACCCAGCACTGGAAAAGCCAATCCGTAAAGCGGAGAAAGCTGCGGCCAGAGCAGATAAGGCGCAGGCCAATATCCCAAAGAAAAAGGTCAGGCAGACGGTCATTGACCCGGATACCGGAAAAAAGGCCTCGAAGCTGACCTTTGAGGACAAGAAAAAGCCACCCTCCAAAGTTTCTCAAGGGGTCAAGGAAGCTCCTGTCCATCTGGTCGCGGGCAAGCTCCACAAAGAAATCCGGGAAACAGAACAGGACAATGTGGGCGTGGAAAGCGCCCACAAGTCCGAGGAGGCGGTGGAGACCGGCGTTTATCTGGTGCGGGAGGGCTACCGCAGCCACAAGCTGAAGCCCTACCGCAAAGCAGCCCAGGCAGAGCGCCAACTGGAAAAGGCAAATGTAAATGTCCTGTACCAGAAATCCTTGCAGGAAAATCCTCAGTTTTCCAGCAATCCTCTTTCCCGGTGGCAGCAAAAGCAGGCCATCAAAAAGCAGTATGCTGCCGCCAAGCGCACTGGTCAGACTGCCGGAAACACCGCCCAGGCTGCGTCCAAAACCGGAAAAGCCGCAAGGACGGTAAAAGAAAAGGCACAGCAGGCAGGGGCATTCGTTATGCGCCACAAGAAAGGCTTCCTGATCGCAGGGGTTTTGTTCCTCATCGCCTGTATGCTGATGAATACCATGTCCTCTTGTTCCATGATGGCGCAGAGCATCGGTTCCGTTCTCTCCGGCACCACCTATCCGTCGGATGACCCGGAAATGCTGGCAGTGGAAGCAGATTATGCAGCCAGAGAAGCCCAGTTGCAGGAGGAAATTGACAACATCGAAAGCAGCCATCCAGGGTATGACGAGTATCGCTATGACCTTGGCATGATCGGCCATGACCCTCATGAGCTGGCGGCATTTCTCTCTGCTGTCTTGCAGGGCTATACCCGGCAAAGCGCCCAGGCAGAGCTGGCGCGTGTGTTTGCAGCACAGTATCAGCTGACGCTTACCGAGGAAGTGGAAATCCGCTACCGCACGGAGACCTCCACCGATCCGGAGACCGGCGAGACCACCTCAGAAGAAGTCCCCTATGAGTATTACATTCTGAATGTGAAACTCACCAGCAAGCCCATTTCCGCTGTGGCGTCGGAGCTATTGACCCCGGAGCAGATGGAAATGTATCAGGTCTACCGACAGACCATGGGCAATAAGCCGCTGTTGTTTGGCGGCGGTTCCCCTGATACCAGCGGCTCTGAAGATCTGTCCGGTGTGCAGTTCATTAACGGCACCCGCCCCGGCAATCCGCAGCTGGTGGAACTGGCGAAAAGTCAGGTGGGCAATGTGGGCGGTTATCCCTACTGGAGCTGGTATGGCTTTGACAGCCGCGTGGAATGGTGTGCCTGCTTTGTATCCTGGTGCTATAACCAGGCAGGAAAAAGTGAGCCGCGCTTTGCAGGCTGTGAGTGGCAGGGTGTTCCGTGGTTCCAGTCTCATGGACAATGGGGCGCAAGAGGATATGAAAACATCGCTCCCGGCGATGCCATTTTCTTCGATTGGGATCTGGACGGTACTGCTGACCATGTGGGAATCGTCATCGGCACCGATGGCAGCCGTGTTTATACCGTGGAGGGAAATTCCGGCGATGCCTGCAAGATCAAAAGTTATGACCTGAATTATCAAAGCATTAAGGGCTACGGTCTGATGAACTGGTAACAGAGATTTTTTAGAAGGAGTGATAGACGATGGCAAAGAACAAAATTGAACGCATTGACCAGGAGATTACCAAGGTCCGCGAGAAGATTGCGGAATATCAGGAAAAGCTCAAGGTGCTGGAGGCACAGAAAACCGAGGCGGAAAATCTGGAGATCGTCCAGATGGTGCGCGCACTGCGTATGACCCCGGCTCAGCTAAGCGCCATGCTGTCCGGAGGCATAGTTCCCGGCAGTATGGTGGATGACAACAACGAACAGGAGGAAAACAGCTATGAGGAATAAACGATTGCTCCGAACACTTTCCGCCCTTTGCCTGACGCTGGTTCTGGCATCGGGCTTTACCGTTCACGCTTTTGCCCAGGGCGCAGCGCCGCCCCCGGCAGAGGATACCACTAATGACAGCAATGTGGTGGTGGAAGAACCCGAAAAAGCACCTCCGCTGACCCCGGATGGCAATGCTGCTCTGGTGGATGATTTTGGTGGCAACAAGCAGCTCATTACCGTTACCACCAAGGCAGGCAACTATTTTTATATCCTGATCGACAGGGCCAATGAGGATAAAAAGACTGCTGTTCACTTTCTGAACCAGGTGGATGAAGCGGACCTGATGGCGCTGATGGAAGATGGAAATGCCAAAGAGGAGCCGCCTGCGGTGTGCAGCTGCACGAAGAAATGTGAAGCAGGGGCAGTCAATACGGCCTGTCCGGTCTGTGTAACGGATAAGAGTAAATGTACGGGAAAAGCACCGGAACCTCCGGCAGAAACACCGAAGCCAGAAAAAGAGAAGCCTGCCGGACTGAACCCGGCTGCGCTGATCCTGCTGCTGGCTCTGCTTGGTGGAGGTGGTGTATTTGCCTACTTGAAGCTCGTTAAGAACAAGCCTAAGACCAAGGGCAATGACAGTCTGGACGATTATGATTATGGCGAGGAAGATTCCGAGGAATGGGAAACCGAGGATGAGGAGTCGGACGAGCCTGACGCTGACGGGGGCAGCGCAGAAAATGATGACGAGGACAGCATGAAATGACCCGTTTCACAGACAGTCCCTATGAACGCATGATGACACGCAGGCCGGAGGGCGGGAAGAAAACTTCCCGTCCTCCTTCTTTACCCCCAAGCCACCCCTGTTATGGCTGCGGGAATTATGGAAGTCCCTGCGTAGGCGTCTGCCACCGGGAAATGGAACGATGGCTCAAAGAAAGGAAACGAAAAAAATGAGTGTTCTGATTATATTTATCAAGCTGATTGTTGTTTTTGACCTGCTGGTGATCGCCGTGTATTTTGGCGGAGACATTCTTTCTACCATGTTAAACAAACTTCGGAGAAAAGCAAAACAGGAAGATTCCTTTGACTTTTCTCAGGATGCCGTGATGGTTTCATTATCCATAGATTCTGTCCGTCAGCTTTATTCCGGTGACGCGGCAGATTTTGTGGAAGATAAGATTCTGCCAAATGCGGAGAAAACGATGGCTGTTTTGACGGACCAGGAACAGGCAGCAGCCCGTCTGCTCTTATCTGCCCTGATCGGTTTTCTTGCAGCAGAAGCTCCTATGGATGAACAGAGCTTTCCTATGGTAATGGAACTTCTGAACTGTATGGAGGGTGAAAAAGAGGATGGTTGTCAGGATGCAGTAGAAAGTTTGCTTGAAGATGCTGTCCGCAATACCCACCGCCATGAAGAATATTACAGCAATTATCAACGCTACCAGCTGATGCAGGTGGATAAAACTCGTGTCATTTTGGCTTGCCGCATCATCATCAATGACCTGCTGGGGAAACTGTACCGCTATGACTACCGGTTTGGTTATAACCTGCTTCTGGATGAGGAAAACAGCATTGAGAAAAAACTGCACACGCCTGTGCGGGAAGAATGGGAGGTTGAAGAATATGAAGCTGGTGATTGCTGAAAAACCATCAGTTGCCCAGAGTTTGGCGGCGGTGATCGGTGCAACTGCCCGTAAGGACGGGTATCTGGAAGGCGGTGGCTGGCGTGTCAGCTGGTGTGTGGGCCATCTGGCCGGTCTTGCGGACGCAGACAGCTATGACCCCAAGTACGCAAAGTGGCGATATGATGACCTGCCTATTCTGCCGGAGCATTGGCAGATGGTGGTGGGAAAGGATAAGAAAAAGCAGTTTGATATTCTCAAAAAGCTGATGAACGCCCCGGATGTGACGGAGGTGGTAAATGCCTGTGATGCCGGACGCGAGGGCGAGCTGATCTTCCGAAGTGTCTATGAGCTGGCAGGCTGCCAAAAGCCGATGAAAAGGCTCTGGATTTCTTCGATGGAGGACTCCGCCATAAGGGAGGGCTTTGCAAACCTGCGCCCCGGTGCGGACTATGACGGGCTTCGGGATGCTGCTCTTTGCCGCGCTAAGGCCGACTGGCTGGTGGGAATCAATGCCACAAGGCTGTTTTCCGTGCTGTACCACCGCACCCTCAATATCGGGCGCGTGATGTCCCCAACGCTGGCGCTCATTGTCCAGCGAGAAGCTGAGATCGACACCTTTAAGCCGGTTCCCTTTTATACCGTGGCGCTGGAGCTGCCCGGTCTTACCGTATCCGGGGAGCGCATGAGTGACCGAGCAAGCGCAGAGCAGCTGAAAGAAGCCTGTCAGGGTGCAGCTGTCACAATCAAAAAGGTGGAGTGCAAGGAAAAGTCCGAAAAGCCGCCTGCCCTCTATGACCTGACTACTCTGCAAAGAGATGCCAACCGCCTGCTTGGATTTACAGCTCAGCAGACCCTGGACTATCTGCAAAGCCTGTATGAAAAGAAGCTCTGCACCTATCCCCGTACTGACAGCCGCTATCTGACCGGTGATATGGCAGACAGCCTGCCGGTGCTGGTCAATCTGGTTGCCAATGCTATGCCGTTTCGCAAAGGGATCGCCATTACCTGTGATCCGCAGACAGTCATCAACGATAAGAAAGTAACCGACCACCACGCAGTAATCCCTACCAGAAATCTCAAGGATGCAGACCTTTCTGCCCTTCCTGCGGGAGAAAAAGCGGTGCTGGAGCTGGTGGCCCTGCGTCTGCTGTGTGCCGTAGCCCAGCCCCATATCTATTCGGAAACCGTTGTGATTGCAGCGTGTGCCGGTGGGGAGTTTACCGCCAAAGGAAAAACAGTGAAGCACCCCGGATGGAAAGCGCTGGAGGACGCTTACCGTGCCAAAATGAAGGATGCAGAGCCGAAAAAAGAGGGTGCAGAGAAAGCCCTGCCGGAGCTGACCGAAGGACAGACCCTTTCGGTTTCTGCGGCAATCGTCAAAGAAGGCAAAAGCAGTCCGCCTCAGCACTTTACGGAGGACACCCTATTGTCCGCGATGGAGACTGCCGGAAAAGAGGATATGCCGGAGGATGCCGAACGAAAAGGTCTGGGGACACCGGCCACTCGTGCCGGTATTTTGGAAAAGCTGGTATCTGCCGGTTTTCTGGAACGAAAAAAGAGCAGGAAAACGGTGCAGCTTCTCCCTTCCCACGATGCAGTCTCCCTGATAACAGTCTTGCCGGAACAGCTGCAATCGCCGCTTCTGACTGCCGAGTGGGAGTACCGCCTGGGAGAGATCGAGCGCGGGCAGCTTGCCCCGGAGGAGTTTCTGGACGGGATCAGCACCATGCTGAAAGATCTGGTGGGAACTTATCAGGTCATCAAGGGAACCGAGTACCTGTTCACTCCGCCCCGTGAGGTGGTGGGCAAATGCCCCCGCTGCGGCGGTGAAGTTGCAGAATTGCAAAAAGGCTTCTTCTGTCAGAATGATTCTTGCAAATTTGCAATCTGGAAAAATAACAAATGGTGGGCTGCCAAGAAAAAACAGCCCACCAAGGCTGTGGTGTCTGCACTGCTGAAAGATGGCCGTGTCCGTGTAACGGGCCTATATTCGGAGAAAACCGGAAAGACCTACGATGCCGCTGTGGTTTTGGAGGATGATGGACAGTACGCTAACTTCAAGCTGGAATTTGACCAGCGGAAAGGAGGCAGCCGATGAAGCTCTCTTTAGCGGAACGAGAAACCATTCTCCTCTATAACCAGGCAGAACCAATGGCTGAGGTCTACACCCATGATCCCCGTCTGATGGAGAAGCTGGAACTGCTGGCAAAAAAGCACCCCGACCAGATTACCCGAAAGGATGCCCATAACTTTACCGTCCCCAAGCGGTGTGTATCAGTCAGGGAGCCATACAGCGCAGAACGCCGCAAAGCTGCCAGTGAGCGTGCGAAAGCTGCCGGATACCAGCCCCCTGTGAGAAAGGCCGGCAGTTAAAGGCACATGGCAGAGAATGTATTTGAAGCAGTCAAGCAGTCGGTCAGCACCAGAGAAGCGGCAGAGTTTTACGGGATAAAAGTCAGTCGAACTGGCATGGCCTGCTGTCCATTTCACGATGATAAGAACCCCAGTATGAAGGTAGACCAGCGTTACCACTGCTTTGGATGCGGTGCAGATGGGGATGTGATCGACTTTACCGCAAAACTCTTTGACCTCTCCCCAAAAGAAGCGGCGGAGAAACTGGCACAGGACTTTGGCCTGATCTATGACAGTCAGGCCCCTCCCCGCAGGAGGTATGTCCGGCAGAAAACCGAGGCACAGCAGTTTCGGGAGGACCGGCAGAGGTGTTATCGCATACTGTCCGATTACTACTATCTGCTGAAAAAATGGGAGGCCGACAATTCTCCCCAGACACCGGAGGAAGAACCGCACCCCCGCTTTGTGGAAGCAATCCATAAGAAAACCTATGTGGAGTACCTGCTGGATCTTTTTCTTTATGAAAGTGAAGAAGAACAAAAGGCATGGATTGCAGAACACACAGCAGAAATCACACACTTGGAAAGGAGATTGAAAATCATGGCTGAGAACAAACCCACCAACCGAGAACGACTAAGGGAAATCACAGACGGCATCGAGCAGGGCATCAAGGAACTGTTTGAGAGTGAAAAGTATATGCGCTATCTGTCCGTTATGTCCCGCTTCCACCGCTATTCGGTAAACAACACCATGCTCATCTATATGCAGAAGCCGGACGCCACTTTGGTAGCCGGATACAATAAGTGGAAAGACCAGTTTGAGCGTCATGTTAAAAAGGGAGAGCATGGCATTACCATCATCGCCCCCACACCGTACAAGAAGAAAATCGAGGAGCAGAAACTGGACCCGGATACCAAGGCTCCGATTCTGGATAAAGACGGAAAGATCATCACAGAGGAAAAAGAAATCGAAATCCCCATGTTCCGCCCGGTCAAGGTCTTTGATGTGAGCCAGACTGATGGGAAACCTTTGCCGGAGCTTGCTTCCTCCCTTTCCGGCAATGTACCAAATTATGAGGCATTCATGGAGGCCCTGCGCCGCAGCGTGCCGGTGCCGATCACTTTTGAAGCAATGGCCGCCGATACGGACGGTTATTTTTCTGCCGATCATCAGAAAATCGCCATTCGTCAGGGCATGAGTGAGGTGCAGACGGTTTCAGCCACAGTACACGAGATTGCCCACAGCAAGCTCCACAATCAGAAAAAGATTCAGATTGCCAATGACGAGCAATATCAGGAGATCGAGATGTTTGATAAACCCGGTCTGTTCTCCAACGGGCGGATTGCCCGTGATGATTTGCCGGAGGGCGTTTATTGCTATGACCTGCGCGGTTCTGACTACGACCCCGGAGAGCCGGTCTGTGTAGAAGAACGAGTGGTTGTAAACCATGCAGGTTCCGTTCTGCTGACAGAGCCGCTGGAGCTGGCGGAAGATGGACGCCTGATGCTGACCGAGGAAGAAGGGCTGAATTTTGTTGGCGGCTTTTCTACCCTCGCCCAGTTTTTGCAAGAACAGAGGAAAGACCGCCACACGGAGGAAGTGGAGGCTGAAAGCATCTCCTATGCAGTCTGCAAGTATTTTGGCATCGAGACCGGAGAAAACAGCTTCGGCTATATTGCAAGCTGGAGTCGGGGCAAGGAACTGAAAGAGCTGAGAGCCAGTTTGGAGACCATCAATAAGACCTCCGGCACTTTGATCTCTGACATTGAGCGCCACTATAAGGAAATCTGCAAAGAGCGTGGAATTGACCCCAATGCAAAGGCAGAGCCGGAAACCGCCCCGATAGAGCAGCCGACCGGCAATCTAACCTACTATGTAGCAGAGTGCATGGAGTTTCCAAACCTCGGAGAATACCACGATAACCTGTCTTTGGAGGAAGCGGTCCGCATTTATCAGGAAATTCCGGCAGAGCGAATGAACGGGATCAAGGGCATTGGTTTTGAGCTGAAAGACGGAAGCGACTATGAAGGACCTTTTCCGATTTTGACCGGGCAGACCATTGACCTGGATACCATCCAGGCAATCGACTATTACCGTGACAATCCGCTGGTGCAGAAAGCGGTAAAGGAACTGGCGGCGGCCATACCGGAAATGGAGGTGCTGGGGGCGGACGCCAACCAGCAGGAGGCTTTGTTTCTGATCGACGATGCCACCTATCTTCATATCCAGCCCTGTGACAGCGGCTGGGATTATACCCTTTATGATGCTGCGTCCATGAAAGAGATGGATGGCGGTCAGATGGATATGCCGGAGCTTTCCCGCATGAAGGCAGTTCTTCAGATTTGTGATGACAACGATTTGGGCAGAGACTCGGTAAAATACGCACCGTTGTCCATGATTGAGACCTTGCAGGAAGCTGCCTATCAGCAGATGCAGGCAGAGGTCGGTCAGATGGCCGCTTCTTCCCAGCTGCCGGAGGCACAGGAGCAGGCACTGGATGAATACCCCATGCCCGATGAGCAGGTCTCCACACCGGATATGCAGGAATACGGCTACTCCTATGATGGGATGCTTCCTGTTACCAGAGAACGGGCGCTGGAACTGGATGCCGCCGATTTGACCGTCTATGTGCTGCATGAGGATAATACGGAGAGCATGGTGTTTGACCCGCAGGAAATCATGGATCATGGCGGTCTTTTTGGCGTGGATCGTGAGGAATGGGAGAAAAGCCCTCAGTTCCACGAAAAGGTCATGGAGCGTCAGGAACATCAGCAGGAACGAGAACAGGCATTTCTCTCCCAGAACAGAGATTGCTTTGCCATCTATCAGGTAAGCCGTGACGATCCGCAGAATGTGCGCTTTATGAATCTGGACTGGTTAAAGTCCCATGGCATTTCCATAGACCGCAGCAATTATGACCTAATCTACACCGCTCCGCTGAGTGAGTCTGGCACTGTGCCGGAGCAGCTGGAAAAACTCTATCAGCAATTCAATCTGGAAAAACCTGTGGACTATCACAGCCCCTCCATGAGCGTCAGCGACATCGTTGCGATCAAGCAGGACGGTAAGGTATCCTGTCATTACTGTGACAGCGTTGGTTTTACCCAGATACCCGGATTCTTGCCGCAAAATCCGCTGAAAAATGCGGAGATGGCCGTGGAGGACGATTACGGCATGATCGACGGCATCATCAACAATGGCACAAAAGAGCCTACGGTGGCAGAGCTGGAACAGCAGGCCCGAAGCGGTCAGCCCATTTCCCTGATGGACTTGGCTGACGCCGTTCATAGGGAGGAACGGGAAAAGAAAAAATCCGTTGTGGAGCAGCTGAAAAGCCAGCCCAAAGCAGAACACAAAAAGACAGCACCCAAAAAGAGTGCGGAAAGGGAGATTTAATATGGGAAACTTTACTTTTGAGGAAATGAACCTGATGTGCATTTACAATACCGGCAGCCGCACCGGATTGATCGACAGCCTGCGTGAGATGCGCGGCGAGCTTTCGCCGGAGGAAACGGAACTGAGGGAACTGACCGACAGCACCCTTACGAAGCTCTGTGCGATGACCGATGAGGACTTTGCCCAGCTGGAGCTGTACCCGGATTTTGACCAGTAAACACCATAACCGCAGGGATGGGGTGGCAATTTGCCACCCCACCTTTTACCCCAAAACCGAAAGGAGGACAGAACACCATGCCAACCAAAGCTGAACTATATGCACAGATGGCGGACAAGGTGGCAACACAGCTCACGGGGAGCTGGCAGGAATGGGCGGGATTTCTCACCGCTGCTTCCCGTCTTTACAAGTACCCGTTCCATGAGCAGCTGATGATCTACGCCCAGCGACCGGACGCCACCGCCTGTGCAGAGTACGATTTGTGGAATGAAAAGATGGGCCGGTATGTAAGACGCGGCTCCAAGGGGATCGCTCTGGTGGACGATTCCGGGGACAGACCGCGCCTGCGCTATGTCTTTGACATTTCCGACACCGGAACCCGTGAACATTCCCGCACTCCCTGGCTGTGGCAGCTGGAGGAGCGCCATCTGGATTCGGTGCAGGCCATGCTGGAGCGCACCTACGATGTTTCCGGTGAATACCTTGCCGGACAGCTCACCGAGGTAGCCGGAAAACTGGCTGAGGAATACTGGACAGAGCATCAGCAGGACTTTTTCTATATCGTTGACGGTTCCTTTTTGGAGGAATATGATGAGTATAACATCGGAGTGCAGTTTAAGGCAGCCGCCACCGTCAGCATCACTTATGCTTTGATGTCCCGCTGCGGACTGGAGCCGGAACGCTACTTCGACCACGAAGATTTCATGGCGATCTTTGATTTCAACACCCCGTCCACCATCGGGGCGCTGGGAACAGCGGTCAGCCAGATCAACCAGCAGGTGCTGCGGCAGATCGGCGTTACCGTCCGAAATGCAGAGCGCGAAGCCAACCAAGAAAGGAGCAAGCAAGATGAACAATCCCATGACCTACATCCAGAACGGAGACTATCTGATTCCCGACCTGAAGCTGAGCCAGCAGCCGGAGAAACCCCTGGGCAAGTACGGAAGGATGAGGAAAACCTATCTGAAGGAACACCGTCCCATCCTCTACAACCAGATGTTGCTGAGCGAGAAGCTGTACCCGCACCTTCTGGAGATCGACGAGACCGCCCAGAACAGACTGGAGCAGATGATACCCCAGCTGGCGAAGGAAGCGGAAGCCACCGAGGAACTGAAAGCCAGCAATCCCATGAAGTGGGTGGGGCTGATGAACACCTGCAAAGCCCAGGCCGAGGAAATCCTGATGGCGGAGCTTATCAACAGCTGACCCTAAACCTGTTCCTCTCCGAAGCGGAACAGATCCAATCCATAGATGAAGCAGAGAATGTAGCGCATACATCCTCTGCTTTTTCTTTTGCCCAAAATGATATTGACCATGTGCTGCGTTTGGGCGGCAATACAGACCGCCAGAGGGAGCGTGTGGTTGCAGCCTTTGAAAAGCAGAAAACCACCGCAGAAATTGCCGAGATACTGAAAACGCTGTACCACGGCGGCAACGGCCTTGGCAGTGTGAGCGCATGGTATGCCGAGGATGGTATCCATCTTTCCCATGGGAAGTCTGTCCGTTATGACAGGTCTGCCCAGGTCATTTCCTGGGAGAGCGCCGCAGAGCGTATCGGAGAGCTTTTGGAGAGCGGCCAGTTTGCCTCCAATGTAGAACTTACAGAAGCGGCAGGCTATGAACGATCCCTCCTTTCAGAAAAGCTCTGGCATCTGTACCACGATTTCAGCGAGGAAGCCAGAGAAGCCGGATATTTGTCCTGCCTGTCAGAGATCAAAGGAAATGGGTTCCCGGAGGAGACCCGCCGCCTGACGGAGCAGCTGAGTGACCCGGCTTTCCGCCAGACACTCAAGGAAGAATACGCTGCCTTCTGGACTGCCTATCAGCAGGACCGTGACCTGTTGCGTTTTCATTACCATAGACCAAGGGAGATCTGGGAGAACCTGAAGGACCTTGACCTGCCACGCAGGACCTTTTCTTCAGACCTTTCCCAAGTGCCAACCGTTCAGCGCTTCATTACCGAGGATGAGATTGACGCCGCCATAACCGGCGGCAGCAGTTTTGCCGGAGGAAAAGGTCGTATCTATGCCTTCTTCATGGAAAACCACACAGACAAAGAAAAAGTGAGATTCCTCAAAGACGAGTATGGCATTGGCGGACGCTCTCATGCACTGTCCGGCGCAACACACAGCGGTGAAGATCATGACGGGAAAGGGCTGCACTATAAAAAGCAGGACTGCCCGGATGTTCACTTGAACTGGGAAAATGTTGCCAAGCGCATTACCTCTCTTGTCCAGAAGGGCCGCTATCTTACCGAACAGGAACAGGCGCAGTATGACAAAATCCAGGCTGAAAAGGAACTGGCCGAAGAAGATGCCATCCAAGCCCAGCAGCCGGAGGTGGAGGAAGAAACTCCAAAGCCCACCCTTCGGGAGCAGTTTGAACAGTATAAGCCTGTGGTAACTGCCGCTATTTCCGAGGATGCCGCATACCGCAATGCCTGCGGTCATTCTGACCGTGAAAATGCTGTCATCGAGGGCAATGCTGCTGTGCGCCGTGCGGTCCTTGGTTCTAAGGATATGGAGCTGATCCGCCTTTATTCTGATATACCGGAGTTCCGCCAGCGTCTGCACCGGGAAGTGATCGACGAGACCTATCCAAAGCTCCATGAGCTTCTGCGCCCTCTTTCTCAGGAAGATATTGATACTGCCCTTTGTGCATGGAACGGCAATATCGAGAGTAAACACGCTGTTGTCCGCTATATGAAAGACCATGCAAGAGAAAAAGATACCGCCGCATGGCTGGCTCAGGAATACGGCGGCAGTAACAGCAACAGCCTGTTCGTTGTCCGTGCCGGCAGCCCGGAGGAAACGCAGCTGCCCTGGCCGAAGGTACAGCGCAGGCTTGCCCAGCTCATTCAGGAGGACCGGTTCTATACCGAAGAAGAACAGGACCGTTTTGACGACATCGACCCAATCGCCATCCGGGAAGCTCTGGAGGAAAGAGGGATTGTCAACGGCCAGGTGGCAGACCCGGAAAAACTGGACAATGATCCGTTTATCCAACAGGTGATGTCGGATGTAGAGCAGATCGCAGCTGCTGAGACAGAGCAGACTTCCGAAGTTGCTATTTCCGATGAGGAATATGATGCAGTTCGCCGCCCAACTCCGCAAAGAACATCCTATGACCCTGCTGCCCTGGTCTATGCCGTGGGCGATACCGTGTATATCGAGGATGACGCCTATCAGATCACCGAGCTGCGTGAGGACACCGTACAGCTTCTGCCCACCGGGATGGTATATCCCATCTACCGGGCAGAGCGCAAAGAACAGTTCGAGCAGCTGCTTCGGGCAGACCGCCGCAATGCTTACTATACCGAGTTTCTTCCTACTGACCCGGACAAGGCAGATCAGGACTTGCGGGATGTATTGGCTCATGGACTGATGGATGAAGCGGATAAAAAGAAGATTTCCACGCTGCTGCAATCCGGCAGGAGCAACAGCGAGATTGCCTACTGGCTGAGCAGAGCCTATTCCGGTGAGATCGAGACACTGAATCTGGAGACCGGCGATATTGCCGATTACCGTACCACGGCACAGGGCATAGAACTGGAAGTCATGGATGCAGAGGAAAAGCGTCTGGCTATGCTGTATTTCCGCTGGGATGAGGTTGCGCCTTTGCTGCGCGGGATGTATGCCCGTCAGCAGGACGGTTTTGGACAGGAACAGCCCCAACCGGCTACCGAATCCCCAACCTTCCATTCCGAGACCATGGCCGTCTATCCGGGCGATAAGAACAATCTGCCTTATGATGTGGTGGTGGAACGACTGCATATCGAGGAGCCGGAGCCACCAGCCCCTGTGACTGAGCCGGAGAAAACCTTTGAGGAAGTGCTGGACGAACACCCGGTTTCCATTCAGGTCAATGGCCAGTGGCAGACCTTCCCCAATGCCAAAGCTGCCGAGAAAGCCTCCTATGAGGAATACAAGGCTAACCTGCGCCGCAATGCAAAAAACTTTCGCATTACCGATGAGCATTTGGGCGAAGGCGGTCCGAAAGCCAAGTTCCAGGCAAATGTCAATGCGATTCGTTTGCTGAAAGAGCTGGAAGCTGCCGGACAGCAGGCGAGCCCCGAACAGCAGGAGGTTCTTTCTCGATACGTGGGCTGGGGCGGTCTCTCTGATGCGTTTGACCCGGAGAAACCGGCATGGGCTTTAGAGTATGCCCAGCTAAAAGAACTGCTGACCCCGGAGGAATATGCCGCCGCCAGAAGCTCTACCCTCAACGCCCATTACACCAGCCCTACGGTCATTCAGGCCATCTATGAAGCGGTGGACCGTATGGGATTTGAGACCGGAAATATTCTGGAGCCGTCTATGGGTGTGGGCAATTTCTTTGGTATGCTGCCGGAGAAAATGCGAAACAGCCGTCTGTACGGCGTGGAGCTGGACCCTGTTTCCGGGCACATCGCAAAGCAGCTCTATCCCAAGGCGGACATCACAGTAGGCGGCTTTGAGACCACCGACAGGCGTGACTTCTTTGACCTTGCCATCGGCAATGTGCCGTTCGGTCAGTATCAGGTCAACGACAAAGCCTACAACAAGTTGAATTTCAGTATTCATAACTATTTTTTTGCCAAAGCACTGGACCAGGTGCGTCCCGGCGGTGTGGTAGCTTTTGTGACCTCTCGATATACCATGGACGCCAAGGATTCCACCGTGCGCCGATATCTTGCCCAGCGTGCTGAGCTGCTGGGAGCTATCCGTCTGCCTAATGACGCGTTCAAAAAGAATGCCGGTGCCGAGGTGGTATCGGACATCATCTTCTTCCAAAAGCGGGACCACCCGTTGGACATCGTGCCGGAATGGACCCAGACCGGACAGACGGAGGACGGGTTTACCATCAACCGGTATTTTATCGACCATCCGGAAATGGTGCTGGGCAGACAGGAGCCGGTAAGCACTGCACATGGTATGGACTACACCGTGAACCCCATCGAGGGACTGAAGCTTTCCGACCAGCTGCATGATGCTGTGAAGTACATTCATGGCACTTATCAGGAGGCAGAGCTGCCGGAGCTGGGCGAAGGCGAAGCCATTGACACCTTCATTCCTGCCGATCCTAATGTGAAGAACTATTCCTATGCCATTGTAGACGGGCAGGTGTACTACCGGGAAAACAGCCGCATGGTGCGCCCGGATCTCAACACCACCGCAGAAGCCCGCGTAAAAGGTCTTGTGGGACTGCGTGATTGTGTGCAGGAACTGATCGACCTTCAGATGGATGCAGCGGTTCCGGACAGCACCATTACCCAAAAGCAGGCGGAACTGAACAGCCTGTATGACAGCTTTTCTGAAAAATATGGCCTTATCAATGACCGTGCAAACCGACTGGCCTATGCAGATGATTCTTCCTATTACCTGCTCTGTGCGCTGGAAGTCATCGACGAGGACGGAAAGCTGGAACGCAAGGCGGATATGTTCACCAAACGGACCATCAAGCCCCATCAGGCGGTGGCTGTGGTGGATACAGCAAGCGAAGCACTGGCGGTGTCTATCTCGGAAAAAGCCTGCGTGAATATGAGCTATATGAGCCAGCTTACCGGAAAAACAAAAGAAGAACTGGCCGGAGAGCTGCAAGGCGTAATCTTCCGTGTACCGGGACAGTTGGAGAAAGACGGCACACCCCATTATGTGACTGCTGATGAATACCTTTCCGGCAATGTACGCCGCAAACTGCGTCAGGCGCAGCGGGCGGCACAGCAGGACCCGGTTTATGCAGTCAATGTGGAAGCTCTTACCGCCGCCCAGCCCAAAGACCTGGATGCGTCGGAGATCGAGGTGCGTCTGGGCGCTACCTGGATCGACAAAGAGTACATCCAGCAGTTTATGTACGAGACCTTCAACACCCCGTTTTATCTCCAGCGCAGTATCGAGGTCAACTATTCGTCCTTTACCGCTGAATGGCAGATCAAGGGGAAATCTTCTGTATCTTACAACGATGTGGCAGCCTACACCACCTACGGAACCAGCCGTGCCAACGCCTACAAGATTTTGGAGGACAGCCTGAATCTGCGAGATGTCCGTATCTATGACACCATAGAGGACGCAGACGGAAAAGAGCGCCGCATGCTGAACGCCAAGGAGACCACCCTGGCTGCTCAAAAACAGCAGGCGATCCGGGAAGCCTTTAGGGACTGGATCTGGAGAGACCCGGAGCGCCGCCAGACTTTGGTGCGCCAGTACAACGAAGAAATGAACTCTACCCGTCCCCGTGAGTATGATGGAAGCCATATCACTTTTGGCGGCATGAACCCAGCCATTACCCTGCGGGAACACCAGAAAAGCGCCATCGCCCATGTGCTGTATGGAGGAAATACCCTGTTGGCACATGAAGTAGGCGCAGGCAAAACTTTTGAGATGGTGGCCGCTGCGATGGAAGCCAAACGCCTGGGACTGTGCCAGAAATCTCTCTTTGTGGTTCCCAACCACCTGACTGAGCAGTGGGCATCGGAGTTTCTGCGCCTCTATCCTTCTGCCAACATCTTAGTCACAACCAAAAAGGACTTTGAGACCCATAACCGCAAGAAGTTCTGCGCCCGTATTGCGACCGGTGACTACGACGCCATCATCATGGGACACAGCCAGTTTGAGCGTATCCCCATCAGCCGGGAGCGTCAGGAACGGCTTCTCTATGAGCAGATCGACGAGATCACCGAGGGTATCGCAGAGGTGCAGGCCAGCGGCGGCGAGCGTTTTACCGTCAAGCAGCTGGAGCGTACCAGAAAGTCTCTGGAAGCCAGACTGGAAAAGCTGCAAGCCGAGGGGCGAAAAGATGATGTGGTAACTTTTGAGCAGCTGGGTGTGGACCGGCTGTTTGTGGACGAGGCCCACAACTACAAGAACCTGTTTTTATACACAAAAATGCGGAATGTGGCTGGTCTTTCCACATCGGACGCGCAGAAATCCTCCGATATGTTTGCCAAGTGCCGCTATATGGATGAGATCACCGGAAACCGTGGCGTGATCTTTGCCACCGGTACACCGGTCAGCAACTCCATGACCGAGCTTTACACCATGCAGCGTTATCTTCAATATGAACGCCTGCAAGAACTGAACATGACCCACTTCGACTGCTGGGCTTCCCGATTTGGGGAGACCGTCACAGCATTGGAGCTGGCACCGGAAGGCACCGGATACCGGGCAAGAACGAGATTCAGCAAGTTCTTTAATCTGCCGGAGCTGATGAACCTGTTCAAAGAAGTGGCGGACATTAAGACTGCAGACCAGTTAAATCTCCCTACCCCGGAAGTGGAGTACCACAACATCGTGGCGCAGCCCACCGAACATCAGCAGGAAATGGTCAAGACCCTTTCGGAGCGCGCATCGCTGGTACACAGCGGAACTGTTGACCCGTCCCAGGATAACATGCTCAAGATTACCTCGGATGGCCGTAAGTTGGGGCTTGACCAGAGGATCGTCAACCAGATGCTGCCGGACGAACCTGGCACAAAGGTCAATCAGTGTGTGGACAACATCATGCAGATCTGGCGGGACGGCAAAGCTGACAAGCTGACCCAGCTGGTGTTCTGCGACATTTCTACACCACAGGCCAAAGCTCCTGCAAGCAAGGCGGCGAAAACGCTGGATAATCCACTGCTTCACGCATTGGAAGGCGCTGTGCCTCTGCCGGAACAGGAACCGACCTTTACGGTATATGACGATATTCGTCAGAAACTCATTGCTCAGGGGATGCCTGCCGACCAGATCGCTTTTATCCATGAAGCCAATACCGAAGTGCGGAAAAAAGAGCTGTTCTCTAAAGTCCGTACCGGTCAGGTTCGTGTCCTTTTGGGCAGCACCGCCAAGATGGGCGCAGGCACCAATGTGCAGGACCGTCTGGTGGCACTTCATGATCTGGATTGTCCGTGGAGACCCGGAGACCTTGCCCAGAGAAAGGGGCGTATCGAGCGTCAGGGCAACCAGAACCCCCTTGTTCATGTGTACCGCTATGTGACCGAGGGAACCTTTGACGCATACCTCTGGCAGACAGTGGAGAACAAGCAGAAATTCATCAGCCAGATCATGACTTCTAAATCGCCGGTGCGCTCCTGCGATGATGTGGATGAAACCGCCCTCAGTTTTGCAGAGATTAAGGCTTTGTGTGCCGGAGACCCCCGTATCAAAGAGCGTATGGATTTGGATGTGGAGGTATCCCGCCTGAAGCTGATGAAAGCCGACCACCAGAGCAAGCAATATCGTCTGGAGGACCAGCTGCTCAAATACTTCCCGGAGGAGATTGAAAAGCACAAGGGCTTTATCAAGGGCTTTGAATCTGACCTTGAGGTTTTGGCAGCTCACCCACACCCGGAGGACGGCTTTGCCGGTATGGAGATCCGTGGCGACCTGCTGACCGATAAGGAGAACGCCGGTGCAGCCCTTTTGGATGCCTGCAAGGAGGTCAAAACCTCCGATCCGGTGCAGATCGGCAGCTACCGGGGCTATGCCATGTCCGTGGAATTTTCCGCTTGGAAACAGGAATATACGCTCCTGCTGAAAGGACAGATGACCCACAGGGCAACCCTTGGTACAGACCCTCGCGGAAATCTTACCCGTATCGACAATGCCCTCGCCCAGATGCCCCAGCGTCTGGAGGCGGCAAAGGCACAGCTGGATAATCTCTATCAGCAGCAGGCTGCCGCAAAGGAGGAAGTCGGAAAGCCATTCCTTTATGAAGAAGAACTGAGAAGCAAAAACGCCCGCCTGGTGGAGCTGGATACCCTGCTCAACATCGACGGAAAGGGACCGGCACACGATGAAGCTGTCGTTGCCAAAAGCACACGGCCTTCGGTATTGGACCATCTGAAACGCCCGGTGCCGCCCCGCAGTACAGATAAGAAACCAAAACAGCATGAGGAGGTGCGATAACATGAATACCAACGATCTGAATACGGCTCTTTATGAAAAGATGGCTGCTGAGCAGGACAAATTCAGGGACTGGCTGAAAAGCCAGCCCCCGGAAGAAATCCTGCACCACACCTATGAGTATACTGTCCGTGAGGACATCGTGATGGCGATGGAGGAACTGGAGCTGACCGACGCCCAGGCTCAGGCACTTTTGGAATCTCCCTCGCCGCTGGCGGATGTGTACCGCTATTTTGAAAAGCTGGAGACCGGCCACATGGATGTGATCCGGGACAGTATTGAAAGTCGAGCCGATGATGTGTGCAGAGCTAAAGAGGAACTGCGAACAACACCGGTCTATCCCTACTCTGCCGCCTATGCGAGAGAACATGGGGAGCTGGAGCAGTACCGAACTTCCAACAATGTAAATCTCCAATGCAAGGAGTCCATTGAAGCGGCGGTGCGGGAACACTTCGACGGAATGTATCTCAGTCACGATGCGGCAAAGGGTGTGATCGAGAACTATGGCATGGAGCGTGTGGCGCTGGTCCTTGCCAACACCGTCCAGCTTCAGGACTGGGATGGGCGTTACTCCCGACGCAATAAGGAATGGGCTAAGACCATTCCCAACGATAATCCCGAAACTGTCCGTTGTGGTTATGTCCTGAACAGCCACCCTGCTGTACTGGATGGTTTTATTGATTTGGTGCGAGAAGAACAGCAGCTCAGCCGTACTCAGGGAGAAAAGATACAACCGTCCCGTCCCTCTGTACGGGATAAGCTCAAGCAGGAACTGCCTGCCCACAAGCCTGCCGCCCCGAAGAAACGGGAACCGGAGCGATAACTATGGCAAAGCGTAAGCGGGATGTTCCGGTGCTGTTTTGGGTATCCGCAGAGGAACTGGAGCTGATCCATCAAAAGATGCAGCAATACGGGACAGAAAATTTGAGTGCCTATCTGCGGAAAATGGCACTGGATGGGTATGTGGTGCAGCTGGATCTGCCGGAACTGAAGGAGCTGGTCTCCCTGATGCGCCGAAGCAGCAACAACTTGAATCAGCTGACCCGTAAAGTGCATGAGACCGGGCGGGTTTATGATGCTGATTTGGAGGATATATCCCAGCGGCAGGAACAACTGTGGGAGGGGGTGAAGGAAATCCTTACCCAGCTTTCTAAACTTTCATAACAGGGAAAGATACTCCATTTGCGGAGGGAGGAACGGCGTTTCTTCGCCGCATCTCCCTCCGCTTTTTCTTTTTGCCGGTATCCTTGTCTTTTGCCTGTCCGTACCGGATAATATGAGTAGAGCAAGAAGCGTAGCAAAGGAGTGAAAACAGATGCTGACCTTTGAAAAAGTGTTGGAGATTTTTGCGGACTATCTGGCCGCAGACGAGACCACCGAAGTTTATATCAGCCGTCATGGATGTGTAAGGGTTGAATTTGACCAAGACTTTCGCTATTGCACCGGCGAGGTGTGCCATACTCCCAAGGAACTGTTCGACCTCTTAGCTGATGATTACCGGACTTATCTGGAGATTGAACTGACCAAAGGTAAACGGGAAGTGACGGAAGATGATGAGAGAGAAGCAGATGCCCTGTGTAAACGGCATCTGGAGCGTTGGAAGGAGGAACTGGAATGAAGATTTTGAAATGCCTGTTGATGATCGTAACTGCGCCGGTTATTTTGGTGCTGACACTTTTTGTCTGGCTCTGCACGGGGCTGATCTACATATCCGGTCTGGTGCTTGGTCTGTTCAGCATGGTGATTGCTCTGCTTGGCGTGGCTGTGCTGATTACCTATTCCCCGCAGAACGGTGTGATTTTGCTGGTTATGGCATTTTTGATTAGCCCGATGGGGCTGCCGCTGGCTGCGATCTGGCTGCTGGGCAAGGTGCAGAGTTTGAAATTTGCAATTCAGGAGTTGGTTTATGGATAAAATACGCAAAACTATAAAAAATGATACACGGTGGATCTATAATTACCTTATTTACTTTCGTGCTATATTCGTGTATAATAGTAGCACGAAAGGAAGTGATGATCGTGACCAGATCAGAACGGTTTGAGCAATTAGACAGACTTCTGACCGAGCATGAT
>ERZ1643247.1257-NODE-1257-length-24619-cov-5.878847_pt1 | contig 24619 bp, 26 predicted proteins | sample MGYA00579264_ERZ1643247 | MGnify/ENA primary metagenome ERZ1643247 (study PRJEB29033, sample SAMEA4952262) | chicken gut metagenome | biome: Broiler Chicken; feature: Gastrointestinal Tract; material: Caecum | place: Ireland | collected 2018 | study: Broiler... | reverse complement strand
GGCGAGCGTTAGCGAGCCGCACTTGTCTATGACAAGCACACGCCGTGGTGCCAAATAAAAATTGCAATCATCAAAATAATCAAGATAGCATATAAGTATTGACGTTGTTCAGAAAGTATGTTATAATAATAGAAATTGATATTTTGAGGTTATTTATGGATAAATATGTTCCGCCTTATGATATTACAGAGGATATGTTGGAAATAACATCTGAAATCACAGAAGAACTTGGAAAACTAAGTAATGTCAATGATTTGGAAAGACTGCCACGTTTACGCAGGGTTAACCGTATCAAGTCCATTCAGTCTTCGCTTGCCATTGAAAACAACACCCTTTCTTTGGAGCAAGTGACAGATGTTATTGACGGAAAACGTGTTCTTGGTCCCGAAAGCGATATTGTTGCCGTAAAAAATGCATTTGAAGTTTACAAAAAACTTTCTGAATTTGATCCGTATTCTTTGAACGATTTGAAAAAGGCGCACGGCATCATGATGGGAGGGCTGCTGCTCGGCGCAGGTGAGCTTAGAACCGATTCGGTGGGCGTTTTTAATGAACAAGGAAAAGTGATTCACGTTGCTCCGCCGCAAGAAATGGTCCCCGAACTTATGAAACAGTTATTCGATTGGCTGAGTAATAGTAAGGCGAACATGCTGATTCGTTCGAGTGTGTTTCACTATGAGTTTGAGTTCATTCATCCATTCGGTGACGGAAACGGCAGGACGGGAAGACTGTGGCAGACTGCATTACTTGCAAGTTGGAAACCTGTTTTTGAATGGATCCCTATCGAGAGTATTATCAAAGATAATCAGGAAGAATATTACCGAGCAATAAGCTTGTCTACGGCAGAAGGCAAATCAAACCGCTTTATTTTGTTTATGCTTGGCATTATAAAGAAGGCTGTTTCGGAACTTGCACGTGATACGCGTAATCATCAAAGTCATATCAGTAATCAAATAAAAGCACTTATGTCGGTTATAGAAGTCTACCCGATGTCGGCATTGGAATTGATGGGAAAACTTGGCTTAAAATCTCGTGTGGCGTTTCGCAAAAACTATTTACAGCCGGCTTTGGAGGCGGGGCTGATTGCTATGACGGACCCTGATAATCCGACAAACCGTAATCAGCGATATTATAAAACATAAAAAAGGACTAATTTAAAATGGCAAAGAAGAAGTTGGAAGAAAAACTTAATTTGGACGCAATTTTGTTTAAGTGTCGCGATATTCTGCGTCAGGCACGCAACTCGGGTTCGTTTTTTGAAAAACGTGATATGATGCTGACACTCGTGTTTTTGCGTTTTATTGGCGAGAAGTATGAATACGGAGTAGCTAAACTTCGCCAAGATCTCATTGCGCAGGGGCTTGACCCGGATGATGAAGAGATCGTCGCAGCGTTTTTTGACGATGCGACTTTTACGGACGGGACATATAATCTTCCCATTGAGGCGAGATGGTCAACTATCATCAATACTCCCGCGCCGCAGTTGAATGTTGCGCTTGACACGGCTTTGCACGCTATTGCCACAAGCAAGCAGCTTAAAGGTTGTATTGTCGAAGGCACTTTTACTACCCGTAATCTTGCACCCAACGACATCAAAAAAATTGTTGACGAAGTTCATAAGATAAACCATAAAGCTTTCGGTGAAGAAAAAGACCTTATCGGACGGGTCTACGAATACTTTTTGAAAGAATTTGCCGTAAACGCAACAAAGGAAGAGGGAGAATATTATACTCCTCATGATGTAGTGCAGTTAATTGCAACTATGATAGAGCCTTTTGACGGGACGTTGTACGACCCATGTTGCGGTTCGGGCGGTATGTTCATACAAAGCGCGGACATAGTAAAAGCAAAGAAAGGCGATATAAGCAGAATAAATGTTTACGGACAGGAAAAAGAACCGGCGACTTACCGACTTGCCAAAATGAACCTTGCATTGCGCGGTATAAGTCATAATCTCGGCGAGGAGGCTGATTCCAGTTTCACACATGATTTGCATAAAGGCATCTACTTCGATTACATAATGGCAAATCCGCCTTTCAATCTTAAAGGTTGGTACAATGACAATCTGAAAAACGATTCGCGGTGGGCTGACTATGGCACTCCGCCTGAAAGCAACGCAAACTATGCGTGGATTTTGCATATTCTTTCACATTTGCGGGCGAGTCAGGGCGTTGCGGGTTTCTTGCTTGCAAACGGCGCATTGGGCGACAGCGACACGGTGCAAATCCGCAAAAGGCTGATCGAAAACGATAAAGTCGAAGCAATAATAATTCTTCCTCGTGAACTGTTTATCACAACCGACATCAGCGTCACGCTTTGGATATTGAATCAAAACAAAAAAGGCGGCGAATATCACGGCAGGACGCTTCGTAACCGCGAACACGAAATCCTGTTTATGGATTTGCGCACCTGGACGGAAAACGCAGTAAAAGGTGAAGGCAAAAAGAAAGTGCTGCTAAGCGAAGAGCAGATTCAAAAAGCGGCAGACATCTACCACTCATGGCAAAGTGAAGGAACGGACGGGACAAATTACGCCGTCCCCGAGCTTTATCGCAGTGTGGGGACAGAGGAAATAAAAGAAAATAATTGGAGCCTTGTTCCGAGCAAATATATCGAATTTATTGACCACGACTTGGACATCGATTTCAAAGCGGAAATGAGCCGCATTCAGCAGGAAATGCGGGATATCCTTGCCGAAGAAAAGCAGTCGCAAAAAATGCTCGAAGAAGCATTTAAGGGGATCGGGTATGACATTGACTAAGTGTAGATTGGGCGAGTTGATCCAACCTAGTGATGAGAGAAATCTTGATAACAAGTATAATCTTGATAATATTAAAGGAATTTCTACTGGGAAAGAGTTTATTGAAACAAAAGCAAACATGGATGGCGTTAGTTTATCCTCTTATAAAGTTGTGAGACCATGGGATTTTGCTTATGTTGCAGATACGTCAAGGCGAGGAGAGAAAATAGCTCTTGCATATAATAAAACTCAGCATACAATTTTAATTTCATCCATATATACTGTTTTTTGTATTGCAAGAAAAGATTTGTTGCTGTCTGACTATCTGTTTATGTATTTCAACAGACCCGAATTTGACAGATATGCACGGTTTAATTCTTGGGGTTCAGCAAGGGAGACTTTTGATTGGGATACGATGTGCGATATCGAGATTGAACTTCCCGACCTTCCGACACAGCAAAGGTATGTGGACATTTATAATGCTTTGGTTGCCAATCAGCAAAGCTACGAACGCGGACTTGACGACCTGAAACTCGTCTGCGACGGATACATCGAAGATTTGCGCCGTCAAATGCCGTGCGAACCCATTGGAAAATATATTACAGAATGTAATGAAAGGAACGACAGATGCTTAACGTTAGAGCATGTCAGAGGAATTGCAACAAGCAAAGAATTTATTGAAACAAAAGCGAATATGGATGGTGTTTCGTTAAGTAATTATAAAATAGTTAATGCTGGCGAAATAGCTTTTATTTCGGATACTTCTCGTCGTGGAGAAAAAATATCGCTTGCATTGAATTCATCACAAGATGCTTTTTTAGTTTCTGCCATTTCGACAGTATTCAAAATAGATCGAATATCTATTTTGTCGGAGTATCTAATGCTGTTTTTTAAAAGGGATGAATTCGATAGATATGCACGATTTAATTCTTGGGGATCAGCACGGGAAAATTTTTCTTTTGATGAAATGCAAAATGTTGAAATTCCTATACCCGATATAAGCATTCAGCAGTCAATTGTAGATATTTACCATGTCTATATGACGAGAAAAAGCATCAACGAAAAACTGAAAGCACAAATCAAAAATATTTGCCCGATACTGATAAGGGGCTCATTGGAGGAAGCGAGGGGTACAAAATGAAAACATATTCCGAAATGATGAATGCCATTTCAGCGGATGAAGTTTATGAAGGACTTCTGGGATATGGTATGTTTTCTGAAAAACTCCCACCGGTGTTTACTTCAGAAGACTTCTTTGATTACTGTAAACTAAATAATCCAAAGTTTGGAAACAAGCGGTGCTCTTATGTGCAATACGCTAGCATGCGCAATATTAACGTAAGCCGTGAAATTGGGGTTCCCGTGCCCATGGTTTATCGTTTGTTATGTTTGATCATAAAAGAAAATTGGGATAAAATACAGAAACATTTTTCAGACTGTACAGAGGGACAGAAACACAATGTAAGCAGAATACATATTAGAAAAATGTCACATTCCAAGTCTCTTTTTAAAATGAATTATGAAAACTGGAAAATTGACGGAAGTCCTGAATCTGATTTGCTTATAGAAAGCAAGTACATTGTTCATGCCGATATAGCAAAATGTTTTCAAAGCATATATTCACATTCGATACCGTGGGCATTGGTAGGTAAATCGGAGGCTAAATCCAAAAAGAGTGATAGAAAATTATGGTTTAATCAACTTGATCATAATATCGCTCTTTGCAAAAACGGAGAAACTCACGGACTGCTTATCGGTCCGCATGCGTCAAATGTGCTTAGTGAAATCATATTATCTGCCGTTGACAAAGAATTGTGTAGAAAATGGCACTATACACGGCACATAGATGATTATACTTGTTATGTTGACAGCATGGAAAATGCACAGTTGTTTTTGGTAGATTTAAAGACAGAATTAGGCAAATTCGATTTGTTGGTAAATGACAAAAAAACAAAAATAATAGAGTTGCCTACGGCAATTACAAAGCAATGGAAACGACAGTTGGAGCACCCACAGCAATTTTATAAGAACGGTATTTTTGATTACAAAAGTGCAAGGTCTTATTTTGATAATGCTATTGAAATCCTTAATAATAACGGTAACGATGCCGCTATTCTAAATTATGCCATAAAAGCTCTGCCGATTGAGGATATGTCGCGACAAGCAAAATTGCTGTGTATTAAAACGATTTTTCATCTTTGCTTGCTTTATCCGTATTTAGTACAAATTGTAGACGAATTTGTATTTTCGAGGTTCGAAATAGATGTGTCCGAAATCGCGAAATTTTCGAACATGCTGTTCAAACAGGAAATGAAAATCAAAAATTATGATGCAGTTTGTTTTTCACTGTTTTTTGCAATAAAATACGGGTTTGAGATAGAATCTTTGTCAGCTCAAAGTGCCATTGATAGTGATTCGTGCGTTTACAAATTGTTGGCTTTCGTCTATTTCAAAAAGTATGGATGTGAAAGTGAAGTTTTGCTGCTTGTATCTCATGCGAATGACTTAAAAAATATTGACGAGGATTTCGAAAGAAATTGGCTGTTTGTATATGAGATTCTTGAAGGAAAAGATTTGACTGGCGAATGGGCAAAACTGAAAAAGCAAAAAATTTCGTTTTTAAGAACTAAATATCGGCTGTGATACTATTAAATTGAGGAAATACAAATGTCAAAATTACAAAACTTTAACGGACGCTATTGCGAATCGGAATTCGAATCTGCTTTCTTGTCCTTTTTGGAAGAAGAAGGCTGGGAATATCTTCCGGGAAACAGTATTCCGCGCGCTTCCAAAACGGACGTAATATATTCGGATGACCTCGAACAATTTTTGTGCAAGACAAATCCCGATTTAATTGCGGACGAAGTGCGACAAATTGTAGATTCCGTTCGTCTGGTCGGAGCGGAGAGCGAATTTTCCACATTGCACAAGGTTTATGGCTTGATGGTGGACGGCATTCAATTTGTTCCCAAAGACGGCTTGGCTCGTATGATTTCGCTTATCGATTTCGAGCACCCGGAAAACAATATTTTTCGTGCCGTCAATCAATTTGCCGTTGAATATGTAAACAACGGGCAGAAAGAGACGCGACGTCCCGACATTTTGCTTTATGTCAACGGAATGCCACTGTGCGTCATTGAATTGAAAAATCCTGCCGACGCCAACGCAACCGTTTTCGACGCGTGGGAACAGATATATATTCGCTATTGGCGAGATATTCCGCATTTACTTCACTTTTGTCCTTTGGCTTGTATTTCCGACGGAGTAAAAACGCGCTTGGGAACGGTGCGCACTCTGTATGAGCATTTTTATGCGTGGCGCCGCATTAACGACGGCGATAAGCTGTCCACTCTTCCTTTTGAAGAGACTCAAACCATGATAAAGGGCGTATACTCGCCCGAAAGATTCCTCGAAATTTTCCGTGATTACATATATTTTCAGGACAGGGACTACGACAGCGACGAAAAACAAATCGTGTGCCGTTATCCGCAATTTTTTGCTACGCGACTGCTGAAAGAAAGCATTGTTAAATCTGTTTCGACAAAAAGCGGGAAAGGCGGTACATATTTCGGCGCAACCGGTTGCGGAAAGACTTATACTATGGCGTTTTTGGCAAGACAACTTGCATTGCGTTGTACGGATGTTCCGGAAATAGGTTCGCCGACAATCGTTCTCATCGTTGACCGTGAGGAACTTCAAAAGCAAGGGGCGAAATTGTTTACTAAAAGCAAAGAGTTTTTGAACCTTGGCGAAGTAAGCGTGGTTCCGAACCGCAAGATTTTGAGAGAGGAATTGGGCGCGCGTGCAAGCGGCGGTTTTTATATTTGTACTATTCAGAAATTCTGCGACCGCGAAGACGATAAAATAGGGCTCATAAACGAAAGGGCAAATATCATTTGTTTCTCCGATGAGGCTCATCGAACGCAACTTGAGCATGCCAAAAAAATCCAGTTCAGCAAGGACGCCGATGAAAACATGAAAGCGATGGTTTCAAAGCCATACGCTAAGGTGTTGAAAGAAGCCTTTCCCCATGCCACGTTCGTCGGTTTCACCGGCACGCCTATTGCAGAAACTTATCAGACGTTCGGCGACGAGATAGATCGATACACCATGGATCAGGCGGTTGCTGACGGTCTTACCGTTTCTATCAAATATCATCCGCGTATCGCAAAAGTTCTGTTAGACCAAGAAAAGGTAAAGCAGATCGAGGCATATTATAAAAAATGCGCTGATGACGGTGCAACAAAAGAAGACATTGAGGCAAGCAAAAAGGCAATGAGTTCCATGGAAGTGATTCTCGGTGAACCTTCTCGACTTGAACGTCTTGCCGTGGATATTCACGACCATTATGTCGCTGCTTGTGCAAATGATTCCGAAAGAGTGCAAAAAGCCATGATCGTTTGTTCAAGCAGACCGATAGCTTATGCGCTCTTGAAAAAGTTTCAAGAAAAATATCCCGAATGGTTCGTTGAAAAGAAAGTTCCCGACGGGGTATATGCGTCAGATAAAGAGCTAAGCGAGTTAAAACCCATGCCGTTTATGGCAATGGTGGCAAGTGTAGGCAAAAACGACGAGCCCGAAATGTACAATTACCTCGGTGGGGTCAAAAACGGTTCGCGTTCCGATGAGCTCGATGCTGCATTCAAACAAGAAAAATCAAATTTTAATATCGTTATAGTTGTCGATATGTGGATTACCGGCTTCGATGTGCCTGCGCTGACATATATGTATAACGACAAACCCTTGAAGAAACACATGTTAATTCAGACAATCAGTCGCGTTAATAGAAAATATCCCGGCAAAGACTACGGCTTTATCATCGATTATATCGGTATTAGGGATAATATGCGTGAAGCAATGAAGCTTTACGGTGGGGATTCTTCTGTCGCACCGTCCACTGACGATGTCGCTCAAGCGACAGAGATATTTAGGGAAGAAATGGAGATTCTTAAAGTCTTGTTTAAGGGTTATGATTTGTCTCCTTTTCTGGATCCCAATGGAGACCCTGTCAAGCGATATACGCTTTTGGCAAAAGCTGCCGAATATGTGTTTGTTTCAACGCAAGAGTTGAGCACGTTGAAAAACGGCGGTAAAAACACACAAAAAGTTTCATTCAAGACCTATTTTTTGAAAACCGTTAAAAGAATGCGTGCTGCCTACGACATTTGTCAGCCTTCTGGAGAACTCGGCGAAGAAGAATCGGCACTTGCACAATGTTTCATGGCAATAGCAGGGTTTGTCCGCAAAATGAGCGGAACAAGCGAAGTTGATACAGAAACCATGAACCGACAAGTCGCAAAAATGGTTGAAGAAGCATTGAAATATAACGACGTCGAGAGCGTTTTGGAAAGTGGTGAGCAAGAGGATATTTTCAGCCATGAATTTTTTGAAAAACTATCCGATGTTAAAATGCCTGCAACGAAGCTCGAAATGCTTGTTAAATTACTCCGCAAGCAGATTAAAGAATACGGCAGAACCAATCAAGTAGCGGCAAAAAAGTTCCAGGAAATGCTTGAAGAAACAATAAAACAATATCACGAAAGAAGAAAAAGTCTTTCTGCCGAGGAGGCCGGAGAAGCCCAAGAACAGGCAAGTGAAGATATTATTAGGAATGCTACCGAACAGGCATTGCGTATTTTGAAAGATATGAAGGCAGACCGTGATAGCTTCCGCAAGCTCGGTCTTACTTTTGAAGAAAAGGCTTTCTATGACATATTGATTTCATTGCGCGATGCGTATAATTTCGAATATGGTACAGACAGAGACGTGAACGGCATTATTGTCAACGATAAGTGCAAAACTCTCGCCAAACGCATTAAAGAGATCATTGATACCAAGTCGTCTTTTGCGGACTGGCTTAATAATCAGATTGTTCGCGATCAGCTTAAATTCGATATAAAAGTATGCCTTATTAAAAGCGGTTATCCTCCTCAATACAGCCCCGAAGTGTTTCGCAAAGTAATGGAACAGGTCGAAAATTTTGAGGAAAATAATTAAAAATTTTAGTGTAAAACGGTAGAATGAGGTTAATTCTATGACTCACGATGAAAGAGAAAAATTTTGGAATACGATTTGTTCTTTGCCTGGGAGAGATATTTGTGCGGAACGTGAAGAGTTATTGAAAACCATAAAATTCCCTAAATATTTGTACCGTTATCGACCTGTAAATACCAAAAATTTAGAGGCGCTTAGGACAAATAGACTTTATTTTTCTTCAGCTAACTATTATGATGATCCGTTTGATACTTTTTTGCACATCGATATAGAAGAATTAAAGACGGAATATTTAAGCATATTACGGTTTGATGAAAATGCCGAAAATAAAATAAATTATGTCAAGTCTCTTTTGGGAGGAATTCTTAATAAAGAACAATTATCGCAATTTAATTTAGAAAGCTTAAAATATGCACAATCTTCAAATGTGGTTGATGAATTTTTAAGTTTTGCGTTGGCGTTGCGAAGCGAACTAAAGAAAGATGTTTGGTCAGTTTGTTTTTCAGAGAATGGATTTAATGAATCATTGTGGCTAAAATATGCAGACCAACATAAGGGTTTTGTTTTGATCTACGATTTAGAAAATGATGATAATTATTTGTGTGGCAAACAACAAAAATGTTGTGATTGTGGTATAAAGAATTTCGGAACGCCACTGTATCCGATATATTACTCGGATTCTCCTTATAATGCTACTAACTTTGCGAAATTCGTCATGCTGAGAAAAGCTGGAGAATTGAAGAAAGTTTCTATTCCTAAGGAAATTTATGAGAGTCTTGGGGCAATGTTATGGGAGATAGAAAGAATAACTCTTATTAAAAAAGAATGCCACAAATATGATGAAGAGTGGCGTATGATTACCGGTTGTCCAATGAAACCGCCTATTTTGATGGAGTGGATTCCAAGTGGACTTATTCTTGGTTTAAAAATGGATTTGGCAGAAGAAAATCTTGTAGTAAGTCTGGCGAAGGCAGCGGGAATTAAAAACATTTATAAATCTTATATAAATGCTAAAAACGAATTAGACGCATATAAAATATAAAAACGCAAGCCGGACTTTTCGGTTCGGCTTGCGTTTTTATGGCGCGCCAAAAATAAATCGAAACGACCCCTGAAAATCAGAGGTCGTTTTTCGTTAAATCCAGACTGCTATTTATATTTTTACTGACTGTCCATTTTTGCTGTTAGACCCTTCAAGCATAGATTCGAGCAGGATACCTTCTGCACCTTCAGAGATCGATTCGGTTGCCGAGATTACACGAATACCATTCTTACGAAGAATATTTTTGTAATGTGCGGAGTCGAAACGATTACGCGAAAATCTGTCGAGTTTCCATACGATGACAACGTCGAATTTCTTTGCCGCGCTATCTTTAATCATTTTCAAAAAGTTCGGGCGGTTGTCTGTCTTTGCTGACAAAGCTCTGTCGATGTATGGTTCAAGCAAGGTGATGTCATTCTTCTTTGCAAAGGCTTGACATTCACGAAGCTGACCTTCAATCGATTCCTCTCGCTGATTGTCCGAGGAATAGCGAGCGTATATTACTCCTGTCATTAAAACCCTCCTTTCAATATTCGTCTAAATCATGATCTCTCACAAATCTTTCAAACTGCCATTCGGGGCCGTCAAAGAGCAGTTCAAGCAAGGCTTGCTGAAGCTCGTTCTTTTTCATATGTCCAACGTATTTCTGCACTCTATCGTAGAGTTCTTCCTCGTATTGTTCAGCTTCTTCTTGTGCTTTCAAATACTCTCGGTAAAATCTAACTGCCTCTTCGGGATATACGGCAAAATACGTTGCCACCATATGCTTGCATACGATGCGCTTACCATCTGCGTGAGGACAATTGCAGGTTGATTTTCTCGGATGAGCAACGTCGATCTCGACAACGTAAGGCTCGTACCAAGGAGCCTGAGCAGTTCATCGAGGGTTATAATTTGAATATCTCTGCCGTTGTCGATCTCTGCTTTGACATATTCTCCACGAGAACAACGACGAGAGTTTCCATCTTCATCTATGGCATCAAAAGTGGCAAAAACATCAACAGTCGAGCCTTTCAAAACGTATTCGCCTCCCGCAGCTTTGATCATCCCGGCGATGATAACCATTTCCTTGAAATGCTCGGTTTCATAGTTCATCGAGATGCTGATTTTCTTGCCTGTGAGCTTGCAATTTTTCTCTCCAATAGCTTTGCCAAAATCGAGGTAACGAAGAAACAATGTGTGGTTTCTTCTTCCACGGAGCATCACGTTGTCGCCCTTTTCGCCACGAAGTCCACGCTCACGTAAACGTCTGCCTTCTGTCATCGGCGGAGTATAATCCCACTCGGATTTTCCGTTTGCAGTTTTGCCTGTGCATCGGTCTGTGCTTGTCCGGTAATCCTCAAAGTTTGCGTTTGCCTTAGCAATGAGCGCCTTAAGCAAAAACATAGTCGCTCTCGCATCCTCAACACTCTGATGATATCTAAATCTTTCATCAATCTCAAATGCCGCGAGCGCTTTTTCAAGTGAGATGGACTTCTTATCTCCTGTCAATTCTCGGTACATTCTTTGAGTATCAAAGTAACTAAAGCAAAACGGTTCTAACTTATATCTCGCGCAAGCTTTGTTGAGATATGTAACATCATCACCGATGGAGTGACCGACAACATAATACTCTTCATTTTGAACAAGAGCTTTGATTTTGTTGTAAAATTTGTCAAACGCCGGCGCTCTCTTGAATGTAGCCTCGGGATATGCGAGATGCACGTCAGGTCTGCCTGCTCGTCCCGTCAAATAGAACCTTCCTTGCGGATTGATCACGATATCCTCGCGACGTAGTATCTTAAAATTCTCGTCGGCAATCACGTATCCAAAGGAGCAGATGGTAGCTTTGCCACCATCCGCACACTCAATGTCAAAGAACAAATATTTCAATCGGTTACACCTTCCTTTCCGTACTTTTCAGTTGCAGCACGGTTGATTTTCTCGAACTCGTCACCCACCTTTGCAGTACACAACTCGTCACGGATTTTGCAGAATTCTGAATGAGATAGCTTTTCTGTATCCAATCTCTTTTCAAGATAATCGGTAAGACGAAGCAGCTTCAAAAGTTCCTTTAATCCCTCGTAAAACATTCTGCTTTTCTCGGGTGACTCATCCTCTCGCATCATTCGGCTAAATTCACGAACCGACATGTCCCCATAATGCTCTCGGGCATATTCGCCGATGAGTCTTTGGCGAAGCATCCGTTGCTCTTTTTCGATAAGCTCATCTACGGTAACCTCATCAACGTAAAAGTCATACTCCTCGGGCGTCTTGCCGAGCGAATAGAAATCGAACCACTCCTCCATAAATTTGACCTTAGCACCCTCTATATCATCCGCTTCTACGATTCCATCAAATGCAAGGGAGTTATCGTAGATGTTTTCTTCCTCCCAATCCTTGAACTCTCGCTTGATGGGGCGTTCAACAGTGATTCGATAATGGTTCAGGTTGCTCAGATTGATTTGCAGCTTGAACTCAAAAATGCTTGCTCTGAAATCTGCCGTATCCTCTCCGGGATAGAGCATTGCCTTCACCCTTGGCACCCAACTCTCCGCTTCTTTGCGGTCGTGAACTTGAATGATGATTGCTTTGCTATTTTCATTTCTGTAAAATGCACCAACTCTGTAATACATAGGCTTTTTGTTGCTCCTTTCTTGGTTTGTGACTACATTATATCACCTTCAAAGAGAAAGCAACAGGACTGCTTTTGCCTTGTTGCCTTTTCTTATAGAAGCCTTGTTTCAAGGGAATTATCGGAGATGTTATACTTTCGCATTGCTGCCTTGACTCTTGGGATAGTTACTCGTCTGCAAATATCACTCTCGTTATTCGTGATAAGAATAAACCTGCGATTACCGCCATCCTCGCAATTGAGATCAAGTGTAGCGTGCCCCGTCGTGCCGCTTCCGGCGAAGAAATCCATCACAATCGCATCGGTTTTTCCCGAGGAACGGATAAATTCCTTGATCATTTTAACAGGCTTGGGCGTAGCAAACAACGTTCTGTCGCCAAGCAATTCGGCAAGTTCGTCCTTTGCCGAGGTGGTCGTACCCATAAAATCAATAACCGTTTCAAGCGGTTGCAAGCGTTCTTTGATGACGTTGCCATCCAAGTATGGCTGCATTATAGGAGCAAGCGTTGTGTTTGCCCGATCCTTGAAGCATACTACAATGAATTCGTGCGTTCTGCGAATTCCGCTTTCAAGCGGCTTTTCTTTTCTGTTTGCATCAAAGAAAGAATTGGTCTTTTTCCAAATCATAGACTTCAAATTGTGAGTGCCAAATATCTCCGAGCAAAGCATCCAAAGGTTTGAAAACTCGCATTCATCAATATGAATGAACATCACCCCCGTAGGAGAAAGCAGACGATATGCTACCTCAAGGCGAGGACGCATAAACTCCACCCAACCGTCCATATAACCGCTATCCTTGTATCCGATATGTGCAATATCGGTATTGTATGGCGGATCAATCGGCATTACGTCGATTTTTCCTTCGTATTCGGGAAGCAACTCCCGCATTGCAATTAAATTATCGTTCTCAATGATTATATTTCGCATTATTCTCTCCATTCGATTTGTGCGGGACACTCGTTAAATGCGTTTTTGTCTATCTTCGTAGCTTGGCTGATGCTTACTCTTTCCAAGTTCGTGCAGTAAGCAAATGCCCATTCGCCAATATAGGTCACGCTATCTGGAATATATAGCTCTTTCAGTGAAGTACAGCTTGTAAACGAGCTTTTATCAATATAGGCAACTTTATTTAGGTCGACGCTCTCTATGTCTGCGCAACCGCTGAAAACACCTCGTCCTATATGCGTAACACCGTCGGGAACGTAGAAATGCTTTCCTACGGCACGGTTGGTAGCACACAGAATATGCGTTTTGCTTGCATTGTATATCACACCGTTTTCACAAGGAAACAACGGTGACTCGCTTTCAAGCCAAAGCTTTTCACATCCCGCAAAGGGATTATAACCGATGCGATTGACGTTTTTGGATATCACAAGCTTTTCAATGTCCTTGCAATTCCAAAAGGAATTGCGACTGATGAGCGTAACGGTATCGGGAATGACAAGGTAATCTGCTTTCGTTCCGTTCAGGCAGCCAATCACCGTGGTTCTGAATTTGTTGTAAATCACGCCGTTCTCTATGTGATAAAAAGAACTATGATTTTCAACCGACAACTTAGTACACCCCGAAAAAGGATTATTTTCCATACGAATCACGCTTTCGGGGATGATGATTTTCTCCAAGTTGTCGCAAGCAAAGAAGCAATGCTTGCCAAGACAAATAACCGTATTGGGAACAGTGAATTCCTTGTCGGGATTAGATATCGTATAGTGAATAAGATTGGTTTTGTTCTTGTCATAAAGCACGCCGTTTTCAAGAACAAAGTAAGGACTTTCGTTCTTCAAGACAAGACTTGGGCATCCCGCAAATGGATTGTTGCCCATAATGCTAACTTTTGCGGAAATCGTCACTTTTTCAAGACTCGTGCAGTAATAGAAGCAATCACCACCAAGTCTTTCAAGAGTGCTTGGGAGAACGACCTCTTTCACATAAGTATTGTTCCAAAATGCTGATGCACCGATTGAAACGATGCCCTCTGGAATGTGGACAATTTGATCCTCGCCTCTGTAAGCAATAAGCTCTCTGCCAACAATCTCAAAATCTGCAGAGGAGGTTACCCGGTTTCTGTAATCATCCCAATCAGAGGGAATATCAAAACCGTCGCTATGAATTTCGTATTTAAATTCTAAAAGCCCACTAACAAGACGCGATGTGTAGCCCACCTCATAATCTGCAAAGTCACCACCAACGCCACCGTCATAATCTTCCCAAGCAAAGCAATCAAAGCCGATCATATCGTTTCCTTTGCACAAGGTAATGTCAAAAAAATTGCCTACCGTAATCTGTTCGGGAAGATATCCTTCTGTTAGCAGACGGTCAACACACTCCAAAACAACAAAGGATTTATGAGTGGTCAGTGGATATTTGCCATTGCATTTAATTTTGCTGCCAAAATCCACCGCTTGCTCCTCGGCGTATATTGTGATCTCATATCCGTTATAGCTTTTTTTGTGAACGTCAAGCTCGGTTTCTACAAAGCGCAGCGCCCAATAAAGAGCCGTATATTTCATATCTTTAGATATCATTGCCTATGATTCTCCTTTATTTTTATTAATTCATCCAATGTTTGAGGCTCAAATCCTATAATGTCTATACCAGCGTGTAGACTTCTTGGAAGATATGCCAGCAGTTTTGTCGCAATATCGGCTTCGTTGTTATGAATATGCCCAAAGACATGGTATCCTCCGTATATCGAATTTTCATAACTCATAAGCGGATAATGACATAAAACAACGCTTCGACCATTATCATCAATCTTTTTTATTACAGAAATGTCCTCAAACTTGGTAATTGCTGTGAGAAGTATGCTATCATGATTACCGACAACAAGATGCTTTCTTCCGTTTAACTGTTTAAGCATATCAATTGCAACTTCATCTGATGCTGCAAAATCGCCAACTATATAAACATCATCAGTGGCAGAAACTTTATTATTCCAATTAATAATCACTGTGGTATTCATTTGATCAACCGTTTCAAAGGGGCGACGAGCGAGACGCATAATACGCTCGTCACCAAAATGTGTATCTGCAATGTAATAAATCATGCCCGCCCCTCAATTCGCTTCATAATCAACTCCACTACCTGCTCAGGGCAAAGCTCGCTTGTGTCAATGACCATATACGGCATTTCATATTTTTCACAGAAGAAAACCATCTTCTCGTACTTTTCCTTGGCTTTCTTTACCTTATCAAGGTCGCTATCTTTTTCATCACGGGAACGAAGCCTTGCAAATAGCGCCTTCTCGTTTGCATAAAGGATTACTGTGAGTGCCGGGAAGCCGAGCTTCTTCACAAGAAGATCATACACCTCAATGTTATCCTCCGTACCGCTCCAAGCAAAGTTGGAGAGGAAATGGCGGTCGGTAATGATATTCTCGTCCTTAAACTTGGAATAGAGATAAACGTTACCAAGTCCGTAAAACCAAGAAGTAAACAGACGGTCGCTATCCGCATTCGCTTTGTCACGGATGCGAAAATAGTTGTCATATCCGTCGTTCTCATCGAAAAGAAAACGAAGATTCTTCTCAACGAATTTATATCCGAGCTTCTCCGCAAGCAGACGGCAGGTAGTAGTCTTGCCAACTCCGTCCATACCTTCAATAGAAATGTGTATCAATTCAGTTCGCCCTCCTGTGCTTTTCTTCATTTTTCTTGCCCGTGGTGAATCCGTCAAGGATTTCAAGGTATCCGCTCACACGGCGAATTCTCGTGATCTGGTTACTCCCGCACACAGGACAAGTGTCAAACACGCCCGACGCACCGCATTCGTCGCACACATCCTTTGGGAAATTAAAGCCGAGATAATGAACGCCGCTTTCGATCGCGCACTCAATATATTCTCTGAGCCCCTCGTCATTAGCAAGCGGCGCTTCTCCAAGCTCGGCATAAGTAATACAGCCACCATTACAAATCTCGTGGAAGATTCCTTCAAGCTGAATCTTCTTGAATGCCGGGAGGTTGCTGTCCACGTTTACGTGGAAGGAGTTGGTGTAAAAGCCTTTCTTAAATATGTCCGATTCGGTATCAAATTCCTGCGCATCCATATCAATAAATCTTCCCGAAATCAGCTCTCCGCTTGTTGCGAGAAGCGAGAAATTAAGCTTGTAGTGGTTACGAAGAAAATCACAGTATTCGCGCATATGCTTCACGAATCCGATTGCCGCCATATAACACTCGGCATCCTCGTAAAAGCGCTTGCCGGAAAGCGCCTCGATGGCTTCGGAAAGACCAATAAAACCGAGCGAAAGTGTTCCGTGACGGAATACGGAAGAAACATCGCCAAAATCCTCTTTCCAAAGGTGATGCACCTTGTTGATCGGAAAATCCTCACTTGTTCTCTTGCAAACTTTATAGTAACGGTCGAGTAGAATGTCCTTCGTCAGACTCGCAACCCCATCCCACTTTGCGGAAAACACACGCATTTTTTCTTCAAAGGTAGCCTTTGGAAGCTCCTTTTCAGTAATCAGGGCAAGACGCGGAAGGTTGATGGAGATATTGTCGATGTTACCTCTGCCAACAGAAGAATTCTCACCGAACAAATCGGCAACAACGCGCGTTCTGCATCCCATAATCGCAAGCTTTTCGGCATCCACATCCTTGTTTGGCTCACTATCACAAAGCACGTAGGTAGGGATCATCTTCTTTGCACTGCACAGAAGCGAAGCCTTGAAAAGGTCGTAATTAGGATCGTTTTCAAATCGGTTGACTCCTGCCTTGACCTTGAAAATGATGTTCGGCTTGAACACAAGATCGCCGGATGCCTCAAATTCATCAATCAAAGTCTTAGCAAGAAAGTGCGCAAGCTCGGAATTTGCAAGACCGATATTGAGCGAAACGTAATAGCTCGTTTGTCCCATTCGCGTGTGGGTATGGTTGCACCAATGGATAAGCTGATGGATCGAGTCTGCAATGATCTCCGTATTCGTTTCGTTAAGCTCCACACCGAGCTTTTGCAGAATTGTAGCAATATCATTATCGAAGTTGGCAAGTGCCATACCGCCCGATTGCTCGTTCCCGATATCGCAGAACAGATTTTTAAGGTATTCAAAGGTTGCAATAACCTTTCTTGTCTGACTCATTCCCATAAAGCTATCATAAGGGAAATCACGCAAAATATCAAATGTCAAACAATTATAGGTAAGTCCGTAAGCATCAAGATCGTGAATATGAATAAATCCCTTTTCGTGAAGCTCTCGCCACTCCTTAGGCAAAGCGGAAAGAATCTCCTTTTTCTTCGCCCTTTCGCCAAGCGTATATACCTCGCCAACATAGCTGTAACGATTGGCAGCGTTCTCATTGCACTTTTGCATTATCTTAACCTCCTGAATTCTTGATTCGTTGAGCCAACGAATGGCTTTACGGTAGTTTTCAACTCTTCCTTAAACGATCCTGTTTTGATATAGTTGATGCGCTCAAGCAGCTCCTTCGGCACGTCGCAAAGCTCGTGCCCCGTATAGACTGCGATATCAAAGCCTTCAAGCAATTTGACAAGCTCAATTAAGCCCTCTGTCTGCATCAAGGGTTCACCGCCCGAGAAGGTGATCTTCTTGTTGCACACCTCTTTTTTAAGGAGCATGGCAAGCTCCGCAACCTCCACCTCTGTACCGCTTTTCATATCCCAAGTGGATTTATTTTGACATCCCTTGCAGTGTAGGTCGCATCCTTGAAAGAATACGACCGTTCGCACGCCGGGACCGTCAACAAGACTGCGGTTGAATTTAATGGAATTGATATAAACCTTCACGCTCATTCACCTACCTTTAAATAGCTTTTAAGAGCGAAGTCCGCTTCGTATGTAGCGATCTCGATGAGCCTTCTGCGGAAACTCTTATCGTTTTTCTTCTCGGTTCGAAGCTCGCGCTTGTCATCCACAACACGCTTGTCAAAACCGGGAATCTTTCTTTGTTCCTGCACGTTTTTGCAGTGGAGATACGGATCGGCATAGTTTGCAGCCTTGATCGCGGTGAACTCTTCGAAGGAGATTTCCTTGACCGAACCGATCGCGTCCTTGTGGTCGTGCTTCACTCTTTTGAAGTCGCGCACCTTTCTTGCGGCTTCCTTGCCGTTATCCGCTGCGGTAGCGAATGTGATCCATATGCACTTGCCGTGTCCTACGTGTCCGCATTTTGCTTCAACCTTGAAATATCTCTTTGTCATTTTTTTCCTCCGTTTTCCTTTGTGACTACATTATCTCACATTCGAAGGAAGGTTTCGAGGACCGCTTTTGTCCTCATCCCATCTCCCTCTGTTGTGATTTCATTATCTCATAACGGAGAAACAAAAAACAGGACTGGTTTTGCCCTGTCCTGCGCGAAATATATTGAATTATTCATAAAATTGTGATATAATGTTGTTGTTTCTGATAGAGATCTCTGGAGCATTGCTTCGGCTAAGCAAAGGAGGTTGATATTATGAAACAACAATATCAAAGCCTCAGCTTAGTTGCCGGGGCGAACTTAAAACGACTGATCAAGGAAGCAAATATGACACAGGAGGAAGCCGCTGAAAAGCTGCTTCTCAGCGAGGGAAGCTGCATCCGCAGACTCGTTCGCAACGGCATCACAAAGATTGACGAGATTCAAAGAATCGCCGATATCCTTGGTGTTCCGATTACCGAGATGTTAAAGCCGCTTGATTAAGCCGTTTCCATCCTCCCCTCGCGGGAGGATGGTTTCTAATATGAGGTAAAGTATGATATTTGATAAATTAACATTCGCGAGTCCTAAAGAAGAAGCGGACTTTCAAAAATATAAAAAACTTAAGGGTATATATCTGCACAAGCAGGTCTATGACATTTTGCTTGAAGCAAACGGCGGAGAGAATGTTACGTATAGCGAGCTAAGCTCTATTATTCGCTATGATAAAAATTTGAGAGATACGCTCTATATTTATCTTGCTACCGCTGAAGAATATCTGCGCGCCTTGCTTTGTGAAAAGTATGATGTTGCAGCGGAATGTAAGCCCTTTGAACACCATTGTTATAAGCCTTTAACGGAAGCATTGTGCGACAAGGATGATGAAACATTTTCTAACCTATATTTCAAATTAGAACCCGATTTTTCTGCCTTAATGGATGTCTGCATTGATAAAGGCGTAATCAGCATATCCAAGACAGCCAAGCAACAGATCAAAGATTTGCGCAACAGTACGATGCACCATTCGTTATTGATGTTTGGAAAAGCAACAAAGCCTTCCGCTTTGAACTCTCATTTTGAAGCACTTGAAAACAGAATCAATGCTTTAATGCACATTCTTCCTGAGGAATATCAAGCAGGCTTTATTACAAGCATCAAGAGAATTAACGGTTATCCAAGCAAACAGTATCTAACAAAATATTATTTGGAGATTCAAGATGGCAAAGTATGTGTCAGCAGGTGAGTTAACTCCCTACAAAGTATTATTTGATAAAGCTTTTAGAAAAGTTCAAAGTGATGCGCGAAAAAGCGGATTAACCTTTACTCATCATTTGGTGGGAAGCGCAAAGCGTAATTTAGTAGTAGACCACCATAACAAAGGATTTGATTGTGACTACCAACTATATCTACAAAAGAACACTCAAAACCTTTCCGCAAAACAGATTAAGGAATTGCTGATGGAGTTGTTTGATAAGTACATTCCCGATTCCTTTTACAAATGCGAAAATTCAACATCGTCTATAACGATTTCAAAAGTAAATCCCACAGAAAGCAAAAAAGAATTTACTTATGACATTGTCATTTTGAAAGATATTGACAGCATTCCTCAGATTTTGAGGGTTGTTAAGCAAGGCAACTCTTTGATGTATCAGTGGAATAAACTACCCGAAATGAAACACTTTATTGAACGCTTCAAGCTTATTCAAGGACCGCAAATGTGGGATGATTTAAGAGAGCGCTACTACAAAAAGAAAATGGATAAAATCAACGGTGTAAGATATCACGATAAAAAGTCCTTTCAGATTTTTCACGAAGCAGTAAACGAAACCTTGCAAAAATTCCATATTTGAACGACAAAAGGGGCGAAAATCGCCCCTTTTGTTATTGTAAATTGTTTCTTTTCATAAAATTCTTCAAAAAATGGTATTCTATATCATTTTTATCATCCACAAAATGTAGTTGATACCTATAAATCGTATTATCCTTGAACGGCAACCAAAGTACAGAACACAAAATTATCATTACATATCCTGCAATCTTCCAAAAGCCTTCAAGAAATAGGAGCATTTCTGCGCCCAAAGCAATGGGAATGATTAAAAGTACTATTCGAAGTGCAACAACCCACCATTTGTCTTTTGTAGCACACACTATCTCGTTATCATCATATTCTGCATATTTCCAAAACGATGGTATTAAATTATACTGCAATTCGTATTCGCTTGGCTTCATTTTAAAAAACTGTAAAATCGCTTGCCCAATACAAGTAATGCAAGTAAATATCGGCAAAACCCATCCCAATGGCTTAGTTATAAACAGAAACGGAACGATAAGATATATTGCGAGCAAGCAGAAGGCTACAATACTGCTCTGATATTTTTCCTTATTCCTTCTTTTTAACTCGCTCTTATCTCTGCAATAACGCCACACTCGTTTTGCGTTTTTCACAAACTCAATCACCGCAGGATCATTATTGGCTAATTGTTCATCAAGAGTGTGCGGTTTATTTGCTTCATTTAGCTGTTCTTTTAATTCTTCAAGTTGCTCATATATGTTTTTAGCATCAGCCATTATTTATATCCTCCTTCGCCTTTTCAACGTATGCCTTGAACCTCTCGCTTCCGCAAATGGTATCACCCACCGCATAAGAAACGGCGCGATTTTCAAACACGGACTCTTGCAATGAAAGAAGCATTTCAATCGTTCTGTTGAGCTTGTCCTCCATCGAAGAAAGCATGATATCCTTGAGCTTACTGATCTGCTTGTGCAGCTCGGTGTTTTGCTCCTCCAAAGACAATTTATCAAGCTCTGATTGAGAAAGTAGTCCTTGATAAGTTGCAATATCGCTATCCTTTAGCTTGCCCTCCGCTACCGAGGTGGCAAGCTCTTCTTTTAACTGTTGCATCTCGCATCGAAGCTCTGAATTTTCCTTTTCAAAGATACCGAAAATAGATATGTAGTAGCTTGCATCAAATCCATTTACATCCATAGCCTTGTTGTTTGCATATGCCGAAGCTGCATTATAAAATACACGTAGATAGTTGACAATCGTTTCTATCTGAACAGTCTTTTCTCCCTTGTGCTTATGCGCGTTCACCTTGAGCGTATAATCCTGCATCTTGTTGTAGGTGTACTCGTCGATCTGCAAGGTTTCCATAAAAAATGCTCGCACTTCCGCCTTGCGAAGGATTGCGCCACAGGTTTCTTGAACCTTTATCTCAAAAGCCCGCTCCGCTAAAACGAGCTTGACAAAATGTTCCTGCAAATCAAGATAAGCATCGTAAAACGAATTGCTTCGAGCCTTGATGTTGCGCTCCAAGGTTAAATAACGCTCGTACAAGTTGTGGTCTATTGAATCTAAAAAATTAAACATTTAGATTTCCTCCATAGCGTTCCTCAATAATTTTATAAAGATTGGTATAATCAACACGCGGAATAAACGGAAAGGAATTCAGCTTTTTATAAAGAACAACCGATCTTACCACGTCAGGCAATGATGAAAAGCCAAATGTCTCTGCCACTCTATCCATAAACAACGCGTTGCAGTATTGTACCTCTTTTTCGGTTAAATGTTTCACTTCGTAGATGTATTCGTCATCCTCGTGATATTTAATTTGAGGTGGTGTTTGTGGCAACACGTATCGCGCGTTATTAGGGTAATAAAGTTCTTCGTTTACGAGTTCTGTTAAATACACTAAAGGGGGCATTTGATATCTGAATTGATACATTTGCCTAAACTTATAGAAGGGAGCAATTAAAACGATCATGCGCGTTGCAGAAATCGGAAACATTTGAAAATTCTCGTGAAAACTGCTGGTCATATTCATAACCCTGGCAATTTCGTTTTTCATTGTCGGGTCATTTTCGTACGCGAGTAATTCCGCCAAAAAATTAGTCTTCTTTGTATTATGGACGGTGCTGCCATTCCATCCTAATTCGTTTTCCGATGTCATACCAATATCGGTAATAACGAATTTGTTGTTTGTGTCGGTTGTATCCCAAAAAGCCAAGTATCCGGCATTAATTATTTGTGCCCAGCGGTGAGCAGGGTACGTTGCCTTAGGGTGCTTCATGATTTCTTCGGGAGAACCGTCTGTTTCAAGGATGACCTCCAGTGTTCTCATCCAATAATCAAAATCCGTTTCACCTTCGATAACACGCTCCGAAAACGGAGGCTTCATGTCTTCGATACCTGCAACAGTATGTTCTTCACTAAGATTTTGTGCTTTAGCAAATGCAATCCAATATTCTTTCAAATTGTCATAAAAGCGTCTTTCTTTTTGTAAAAATTGCTCGCTTTCAATACTGCGTATTACCGATATCAAAAGGAATTTCTTAACAACGCGAAGTTCTTTTCGGCTGAGAATTATTTTGTCTATACACTTGGAAATTTTATTATAAAACAGATTTGCAAATTGTGACTCGATTTTACGATTAAGTTTATCTTCAATTTCATCGTTATAAAATCCAACTTGTGAATATGCTTTTTCAAGTTTCACATCCTCGCGTAGCTCACCGCTTTTAATGTCATAGATAGAAATCTTATCACCGAAATTTTTTAAAACAAATTTAGGTACATAGTGTGAATTCATAAGACACCTCGTTAATCAATCCACAACTTCCATAATATCATCAAATCCACAATCTAACGCAACGCAGATTTTTGCGAGTGATTCAGTATTTACGCTTTCATTACGAGATAAGCGTAACATTGTGTATTGTGTTATGTCTGCTTTCTTAATTAAATCTTTCTTTTTCATATCTTTATCAATTAAAAGCTTCCACAATTTTTTATAACTGATAGCCATATATACACCTCCCAACCAAGAGATAAAACAATTATACCATATCATTGTGAATATTTCAATAAAAATATTGGTATTTCAATAATTATATTAAAATGGCGGCGAGGACATAGCCACGCCGCCGTGTGTTATTCAGTTAAAGTTTCGATTGCAATCTGCATACCAAGCTTAAAAGCGTACTCAAATATAGCTGCCTCACCAAGGCTCATATACTCACTCCAACAATCGTGAAACTTTTCGAAAATAGCTTTTTGCTCATCGGAAAAGCTTTTCTCCAAGTCCTCGTGATGCCGTGACATATAGCCGAGCAATTCTTTCATTTCCTTAGAGTTAGTTCGGCTGTCCTCTTGGGGTATGATGTTTCCGTGCCATAGCTCTTGAATAATGGACATCATTGATAGATCACCTCCTGCAAGACGATCTCTTCTGCGCTCGCCTTGATGTTGTTCATCTCGGCAGTCCACCCAAATGCATTGTGAGCCTTAAGATCTTCGTCTATGCCACGTTCTTGGGCGAGGCGAGGAATTATGTTATCAAGCAAATCGTAAGCTTGAATATCAATGTCGTGTAGATATTCATTCAATCGTCCTTCGGTGAGCATTGTGGTGTACGTTCCGCGACGGTGCTTCTTTATAAAGTCAAGGCGCAGGTTGGCGTACTTGCCAAGAGGATAATTTGTCTGCTCAGGGAGTGCAAGGTCGGGGTAGTAAAGTCCGTTATGTTCGGTATAAGTAATTTCGTTTTTCATTGTAAATATCCTTTCTTAAAAATGTTTTCGTTTGGCATCAACTATCAAGGATATTTACTTGGGCGGTGCTCGGGCGTGATGCCGACGACAGTAAGTCAGCATCATATATTACCGAACACAAAAAGAAATCCGAACCCTTCGCCTACCGGCTTTGGGTTCGGATTTCTACTGTTTGGAGCTGATGGGGGGACCCACCACCCCCGACCTGCTGTTCAGCCGAGCGGAAGCGCAGCGAACGCGAACGCCACGAGCGCATGCGAGTATTACGAATCGCGCCGCTTTTTAAGGCGCGTCGTATGAAGCACGGTCGGGACTCATGTAATAAATAAAAATACCGTCCACTTCCGAACGGTACTTTCTGGAGCTGATGGGGGACCCACCACCCCCGACCTGCTGTTCAGCCGAGCGGAAGCGCAGCGAACGCGAACGCCACGAGCGCATGCGAGTATTACGAATCGCGCCGCTTTTTAAGGCGCGTCGTATGAAGCACGGTCGGGACTCATGTCATAAATAAAAATACCGTCCACTTCCGAACGGTACTTT
>ERZ1643247.1256-NODE-1256-length-24621-cov-5.002809_pt1 | contig 24621 bp, 21 predicted proteins | sample MGYA00579264_ERZ1643247 | MGnify/ENA primary metagenome ERZ1643247 (study PRJEB29033, sample SAMEA4952262) | chicken gut metagenome | biome: Broiler Chicken; feature: Gastrointestinal Tract; material: Caecum | place: Ireland | collected 2018 | study: Broiler... | reverse complement strand
CAAAATCCAGACCGATGTTGATTGCCACTTCGAAAAACGGCTTGTATCTGTCCTTCCAGAAAAGTCCGGTCGTTTCCCTGAACGCTCCGATTATGGCGCGCGACTGCATTATATAGAAATTGATGCCTATAAGCAGCATGGTCACAAAAGGCAGGACAAGCTCTTCCCCGAAGAATATACTTACGAAATCCTTAGCTAAAGCGGTGTAGCACGAAAAACAGAAAATCAGAAACGCGAACAGAAAATAACTGAGGTCGCAAAATACTTCGTATGCGCGCTGCTTGTTGCCCGCGGCGATAAGATTGCCGATACTAGCCTTGGTCGCCGTAACTATAAGCAACAGTACGGAAGTCAATATCATTACTATATATGCGTAATTAGAGTAAAGCCCCAATGCAGTAAGCCCCAAAAACGCGGAAATAAAAATATTGTCCGTGCTGTTTACCGCAACTCCTCCCAATCTATGCCCTACCATCGCCGCAGTATTCTTTATAAGCTCTTTTTTGTCGCACTCAGAAAGCTTTTGCGCTTTGCCGCGTATATCGGGATACAGTCTGTGCGAAATCACCGTTATCGCGACTGAATCGATAATGGTGAAAAGCGGCAAAACAGAAATATAAAATAAATAATTTTTAGTTATCGCAAGTATTACAAGCTGTACGGCGTTAAGCGCGATAAGGCACACCGACGAAACTTTGGTTTCGATATCGTTGCGTTGGTTGGCAAATATCAATGCTCTGCGGTGTGCAAAAAAGTAACCGACCGACGTGTTGAACAGATAAATAACATACACAAGGTTAAGATTAACCTCAAGCGTCGTGCCTCCGCTCATAAGATAGGGCAAAAGCGGAATTATGGCAAGCCCGACTACGGTAATTACCCCGCCTATTATCCAATAAAACTTTTTATAAATGCCGATAAGCGACTTTATCTTTTCCGTGTCGCCGTCCGCAACGGGCTTGTACATACTGTACACTATCGCGCCGCCCACGCCCAGCTCCGCCAGCGACAAAACCTGCAGTATGTTGGAAAAAAGCGTGTTCAGCCCAAGGTACTCCACGCTTAAAAACCGCACGAACACAATGCGCACGGCAAACTTCAGAATCAACTGAACAAGCATATTGAGCGCGGCGAAAAAAGTATTCTTCGCGCTGTTTTTTACCCTTGACTGAGTCAACTTTTAATATGTTCCTCCAGCTTATCAATCAATAATTTTCTCGAGTCCGTATCGTCGCCTACTTTCCTGCAAAAGCAGTAACCGCTGTCTATAAGCAAGTCATAATCGCTTATATCAAAGGTATAAGGTTTACCCCTTTCCCAGTCTATATACCTTTGACACTGTTCTAAATTATCGGTAACAAAATCCTTTAGATAACGATTTTCGTTAAAGCTAGAATTGCATAACAAAGTCTGCACAAAAATTTCGTCGCAGCAGCTTGTAAATCTGTACATCTTTTTAATCTGTTTTTTATGAGACAAGATGTACTGTGCAAACGAATTCGTTATGCTGAACCATTGTGACCCGCCGTAAAAGCTTACTTTACTTTTACGCGATCTGTCGATAAATTTTAATCTGTCCTGAATTTTATCACTTATAGCTTTAAGATATTTAAGCGGATTTTTTTTGTTTCTTCCTACTGCATTCTGAAAAAAATGATACTTTGTAAACCTTTTTTTATATGTTTCTATAAAACTTTTTTCATTCGAACCGGTAGTATTAGGCGCAACGTGAACAAACTCTTTGCCATTGTATTTTTCAAAAAACGCATGAATTTCTTTGTTGCTTTTAAGCGGAAAATCAACTCCGCTCATCAAATGACAATAATCGCAATTTTGTTGAGTTGCCACGGCAAGCAGTCTAAGTTCACAATCTATCATGTTACTCCCGCCCCAACTTACTTTTTGTCTTTTAATAAATATAATCTTAGATTTTTTTATTATTTTCTCACAACGTATTTGATCGGAAGAAGAAAAGCGTGCCTTTTTGTCAACATGAACAATAAGTAGATTATCTGCGTCATCCAACGCCGCAAGCAATCTTTCGAGAATGCTGAAATTCCCGTGTGCCATTATCATAAAGGCATGCTTCAATGTTTTTTTGTCCTCCTTTTAGTAAAAGGATACGTTATAACTTTTTTTACTGTACCAAAAAATCCTTTGTTTGCAAGGTACCAACCTAATTTTTTACCGAATATCATTTGATATTTTCCTATTTTTTTTATCTTTTTAATTTCTTCTTCCGTGCGCCAAGAATTAGTAAAACGATGTATACAATGGGTATTTTCGGTATCATGAACCTTAAAAGTACAATAGTCCATAGGAGAAAACCAATCTTCAGGGTAAACAGCTATTTTACCGTCATCAAAAGAACTGAACTTTTTACTGTTAATTATAAGACCGTAATCTTTGACAAACTGACTTGTGAAATGCCTTGGAAGAGGAGTTAAATCCGCTTTTCCTTCCACTAAAAATTCACGATTGTCGAAATAATTTAAGAGGTTGCCTATTAAAGGTTGATTTTTTACCGCACCGATAACGGCAGCTTCCAGTGTATCGCCGCTTTCGTAACCCGTAAATAAATCGTACGACAGAAATTCGTCGAAGGACTTAACTACCTCAACATCGCTGTCAAAATAGATACCTCCGTAATTGTAAAGCACCCAAAACCTGAAGTAATCCGCCACAAACGCCCATTTTTGCGCTTCATATGCTTGTTTTACATAACTGCTTATATTGATGTCGAAATTGCTTTCGTCCCAGCGACGTATTTCATAATCAGGCAAAAATTTTTTCCAGCTTGCAATGCACATTTCCGCTTTTTCGGATAAAGGTTTACCGCCGAACCAACAGAAGTGTATAATTTTCGGAATCATGACTTATTCTCCTTATAAATTTTTACACACAAGTTTAAGCAACGTATAATTTTTGTTTTTAAGAAGGAAATATTTTATCTTTTCCTTTACCGACCAACAACTTTTATCCGCACCCGAATATATTTTGTTGTCGCTCCATTTTTTAATAACGCGCTTTATTTCGGCCTTGTCTTTAAGATTTAAAAAAGCCGTTTTAATCTGCCAAAAAGCAAAATTCACATACCTTCTCTTTATTTGCTGCGAAACGTCGTATCCCGCGGCGGCGGCCGCGCCAATCACTTTCTCTTCCGCCGTTTTTTCGCTATCGTAATACTCCGCCCTGTATTTCGCAGTCATCTGTCCTTCGGTAATTCTGTAATTATAAAGAGGTTTGTCCACGTAAACCAAGCTTTGAGCGTTTATTAAGTTTGCCACGGTAATTACAACGTCTTCGGACATGGACAGATTTTTGTCGTAATAAGTCAGGTTTTTAAGGTACAGCTCCCGTCTGATCAGTTTAGTCCATACATTTGGTGAAAAAATTTCCGCGTCCGTACCGGGAACTATAAAAGGAACTAATTCCTTTTTTATCCTCTGCCTGTCGTATACGCCCGACAATTTATAACCTGCTTTTTGAATGCTTCCGTCGGGCAAAATGCGGTTAAATGCGCATACCGCAACGTCACAATCGTTTGTAATCGCGGCGTCATAAAGCGATTTTAACATATCTTTTTCAAGATAATCATCTCCGTCGATGTTGATAATGTAATCGCCCGTAGCCTTCTCTGCCCCGGCCAGTCTTGCAGACGCAAGTCCGCCGTTTATTTTGTGAATAACTATGAAACGGCTGTCTAAAGCGGCATAGTCGTCGCATATTTTTCCGCTTCCGTCGGTGCTTCCGTCGTCCACCACTATAACCTGAAAGTCTTGTAAAGTCTGGTTAGCTACCGAATCAAGACATTGCTTAAGAAAATTTTCCACGTTATAAACGGGAATTATAACGCTTACTTTACTCATTTTTGTAACCCTTATAGTAGACCCGACCTTCTTTTAACCCGCGCTTAAACCCCTTAAGCCTGGCAGCGTAAACGGCCTTTTTGGCAGGCTTAAACAAATAATAAATTTGCGCGAGGCGGGATCTTGTCATCAGTTTTCTGAAACGGGCATAAGCTTTTTTCTGGCCTCGAACCAACAGGCTTTTCATTATCATAGCCGCAAACCCGACCGAGTATTTATAGGTGACCGATGCGTTGAAGTCTTTTTCGCGCTCGGTTTCGTGATAAACCGTGTCTGTGGAATCGTAGAATCCTTTTTTACCGTTGAAAAGAAGCTGAAGCAAAAAGTCGGTTTCTTCGCCGCTGCCCCAGTCTGTACCAACGCCGAACTTTTCGTCGAACAATGGGATTTCATTCTTTTCGTTAAACTTGTAAAATATCGAAACCGATATTGGTTTTAATAAAACGTTATCCTCATTGATTTCACATTTTTCATTTAAAGTCCTGTGTTTTCCGAACCCTTTCCGTTTAATCGGGTCGTAAATTCCCATACTGACAAAATCGTATTGTTCCAGATTTTTTACAGCTGCAGACAATACCGTTGAATTATACCAGCAGTCATCGTCAGGAAAGGCTATTATACCGGATTCACCCTCGGGAATTAGCTTAATTCCCTCGTTTCGCGCCTTAGACAAAGAACAAGGCTTAACGTGCACTACCTTTATATCTTTTACGTCAGGATCGATGCAAAGATTTTCTTCCGACTGGATAACGGCAATAAGCCTTATCAGGTTTTTTGTTTTATCCGTTTGCTCGTTAAGAGAAACCAGGAATCTTTCGGTCGCCGACGCACGCGGCTGCCGAGTAGTCATTACGAGATTAATCATTGTTTCCCTCCGCAATAATTTTATTCTGTTTTTTGACGTAGCTTGTTCCGCCTAACAATATTCCGAAAATCATCCACATATAAAGTCGCATATATCCTTGATTTGCCTGAAGCACCACAAGAAAAAGTATTAATCCTATCCCCAAAGCCCACAAAATAAGCGAGTCCTCGCCCTTTTCTTTTTTATATGTCCTGAATGTGTTTCTTAAAATTCCGACAATAAAAACAATAAACGCAACCGTAACAAAAATTCCGGTAGTAGACAGAAGCTCCAGCGTTACGTTTGAAGGCACGTAACTGCGGTCAAAGCCCAAGAATTCGCCGTAACAATTGGGGCCTACGCCGAACAGCGGACGGGTAAGAAAAACTTTCCAGGTTTCTGCCCACATATCTATTCTTCCGCCGGAAGCGGAAACAATACCGTCACTGAAAAGTCTGCCCACAAAAACCGACAATACATTTGGCAGAAATATTAATATCGCAATATAAGCCAATATTACAGCTGCCAATAAAATAATTACAACTCTGTTGCGTTTATAATAAAAAGCAAGAATAAAAACTATCAGAAAAGTCGCGCCGATTGCCAGAAATCCGGTTGTTGCGGTACAAAGCGCCATTCCAGCAAGCGCAATCAAAAAGTCTGCAAGAAAAATCCTTTTGTAAGTCCTTAAAAACAGACAGCCGCAAGCTATAAGCCAAAAGCTGAAATAAGTCGCCAAGTAACTTGGTTCATAGAACCAAAGAGCGGGTCTCGGAATTCCCATAAACGTGCCTGTAGTAAAGAACGGTATTTTATATCCGGCAATAAGTTCTAAAAAAAACTGCAAAGCAAGCAACACGGTCTGAACGTAAAACGTCAGACTTAAAATCTTCATGAAATTTTGAATTCCGTAAGAAGAGACGTAAGAAGCAAACAAAAACAGTATAATAAAAACGTTGTACAAAAGCCATACGAAATAGATTAAACTCGCCGTTACCGAAACCGAAAACAGGCACGAAACGAAATATAAACCTATAAACGCGATTAAAACGGGCGAAAAATAAAACTTATATTGGTTTTTAACAAGCACGACAAATCCCGCCGCCAGCAGAATAACCTGAACGAAACGGAAATTAAAACCTCCTACGTTTACGCCCCAAGTATCTGCACCGATAAGCAACACGCTTAAAAAAACCAACGCGTTAAGATACGCCGGCGGCTTTCTTGTATTTGTCTTGTTTACTGCTGTTTCCATTCCTGTTACTTCAAATAAACTCTTCCTGCACTTTTTGTGCTACCGATTTAAAATTAAATTTTTCAAAAACGGGAGCGTTTTTTGTTAAATCCACTTCCGGATTAATATTTACTAATTTTTCGCAAAGGTCATCGGGGTCTAGGGTGCGGAAAAAAACCGCATCGGTTTCGGAATAAATTTCTCTGAAAACTTCTATGTCGGAAATTACGGGTTTTGTCTTAAGGTAAAGAGCTTCAAGCGGTGGCAACCCGAAACCTTCGTAAAGAGAAGGCTGAATCAGCGCCTTAGCCCCTGCAATGAACTTCATAAGTTCGTCTCCTGTTTTATAGCCCGTAAAACAGATATCCGATTTTTTTATCTTGTCCGCAGTTTCCGCGTCGGACGTGCGGAAATTTTCCTCCGAACCCAAAACATAAAGCTTAATATTGCACCCGCTTGCCTTCATTTTTTCGTATGCGGATAAAAGAGTGTTAAGCCCTTTATGCTTTTTTATATTGCCCACATAAATAAAATAATCTGATTTTTCGCAGGAGGAAGTATCGAAACCGACAAAACTTTTACTTACGCCGTTGTAAATAACTTTAATTTCTTTTTTACAGCCAGGGAAAAAATGCAATATTCTCTTTTTGGAAAATTCCGATACAGTAAAAATCTTTTCGGACTTTTTCATCGCCCGTTTAATCATGAGTTTTTTGACAAGCTTGTCCGCGAAACCGTTACAACACTCTTTGTATTCCAAAAAAACCACGTCGTGAAGCGTACTTAATATTCGAGTCTTGATACCGAACGGAATAATAAAATTTGGAGTATAAAAATAATCGCACTCATTGACTTCCTTTACGGGAAAATCTTTAAGCCCGCTTACGGAAAAAGGGTGGCTTTCGCAATAAATTCTGCGCGCCGGATAATTCGTTTTGTCCAGCACCTCTTTTTTTCCTATAAGTAAAAAATCGTCTTTTTCGTAATCCAGATAATCAAGAATTCCTTCGATATGTCTGCCTATGCCCGAAGAACCCAGATATCTGCAATCGATCGCCACGGTTGCCATTAATTTTCCTCCCCGTCAATGCCGTAAAGCTTGCGGATATTGTTCCGAAACTGTGCGGAAGTAAAATTTTCAATTACTCTTTCACGGGCTTTTGCGCCGTAAGCGTCGCGCAGTTGCTTATCGGCGGCAAGTTTATTCACCGCCTCGGCATAAGCATCGGTGTCAAAAGACGGACATTCTATACCCGTCACACCGTCGACGGAAACATAATTGACGCCCGACCCCTCTATCGTAAAAGTTACCGCAGGCTTAGAAAAGTACATTCCTTCCGCAAGCGCTATTCCGAAAGCTTCGTTTTTCGTAATGGACGGAAACAGTATCATATCGCACGCAAGAAAATAAGAAACTATTTTTTGAATGGGTATAAGGCCTAAAAATACTATTTTTTCGTCGCCTGCCGCCTGTTTCTTCAGTTTTTCGGTCAAAGGACCCGTTCCCGCCAACAAAATACGAACGTTTGAATCGATTTTTCCGGACGCCTCGATTAAATATTTAAGCCCTTTGTAAGGCACGTGCCGACCGAGATTAAAACCAAGCACGCAACCGGAGTATTCTTCCCTTATTCTTTGTGCTTCTTTGATGTTTTCTTCGGTCACGACCAGCCTTTTTTCGTTTATGGCGTTGGGAACGACAGTTATTTTATCCTTGAAAAAGGGTAAAAAATCCGATTTATCTATATAAAGAGGACTTGTCGCAACTATTTTGTATGCTTTTTCAAGCATACGTTTGGTTTCGCCCACAAAAAACTTTTTAAGAAATTTTTGTTTTATAATGTCCGAATGCCAGTACACTATAAGTTTGGCATCGAACTTAGTTTTCATGAGATAATGCGACGCAAGCGGATTGGGATAATGAAAATGAATATAATCGGGTTTATATTCCGCCAGCACTCTTTTCAGTACCTTTTTAAATTGTAAAGATATTGCTTGCGACGATATTTTCGCAATGCACTTTGTCCTTATAATTTTTACTCCGTTATCAGATTCTTCACTGTAACCTTTTTCGTGATTAAAGCAAAGAACAACCTGCTCTGCACAGCCTCTGAGCGCGTCGACCACATCTTTCGCGACCATCTCCACTCCGCCGATATGCGGAGGATAATAGCTTGTTATGTGTAAAATCTTCATTTGCAACCTTACCTTAAATACTCTTATCTATGCTTTCTTGATTTCCGACTATGTTATATTTGCCGTCAAACGTATCGGACAAGCTTTTATCATAGGTAAGCGAGCCGAATACTTTTTTCATGGATTTGGAAAACGGCATCAATAAAAACACAAGCCAGTTGAAAAGCTTTGTTAAGCGCAGTTTTTTCCCTTTTGCCGCCGCCGCGGTCGAAACAATCGCGTAAGTCGCGAAATACTGCGGATTCTGCGGGAAAAAGACGCCCTCGACACGGTTTTCCACGGCTAAACGGACAAACTCGCTTAAGTTTTCGATATACAGCATACTGCGTTTGTTTTCGATTTTGGGAAATAGCGGGGTTTTAAGCGCAAGACTTACAAGCCGCGGAAAATTGCCCTTGCAGTCTTTGCCGAAAATCATGGGCGGACGCAGCACCGCAACCTTGAAATTTTCGTCGGACATTTCTCTTATCTTTTCGTCCGCCTGCAATTTACTTTTGCCGTACGGACTTTTTGCCGAATAAGGCGTGTCCGCAGTTATATTACCCTTGCAATTTTCATACAGCGACATACTCGACATGAAAATAAACTGTTTTACGCCGCTGTTTTTGGCTTTTTCGGCAGTTTCGACGGCAAGGTCGCGGTTGACCGCCATATACAGCCCCTCGTTCTGCTTGCCCTTGACGTCATGAGCGATGCCCGCAACGTGAAAAACGCAGTCGAAGCCCGAAAAATCCTTTTCTTTCCATGCGTTTCCTATCATGTCGAGTTCTTCGACTTCATGCCCCGCTTCGGTAAGACGGAGCGCGGCAGCCCTGCCGACGTAACTGTTTTTGCCCGTAATAAGTACTTTCATCTGTCTTTTTCCTCTTTTAAGGAATTGTCGTCTTTTAACGAATCAGCGTCTTTTTTATCCTGCCCGCCGTAGCAGCAAGCGTCCACGAAAGCGGACAAAACGCTTTCAGCCTCCGCTTCCATCGCATCGGATTGATTTTTTAAAGCGTCGCTGTCTGCGCCTGAGTCGGATAAAACCGAATCCTTGCGCACGTTCATATCCGAATTTTCTTCGGGTTGACGGTTATTGACGCTTTCGCCGCCCGCATTAATCTCGCGCGGCGTCGAAGCAAAATCTACCGAACAGTTTCCCTTCGTTTCGTCCGCATCGGTTGACGATACGGAATAAGCGTCAAAATCCGCATCGGATTGATTTTCCGCGTTGTTTCCGTCCGCGGCTTCAGTTACGTTTTCCTCTGACGCCTTCTCCTCGCTGACTTCTTCCGCTTTTGCGTCGTTTTCCGGGTTAAAAGCGGTTAAAGAGTTTTCTTTCACGGCTTTCGCCATGGCGCCGGTGCCGCCCTCCACGACTCCGTCGCTTTTGAAAACCGACAGTAAGGTTTTGAAAAAGATTTTGATATCCAGCCAAAGGCTCATTTTTTCCACGTATTCGCCGTCAAGACGCGCCTTTACGTCCAGCTCCAGTTCGTCGCGGCCGCTTATCTGAGCAAGCCCCGTAAGCCCCGGACGAACGCCGTTTGCGTTATATTTATCCCTTAATTCCACAAGGTCGTACTGGTTGTACAGCGCGGGACGGGGACCTATGACGGACATATGTCCGACGAAAATATTGAAAATCTGAGGAAGCTCGTCAATGCTGGTCTTTCTTAAAAACTTACCCACGCCCGTTATGTAAGAGTCTGCGTTGCCGAGAAGGTGCGTGGCAGTGTCCTTGGGTGCGTCCACTCGCATGGTGCGGAACTTTAAAATAGTAAAAAGCTTCTTGTTTTTACCAACGCGTTTCTGTTTGAAGAAAACGGGGCCCTTGGAAGTACACTTTATGACGACCGCAATAACCGCAAAAGGAACCAAAAGCAAAACAAGCGCAAAAAAAGACGCCATAATATCGAAAAATCTTTTGAAAAACAGATAAATAACTTTCACTTCTTTATACCCTGATAATTTAACACGTATTATTATGATTTGATTATACGTTTTTAATATGTGCAAGCAAGTTAAATTAAGCGCTTTGTTTTACCGTTCGGTTTTGAAAAAATCAACCGCTTACCGAAGCTGCCCGTTTCTCAATAAGCGCAAAGTTACCGATTTTCGCCTTAAACGCTTTTAGTTAACCTTGCTTAAAGCGCCGGCGCTTAAACCCGAAAAACAGAAAGCCGCATCTATACCAAACAAAACTTTACTTTCTTCGCGGACTTCAGATTTCGGTACGCGACTCGAGCGCGCGTGAAAGCGTCACTTCGTCTGCGTACTCTATTTCGCTGCCCATACTTATACCCTGCGCTATACGCGTGACTTTTATGCCCATGGGCTTTAACAGTCTTGCAAGATACACGGCGGTGGCCTCCCCCTCCACGTCGGGATTGGTGGCAATAATGACCTCTCTTACGCCGTCCAGACGTTTAAGAAGCTGCTTGATGTTAAGGTCGTCCGGGCCCTTTCCTTCAAGAGGATTAAGAGTACCGCCCAAGACGTGATAGACGAAAGTCCTGCCCGCAACGCGTTCCAGCGACAGAATATCCCTCGGGTCAGAAACCACGCAGATAACGCCGTGGTCGCGGCTTTTACAGATATCGCAAACGTCGTCCTCGGTAAAATTACCGCAGACGGAGCAAAACCTGATTTTTTCCTTGACGTCCGATATGGAAGAGGCAAAATCCGCAGCGGACTCTTTATCCATGCCGATAACCGCGTAAGCGTAACGCTGCGCGGTCTTTTGCCCCACCCCGGGAAGCAGAGAAAAACTGTTAATCAGTTTCTGAATTGACTCGGGCTGTTTCATAAAATCAAAGCATGTTTCCCACGCCCGCAGGCATCAGTCGCGCGCTTAATGCGTCCGCCTCTTCCGCCGCCGCGTTAAACGCCGCCACGATAAGGTCTTCAAGCATTTCCACGTCGTCGGGGTCGACCGCTTCGGGCTTAATCGAAACGGCGGTAACGCGCTTGTCGCCCGTCATGGTTACGGTAACCATTCCGCCCGCGCTGCCTTCAACGGTGGTGTTTTTGATTTCTTCCTGAGCCTGTTTAACCTGTTCCTGCAGTTTTTGCGCCTGTTTCATCATTGCCTGCATGTTCATGCCGCCCATACCGAAACCGCCTCTTGACCCGTATGCCATTTGTAAAATCTCCTTTTGTTTTATTTCTATTGAATTTAATCGTATAAGTCTTCCGACTGAAAATTAATTGCGTTTAAGACAAAAAATTCGTCTTGTTCTTTGTATAAAAATTTTCGGCCGAAATAAAAAAGAACGTTACTATTATATAATAAAATAAACTTAAAATTGCGAAAAGACGCTTTAAAACCGTTTATAAGTACCGCTTATTTGCGCCGAAAAAATTCTTCGTTATTTTTTTATGTTGAGTTTAGCGTCGCCTATCATCTTTTTGATGCGCGCGATTTCGCTGTCCATGTCCACGCCGCCCGATTTTTTGTTGACCGTAAGCTTGTAGGGCGCACCGTCGTAATCGAGCGCTCGGGTGATTGCCCCCGTCATTTCATCGTCGCTGAGCCGCAAAAAGCTGTCGGGCGCCGCCCAAACGATAAGCTTGTCGCCGCGCACCTCTACGTCCGTCACGTTGCTCAAAAGAGAGAAGGAAGCGGCTGACTCGTTAAGGCGGAAATAGGTAAGCAATCTTCCCCACACGCTTCTTGCGTCCATGGGCTTATCCGTCTCCGATTTAACGGGCGCGTGCGTCTTGGGTACGCGCTCCGAGTTCGCGGTTTTTTCGTCAGACGCCGCAAAAGCCTTGACGCCATCTTCTGTAAGCCGTCTTTCAAGGCGCGTAAGACGTTCTTCTATCGAAGAAAGGTCGGTAACCGCAAGTTTTGCCGCCCTGAGCGCAGCGCACTCCAGCACCACGCGCGGACTTACCGAATATCTGATTTCCGCGTCCACCGACGAAAAGACGTTTATAACGGACACCAGAAGTTCCACCGAATATTTCTCCGCTTCTTCTTTCATTATCCTGACGTCCTCGCGTGAAGCGGTTACGCTTGCCGAAGGCGAGGCTTTAAGCACAAGCACGTCGCGCGCGTAAGAACAAACGTCTTTGGCGATAACCCCGACGCTTTTCCCCTCGGCGCAAAGTTTGTCCACCGTTGAAAGAATAGCCGCCGTATCGGATAAAGCCACCGCGTTGAAAAGAGCGCGGGTACTTTCCCTGCCGCCCGAGCCCAGCACCTCGAGAACGTCTTTGTAAGTAAGGTCGGACGAAAAGTTCATGCATCTGTCGGCAACGGAAAGCATATCGCGAACCGAGCCTTCCGCGGCGGTTGCGATGAGGTCAAGTGCCTCTTCTTCCGCCCTTACGCCCTCCGCGGCATAGACTTTTTTAAGATAATCCTTAAGCGAGTTTTTGCCCACCAGTCTGAAATCGAACCTCATGCAGCGCGACAAAACGGTGGCGGGCAGTTTGTGCACCTCGGTAGTGGCAAGAATGAATACCGCGTGAGCGGGAGGCTCCTCCAAAGTTTTCAAAAGCGCGTTGAAGGCTGAAGCGGAAAGCATATGAACCTCGTCCACGATATAGACTTTGTACTTACCGGCAACGGGCGGATACTGCACGTTTTCCACGATTTCGCGAATCTGATCCACGCCGTTGTTGGAGGCGGCGTCCAGTTCCACGATATCGATGTTGTCGTTGCCCGAAAGAGCAAGACAAGTCTTGCATTTGCCGCAGGGAGAGCCGTCCACGGGATTAAGACAGTTTACGGCGCGGGCGAATATGCGCGCGCAGGTGGTTTTACCGGTACCGCGGCTGCCCGTAAACAGATAAGCGTGCGTAATGTGTCCCGATTTTACCTGGTTTATAAGCGTGCGCGTAATATGCTGCTGCTCTATGACGTCCCCGAAAACTTTGGGGCGGTATTTTCTGTATAGTGCGGGCATTTTTCTTTATTTCCTCTCAAGATAAATTATAACCAAATACGCTTGTTTTGTCAAAGAATTGACTCTCTTTTTAAGAATGTGGCCTTATTAACGAGCAAAGCGGAAAGTTGCAAAATTTTCTTTTACGTAAAACGCGCGTAAATTGTTGAAAAAACGCTTAATTTATGTTACACTTATAAAAACAAACCATTATCTGATCGGGGCGGAACAGGTTTTTTGGAAACTTCCTACTACATAAGCGTTGCAATAAAAAAATATCTCGACGAGCACGGTATGAAATCCTATAAACTCGCCGAGGCTTCCGGGTGCAACAAAACCGCGGTAAACAACTGGCTTTATCAGCGGCAGATGCCTTCCACAAAAGCGCTTGTGAAACTTGCCGATTACATGAACGTTTCCGTAGACTATCTTCTGGGACTGAAAAGCGACAAAAGCATTATCCGCAGCGGAAGCAAGGAAAAATTCATCAAAAGAATTTCCTTTCTTCAGTTGCCCGAGGGCATAACCTCCTACCGCATCGCCAAGGAATGCGGGATGGGCACTTCCGCCGTCTCCAAATGGAAAGACATGAAACGCCTGCCTAAAATCGAGGCGATGATAAAGCTGTCCGAAATTTTCGATTGCTCGGTGGACTTTCTTTTGGGCAGGACAAACGTTCCTTGACGCTTATAAACCGAATTTTTCGTCTGCCCGCGTTTTTATATGACGCACACGGAGTAAAAATCAAAGTTAATCCCTGACAAAATTAAAACCGACAAGTTCGCTTCTGTCGGTTTTTTTATTGTTCCTGAAAATGATTATTGCCGTATTAATATCCGTAAAACGAAAAATGCGTTGTCATTGTTAACTTTTCTGCGACATGAAAATTGGTAAAATCAAAACAACGCCGCATAAAAACCCTGTAAAATTATAATATCCGATTTTTTATAAAGCAATGCAGGAAAAAGTACGGAATTGTCTGTTGGTTGTAAAAAACTATTGAAATTCGGCTTTTTTGCGTAAAGTAAACTGTTACGCTGTCACTTCGTCCAAAAATCCTTCCGCCGCCGAAACCTTTTACGTTAAGAAAAAATCGGTTTGTGCGCGTAAAAAATATTATATATTGTTTTTGCAGCCTTTTAGATAAATATTCGGTTTGTGACGATTTTTGCCTTAGGCCGACTTAAAGAGAACTTACTGCTCGACAGCGCACGCAATTGCAAGCGCGCCGTGTCCGATGTGACAGGAAACGCTTAATGACAGCGGGGCAAGGAAGAATTCGAAATTGGGGAAAGCCGCTTCGCACTCTTTTTTCCAGTCCTCGGCTTCTTCGGGGTTGCCCGAAAACGCGAGTGCCATTTTAAGCTTACCGTTCTTCACCGCCTCGGAAAATCTTTTTTCAAGGTCTTTCTTCATTGCTTTTATCATGACGCCGCGCGCCGCTTTTTTGCCGCGGACCTTGCTGTATGCGTCAAGTTTTTCGCCCTGAATCTGCAAAACGGGTTTAATATTCAAAAGAGTGCCTATGGCGGCGGCGACGGGGGTTATTCTGCCGCCTTTTTTGAGATATTTAAGCGTTTCGACAGTGATGTAAATGCTGGAATTCATCTTGTTTTCGACAAGGGCGTCCTTAATCTCTTTAGCGGATAAGCCCTGCGACGCCATTTTAATCGCGTCAAGCACGGACTGCCGCTGGGTGACGGATATCCTCTGATTGTCCACGACCTCCACTCTTCCGTTGTATTCGCGGCTTAATATACACGCACTCTCGCATGAGCCGCTGAGTCCGCTCGACATGGGAATATACACAAGCTCGTCGTAAGACTCAAGCGTTTTGTCCCACAAATCGGTCACGTCCCTGGGGGAAGGCTGAGAAGTATGAATTTCCGCGTCTGATTTAAGAGCGTCGTAAAACTGCTCCTGAGTCATGTTAACGTCTTCGAAATACAGTTTTCCGTCAATATAAAACGGCATGGGAAGCACAGATATGCCGAGTACGGCCGCCTCCGCCTGAGTAATTCCGCTGTTACTGTCCGTAACTACCGCTACCTTTTTCATTTTTCTTTCTCCCGAAAAAGTGCTTTATCCTTCTAAAGGATAAGCCGTCGGTTATTTTAACATTTTTTCGAAAAAAATGCAACCGAAAGCGACTTTAACGCGATAAAAAACAATACAAAACCGAAAAATTCTTTTAAAACATAAAAAAAACGGCCGTTCTGACCGATTTTTTTTGCGAAAAATTTTCGTTTAACAAATATTAAAACCCGGAAATAAAACGCCGAAACGCCCTCGTTGCGGAAAATTTCGGCTAAACGAAACGCATTTTTACAACAACGTCAGAATTCCGATAATCGTTGCCGACTCAAAACCCACGAAAGAACATTACCAAAACGGGACGAAAAGGCAAAAAACGGTAAGCAAAATCAGAAAAGAAAAGTTTACCGCAGCGTTAATCATGAGATACTTCACTCTTTCGCGGGGTTTGTAAAGGGAAAAACTTTTGAAAGAGATAAGACTTGCCATGGAAGAAATAAGCGTGCCCGTGCCGCCGATATTTACCGCAACAAGCAGTCTTGCGTAGTCGGAAGTAAAGCCCGAAAGCAGCACTGCGGACGGAACGTTACTTATAAGCTGGCAGCTTATTACGCCCGTAAGAAGCACGTTGCGGCCTAGCAGCATACGGAAAAAAGCGTCGACCGCCTCTATACGCGCAAGATTTCCCGTAAAAATAAAGAACATACAAAACGTGAACAGTAACGAATAATCCACCTTAATCAGCGCGTTTCTGTCAATAATAAGCAGAACGGGAATTACCAGCAGTCCCGTAAGCACGGGTACAACGCGGAATACAAGCAGAATCATATATGCAAATAAAATAAAGTACACGACGGTTTTGGGCTTATTGAGTTTATATTCCGCTTCCTCAATCGCCTCGATGGGTTCGCGGCGGACGAAAATACAGCAAAGCGCGATAAGCAGTACGGAAAAGAGAGTGGGTACAAGCATTATGGAAAAAAATTCGCCCGTGGGAATATTGAATCGGTTGTAAATATACAGATTTTGCGGATTGCCGAAAGGAGTAAGCATTCCGCCGAGGTTTGCCGCAACGGTCTGCATGGTGAACGTGTAAGCCATGTATTGTTCCTTATCCGCAGAGTGCAGCACAAAGTAGCCCAGCGGCAGAAAGGTCAGAAGAGCCATATCGTTTGCGATAAGCATGGAAGCAATATAGGTTATGGCAACCAGCGCGGCGACGGCGGAGCGGGTCGAACGGAAAACTTTTATCACCTTACGCGCGAGAATACGGAAAAAACGCTGGTTTTTAAGCGCGGCGATGACTGCCGACATTCCGAAAAGCGAAATCAGGGTCCTAAGGTCGAAATAATCCGCATATTGTTTATCGGGAAAAACGAAGAAACACGAAATCACCGCCGCAATAAAGGCTATTACGGCAACTATATTGTTTTTTAAAAACGATTTTATGTAATAAGATTTATTCATGCTTTTCGGTGCGGCAAGCTTTTTTCCTTTTTAACCTACAAATACCGCTTGCCCAACATATTATATCCCTTTTACCGTCTTAAATCAACAAAAGCACAACAAAAAAAAGACGGCGGAAAAATATTTTCCTATACCGTCTTTATTTACCGGTCAAAAATCTCTTACAGACTTTCAAGCAACATTTTGTCCGCGACAAGCGCAATGAATTCGCCGTTGGTGGGCTTTTCCGTGCTGGAATAAACTTTTACTCCGAAGATGGAGTTTATGTTTTCAATCTTACCCTTGTTCCAGGCGACCTCTATGGCGTGACGAATGGCACGCTCCACCTTCGAGGGGCTGGTTTCGAAACGCTCGGCCACCTCGGGGTAAAGCCTTTTGGTGATGCTGTTTATGATATCGGGGCTGTCGATTGCCATTTTAATGGCTTCCCTGAGAAACTGATAACCTTTGATGTGCGCGGGTATGCCGACCGTCATGAAAATATCGGTAATCCTTTGCTCCAGACTGCCCTTGCCGGTCTGTCCGTAAGGTCTGACGCGCGGTTTATCGGCTTTTATTCCGTCGATTCTCTTTTTAAGTTCTTTAAGTCCGAAAGGCTTTATAAGGTAGTAATCCGCACCCGCGTCCAAAGCCGTCTGAGCGTACTTCTCGCCTGCGATGCCGCTGACCGCCACGATTTTACAACCGTTTTTATCCACCTCTTCCAATACGGAAAGACCGTCTTTTACGGGCATAAGCATATCTATGACCATAGCGTCGGGCTTCAGCTGATTAAATTTATTTACGGCATCCTGCCCGTTTGTCGCCGTGCCTATGACTTCGTAATCGGAGCAGGAAGCAAAAAATTCTTTCAAGAAGTTCCGCATCATCGTCCACCAATAAAATTCTTGTCCTCATTATTTCCACAAACCTCCTTTCCTTTGACAATATTTTATCAAATTACGCATTTTTAAACAAGTTAGCGCAAAGTTATATAAATTATTTTTTGTCGGTTTAAGTAGCTTTTTAATTTACTTTAGCGAAGTGCGTTTTTTAGAGTACCGCTGAATAAGAAAAATCCTTAAATTAATCGAAAAAGGGCGTTTTTAATTATTTTTTGACGCGTTTTTCACTGTTTATACACGCGCCTCGGTTGCTATTTGATGCGGGTTGTGTTATAATCCATAAAGAATACGATTTTTATATCTGCTTAAAAAAAGGGGGTAAAGAAATGAAGGATTACGTTCTTTCTCTTGACCAGGGTACTACCAGCACAAGAGCCTGTGTTTTCGACCGCGCAGGCAAACTGTTATATAAAAGTCAGCGCGAGATAAAACAGTACTACCCTTCTTCCGGCTGGGTGGAACATGACCCCGAAGAAATATTTTCAAGCGCGGTATTCGTCATAAAAGACGTGCTTGAAAAAAACGGGTTAACCGCTGCGGACATTGCCGCAATGGGCATAACCAACCAGCGCGAAACCGTAGTGGTGTGGGAAAAAGCCACGGGCAAGCCCGTCTACAACGCGGTCGTATGGCAATGCAGACGCACCGCCCTTTTCATGGAAAAGCTTAAAAACAGCGAAAAGGAAGCGTTTATTTACTCCAAAACGGGACTTATGTGCGACGCATATTTTTCCGCCTCCAAAATCAAATGGATACTTGACTTTGTCCCCGATGCGAGAGAACGCGCCCGAAAAGGCGAGCTGCTTGCGGGCACCGTGGACAGTTTTCTTTTGTACAGACTTTCGGGGTTGAAAGTACACTCTACGGATTACACAAACGCGTCACGCACCATGCTTTACAACATTCACGCCATGGAATGGGACAAAGACCTTTTATCCCTTTTCGACGTGCCCGAAATCATGCTGCCCGAGGTTAAGCCTTCGGGATACGACTACGGAGTTACGGAAAAAACTCTTTTCGGAGAAGAAATACCCGTTTGCGCGCTGGCAGGCGACCAGCAAAGCGCTTTGTTCGGGCAAAAATGCTGGAATAAAGGCGACATAAAAAACACTTACGGCACGGGTTGTTTTTTACTGATGAACACGGGCTCCGTCGCGGTGGAGTCCACCCGCGGCTTGGTCACTTCCCTTGCGGCGGGGCTTACCGATAAACCCGACTACGTCCTGGAGGGCAGCGTGTTTGTGGGGGGCGCGGTAGTGCAGTGGCTGAGGGACGAGATGAAACTTATTTCCTCCGCCGCGGAAAGCGAAAAACTTGCGCGCGCCGTGGACGACTGCGGAGGCGTTTACTTTGTCCCCGCGTTTGTGGGTTTGGGCGCTCCGCACTGGGACCAAACCGCACGCGGTCTTATTACGGGCATTACGCGCGGTACCCGTCGCGAACACATAGTCCGCGCCGCCCTTGAAGCCATTGCGTATCAGGTATTCGACGTGCTGCACGCGATGGAACGCGACCTTAAAGAAGACGTCACCGCGCTTAACGTGGACGGCGGGGCAAGCGCAAACGACTTTCTGATGCAGTTTCAGGCGGATATACTGTTTGCCGAAGTAAGGCGGCCCGAAATAATAGAAACCACCGCTTTGGGCGCGGCATATCTTGCCGGACTTGCGTGCGGATTTTTTGCGTCGGAGAAAGAAATAAAAAACACTTCTGATTTTAACGTATTCAGACCCTCCGTTCCCGAGGCAAAAAGAAGAGAAATGCTTTTAGGCTGGGAAGAGGCAGTCGCGCGCACCAAGGCAAGGTAACGCAATATTTTTTGCGCACTCCCATTTCTCAGTAGCAAGGCTTAAAGCGGAGTTCTCTTTTATTCGCATAGGAAAATAAAAGGATAATCAGCCTTAAATAAACCTTCCTTTTTTACTAATACCGAAGTCGGGCTTGTCTTAAATCGCTGATTTTATATATTTCCGCCTTACATGAATTTTGATTAAAGCAAAATTTAATTTTAAGCGCAATTTTTTTCTTCATAAATTTTTTGTACAATAAAATTACTGTTTAAAAACCTGAAATATATAAAAAGGTATTCCCGCACGGAGAATACCTTTTTATTTTCGCGCGCCTTAATTTACTTCATACTCCTTAAAACACGGAAACCGATAAAATTCCCGTAATTAAAAGCGCGCAGAAAGCTGAATACATTAAATAAAAGACTTCAGTTTTTATCCACGTTGCGAGTGGCAATAAAGTCCACCCCGCTGCCCGCCGTGTTTCTGACCACGACGTCGCCTTCTTTGACGGGTGCGGTCATGCGCACGCCCTTAAGCGAATCCAGCGCTTTGAATATAAGTTCCTTGGGAATGGAAACCGCGGTTTTCACCGAAACCATCTTATAATTTCCGCCCGTTACCGGCACGGACGAAGTAACCATTCTTTTGGGGGCGGTCATTTCGTCTATGGCGTAAGCTTTTCCGCGCGGGCAGGTGTTTCCCGTAACGAGATATCCTTCCGCGGTTTTTTCAACGGTCATTCTGCATCCCATGGGGCAGCAGATACAAATCATTTCACGCATATTATCTAACCTCCAATCCTACGGATACGGAAGACGCGTTTTTGAGTTTATCGGCCTGTTCGACTGTCAAAGCCAGCGTTTCCATTTCACCCGGGGTGACGATTTGTTTGTTTTTGCCTGCGATTTCCACGCCGTCGGCAACGACTTTAATCCTGACTTTTCTGTAAACGTTGTTGACGCGCATTTTAAGCCCTATGCCTTCATCGGCCTTGCCGCGGTAGACGTACTCCGGCACGCAGTATCTTACGCCGCCGAAAGTGTCTATTTTGATTCTTTCGCCGCCGCTTCGGGTCTTGCCCGCAACGTAACGCGCGGCGCATTTGCCCGCAAGCGCACTTTCCTCGGACACGAAGTCCACAAGGTCGTGAACGTGCAGAACGTTACCGCATTCGAACACGCCGTCACAAAGCGTCATCATGTTTTCGTCCACTTCCGCGCCGCCCGTGACGGGAGAAAGCGTAATACCCGCCTGTTTTGCAAGCTCGTTTTCGGGAAGCAGTCCCACCGACAAAAGCAAGCAGTCGCAGGAAATTTCCTCCGCTTTGTCCATAATCGGATTGAGTTTTTCGTCCACGGGCGCGATTACCACGCTTTTGACGCGGCCGTCGCCCTTTATATCCACCACGGTATGCGAAAACATGAGCGGAATATTAAAGTCGTTAAGACACTGGACGATGTTTCGGTTAAGACCGCTGGAGTAAGGCATAAGTTCCACCACGGCTTTTACTTTTGCGCCCTCGAAAGTCATACGGCGAGCCATGATAAGTCCTATATCGCCGCTGCCCAGAATGACGACCTCTTTGCCGGGCATATATCCCTCCATGTTGACCAGTTTTTGCGCGGTGCCCGCCGAGAAAATGCCCGCGCTGCGGCAACCTGCGATGTTTATGGCTCCTCTGGGACGCTCGCGGCAACCGCACGCAAGTATTACGGCGCGCGCGTCGATGTTCATAAGTCCGTCCGTTTCGTTTACAGCCGTAACGCGTTTATCGGCTGACAGCTTCAAAACGGTTGTGTTAAGCTTGTATTCGATGTTGCGCGCCTTTACCTCGCGAATGAAACGCGCGGCGTATTCGGGGCCCGTAAGCTCCTCTTTGAAAGTGTGCAGCCCGAATCCGTTGTGAATGCACTGATTGAGTATGCCGCCCAGGTTAGGCTCGCGTTCCAGAATGAGTATGTCGCGCTCGCCTTCGTCGTAAGCGCCTATCGCAGCTGCAAGTCCCGCGGGACCGCCGCCGATTATAACAAGATTGCGTTTCATAATTCTTCTCCTTTGGTTTTACCCACCAAAAGCTCCGACCCCGTGCCTTTTTTGGTTATTTCCGTCATGCTCTTACCCGTTTCGCGCGCCAATATTTCCATTAGCCTGGGAGTACAGAAGCCTGCCTGGCATCTGCCCATGCCCGCGCGGGTGCGCCGCTTTAGTCCGTCCAGATCCACGGCCCCCGGAGTGCGGTGAATGGCGTCCACTATTTCGCCCTCGGTCACCACTTCGCAACGGCAGACCACTTTGCCGTACAAAGGATTTTTGCTTATTATCTGCTCGCGCTCCTTGTCGGTCATGGTCGCAAACTGCTTGATTCCCTCTCTTTTGGGGTCAAAGGACGGGTTTTTCTTTAATCCGTATTTTTCCGCGATAAGCCCCGCCAGATAAACGGCGATTGCGGGCGCCGAAGAAAGTCCCGGGGACTCTATGCCCAGGGCGTTGTAAAATCCCGCCGTCTCAGACTCGCCCACCGTAAAGTCGTTTTTATCGCTGTGGGCGCGCATACCCGAAAACTGAGTGATTATCATGCGTTTAGTCAGTGCCGGCACCGAAAGCGACGCCTGCGAGAACGCCTTGTTTAATCCGTTAACGGTCGTATCGGTATTGTCCTTGTCGGGAACGTCGTCCGCCGTGGGGCCCACTATCACGTTGCCGTGAACGGTGGGGGAAACAAGCACGCCCTTACCCATAGCCGTAGGCAGCTGGAACAAGGTGGCGTAAGTAAGGTAACCGTAACTTTTGTCAAGCAGCATATACTCGCCTTTACGCGCGACAATGTTTTCTTTTTCCTCGCAGAGGGTATTGTTTATATCGTCGGAATGAACGCCCGCGCAGTTTACCACCACGTCGCAATCGTATTTTTCGCCGTTTGCCGTCACGGTAAAGCCGCCCGAAGCGTTTTTCGCGACGCAGTCGACTTTACGGTTAAAACAGAATTTTGCCCCGTTTTCAGCGGCGTTTTCGGCATAAGCGATAGTCATTTCGTAGGGCCCCACTATACCCGAAGTGGGGACATAAAGCGCGTTATAAACGTCCTTGCTTATTTCGGGCTCCATTTCGCGCGCCTCGTCGCCGCTTATTATCCGCAGCCCTTCCACTCCGTTTTCCTTGCCCTGATTAAGCAGTTCGTTAAGCTTTTCAGTGCCTTCGGGGGAAAAGTTTAAAACCATCGCGCCGTTGTTTTTGAAAGGAAAATCCAGCTCTTTACTTAAAGCGGGAAACATTTTTGCTCCCGCAACGTTGAATTTTGCCTTGTCAGTGCCGGGATGAGCGTCGAAACCTGCGTGAACAATGCCGGAGTTAGCCTTGCTGGTGCCCACGGCAACGTCGTTGCCTTTTTCGAAAACAGAGATTTCCGCGTCGAAAGCGGAAAGCTCGCGCGCGACGGAACAACCTATGACTCCCGCGCCGATTACTATAATTCTGGTCATTGGACCTCCTCCTTTTTTAAGCAAACAAAAATCGCGGCACGGCAAAAAAAACATAGATTTTTCTGCCGATTACCGCGACTCTTATATACTCTTGCGTTAATCAATAAAGCCTTAAATTCTATTACGGTAATATTTTAACACTACTTTACCGCTTTGTCAACGATTTACAATCTCGGAACAGCGAATAAAACGCGACTTATTCCTTACTGTAATCGGAAAATCAAATCCGTACTTTTTTACAGCGCTTTGAAAAACTCGCTTAATTTATCGGAAACGTTTTCCATCGATTGAGCTGTCGCTTCCTCGTAGCCTTCAAAAGATCTGAACTTGATTTTTTCATCAGACTTTTCAACCGAGCCCTCAAGTTTCATGCTCATAGAGTCGGTGCCGTCACTTATGACAAAGTCGCACAAGACCTTTATTCCGTAAAGTTTTTTGTCGGCGTCAAGCACCACGATGATGTAATAGTCGTTAAGACTGATGTTTGCTTCTTCCTCGGACCCCATTTGAGCAAGAGCTTTTGCGCTTACCGAATACTTGATTTTGGTAAATTTTTCGCTTTGGTCTATGTAAACTTTAACGCCCGCCTCGGAAAGCTGCTCGCCGCTGAAAGCCAATAATTCGTTTAACGGCTCGTTAAGATAATTTATTCCGTTTACAGATTCGGTAAGTTTGCTGAAGTCAATACCCAAAGAGCCGCTTAAAGCTGTACCTATTTTAAACTTTTCTTCGTCAATTTTTATATAAATGTCGCCGTCCGTGCCGTAAACGTTCATCTCAAGCGATTTATCGTTTATGCTAAGCTTGTTTTCGGAAAAAATTTGCACCTTATTTTCCGAGGTGATACCCGTTTTCTGAACGGAATCGATTTTGACGGCGATGGTTTCGCCGTCTTCAGTATAGGAAACATCCAGCTTTACGTTTGACTTGATGATTTTGTTTACTTCAGCTGTTATGGCATCCGTACCATTTTCCCCTGTTGCCTGTTTTGCGTCCGCGGTTACGGATTTTATTTCCTCGGCAGTCGCTTCCTTTTTAAAATTACCGTCAAAAGTTCCTCCGCCGCATGCGGTAAATGCAAATACCGTAATTACCGCAACGATAAGGCACAAAATAACCTTCATTTTCTTCATTTCTTCTGTCCTCCTGTTGAATTGCTTGTTTAAGTTATAGCATGTATTTTTGTTAATGTCAATACTAAAGACAAATTTAAGTCTTTCACGACAACCCGACGCGGCTTTTTGTATAGTGTCTTTTATTTTCTTTACGAATAAAAGCTGCGCGTTTTTTTCAGCTCCTTTGGTTTTAACCCCGAAACCTTAAATCTAAAACCTTAAGAGTCAGCAATTAATAAGCGGCGCTCTTATCTTATAAGGAAAAAACAATAAGACCGAAAAATATACCGTAACGCAATGCTCTTTTTGTTTCCAAGGCGTACTACAAAACTCTCGGAAAAATCGCGCATACGCATTTATTTATGCGATAAGGAAAAATCATGTTACTGACCTAAAATAATATTTACGGTTTAAGCCGACGAAACAAAGCAAATGTTTCTGATCGGACAAAATGCAAAAAAATTAAACCGTATATGTAAAAAAACGCAACAAAGCAACTTGCCGATTTAAACGGCGGTTTGCACTTACCCTGTGAGTTAATCCGCTTGCCGTAACGATAGCGGATACAGCTTTTTTTTTACAGCACATTACACTCGTAAAACAGGTTAGATTTGGTTTTACATGCGCCAAATTTGCAAGAAAACAGGTGAACTTTTTTTGCGTACAGTATTTTTCCGAAGTTTTTATCGTTACCCCGTAAAACTAAAGGGGTTTATTTAGCTAAAACGGCAATAAAAATGAGTTTAGTCGCCTGCCAAAAACGATAGCGGATACAGCTTTTTTTTACAGCACATTACACTCGTAAAACAGGTTAGATTTGGTTTTACATGCG
>ERZ1643247.1255-NODE-1255-length-24622-cov-53.364798_pt1 | contig 24622 bp, 25 predicted proteins | sample MGYA00579264_ERZ1643247 | MGnify/ENA primary metagenome ERZ1643247 (study PRJEB29033, sample SAMEA4952262) | chicken gut metagenome | biome: Broiler Chicken; feature: Gastrointestinal Tract; material: Caecum | place: Ireland | collected 2018 | study: Broiler... | reverse complement strand
AACTGACTCTTAATCAGTGGGTCCTGGGTTCGAGTCCCCGATGGTGCACCAAAAATAGCCAGCAGAACCTTTCTGCTGGCTATTTTGATTGTGGTTCACTGTCTGCAGTGCGCGAATGAGGACTGATGGTTGGACATCAGTCCTTTTTCTTTTGCAGATATTCCAAAACCTTTATTGTCAGAGAAGCGGTTGCATAAATGCTGGCCCCGATCAGGGTCAATAAAAGGATGATTTGGTCAAATGTCAAACGGACATCACCTCCTGCCGAATATATAGGCAGTGCAAACAGTGACGCTGAAAATCTTATCGCGGTTTGAAAGGCATGTCAAACAGGGCCCGGCTTCCGGCTGTAAACCGGAAGCCGGGCATTTTCTTTTACTAGTTGCTACCCGGCTGGAGACAAGCTTCCGGCCGTGTAGATAGATTCGCACACATCCCATACACAGAAAGCGAGGACACCATGATTCTTGGTATCGACCACGGTTACTACGCCATCAAGACCCGAAACTGTTCCTTCCCGGCCGGCATCACGCCCTTCGGTGACCGCGAACCGTACACCCGCCAGAACGTGCTCACGTTCGGCGGGTGCTTTTTTGTTTGCGGCAGCGGGCGGCAGCCGATCCAGCGCGACAAAACCGTCAACGACAACTACTACCTGCTGACGCTGGCGGCCATCGCGCAGGAGCTGCAGGCCCGCAGTGCGCCCCGTGAGGGCAGCGTCACCATCGCGGCGGGGCTGCCCCTGACCAGCTATGGCCGGGAAAAGCCCGCGTTCCGCAAATACCTGCTCCGCAACGCGGGCCAGCCGAGCGAGTTTGGCTACGAGGGCAAAAAGTACCGCATCACCATTGAAGATGTGCTGCTCTTTCCCCAGGGCTTCACCGCGCTCATGACCCAACCCGACCTGCTGGCGGACGAACCCTCCCTACTGCTGCTCGACATCGGCGGATGGACGGTGGATCTCATGCGCATCGACAACGGGCGGCCCAACATCGGTACCTGCCACAGCCTCGAATTTGGCATGATCCGCTGCATCGACGAGGTGCGGGAGCGGGTGCGGCAGAACACCGGGCTGTCCCTGACCGACGCGCAGATCGAGCAGGTGCTGGCGGGCCGCCCGTGCAGTCTGGAGGAAACGGTGCGCAGCCTCGTCCGTGAGCAGGGCCGCCTCTACACCGAGCGGCTGCTCTCCGCGGTGCTGGAAGCGGGTTTTGATTACCACGCGCTCCCCGTCGTCATGATGGGCGGCGGCGCGTCGGTCGTGAGCCGCCACATTCGCCCCAGTGACGGCCTGTGCCGCACGGTTACGCTGCTGGACGACCGTGTCAACGCCCAGGGCTATGAGCGCGCTGTGGCCGCGCTTTGTGGCGATGACGCGCAAGGGTGAAACGGCCGCAATTCGTCTTCCGGCCCAACCTGCGCGACCCGGCCCAGCGCCGCGCCTGGCAACTATTGCAAGCGCAGCCTGCGGGTGAGCGCAGCGCCTATCTGGCCTCCTGCATCCTCAAATCCGATGATCGAGCCGCTGTGCAAAAAGAACTGCGCAAGGTGCTGAAAGAGGAACTTGGCAAAATCCAAGTCACAGCACCAGCCGCAGACCCAAAACAGAAAATGGCGGTGCCCAAGTCAACACTGGATTTCTTTACCGCACTGCAAGAGGACGTACTTGAATAACCCCCCGCATTGCAGCGGAAACACAAAATACAGCCAAAGAACTGCGATTCGCCTTTGGCTGGCCCAAAGGAGATGAATGGAAATGGCTGTATTTCGAGTGGAACGAACCAGCGACTACACCGTCATGAGCAATTATCACCTGCGGGACAAACGCCTCAGCCTGAAGGCCAAGGGGCTGCTGTCCCAGATGCTCTCGCTGCCGGAAGATTGGGACTATACGCTGGCGGGGCTTTGCTACATCAACCGGGAGAGCAAAGACGCCATCCGCACCGCCATCCATGAGTTGGAGCAGGCCGGGTACATACACCGCCGCCAGACCACCGACAGCGGCGGCAAGTTTGCAGGCAATGTATACACGATCTACGAGCGCCCGCAGGGGCCGCCGTTGTGGGAACCGCCATCGGAGAAACCGTCGTCGGGAAATCCGACAACGGGAAAACCGATGCCGGAAAAGCCAACGCAAAGAAATATAGAAAAACAAAATACGGACCAACAAAATACCGATTCGATTCCTTTCCGTGGGTCGGCGGCCGAACCGCCGGAACCGAAGCGAACCGAACCGAGCCCCGCAGAGCGGATGGAAGAATACCGCGCCCTGATCCGCGCCAACATCCAGTACCCGCTGCTGGCCGCACAGAACCCGGATGACACCGACCTGCTGGATGAGATCGTCGAGCTCATGACCGAGACCGTCTGTGCCCGGCGCAAGACTACCCGCGTTTGCGGCTCCGACTTCCCGGCCGAGGTGGTCAGGTCGCGGCTGCTCAAGCTGGACGCCGAGCACATCCGCTTTGTGCTCAAGTGCCTGCACGAGAACACGTCGAAAATAAAAAACATCAAGCAATACCTGTTGGCGACGCTGTACAACGCGCCGGTGACCATCAACAGCTACTACGGCGCACTGGTCAAACATGACCTGGCGGAACCGACCGGCAGTGCAACCACGAAGGGGGTGGTGCCTATGCTTGCCGAATGATGGGCGCGAAAGGAACCGTCCGATGTACATTTCGTCCTTGTTGGTATTGCTTCTGTTTGCATCTTTGTTGCCAAAAATCTTTGTCAGGCTTTGGTATAGCTATCTGCCATCCATTGGAGTATGCTTGCTTTGCAAGTAAAAACAACGCAGGCATGAAGAAAGGAGAAGCTATGGAAACCAAAGGCCTGACCTGCAAGATCCCCCTCGACTTGCACAATCGCATCACCGAGGAGATCCGGCAGAGCGAAAGCACGATGAGCAAATTCATCGAACAGATCATCTTGGAACATTACACGAAGGGAGCAACCACTATGGGCAAAACACGGACATTGGCCTTCCAGGTCAGCGAGGAACTCTTCCAGCAGATCAAGGACTACCTGACGCGCTACGAACAGGTCTATCACTGCAGGCTCAGCCAGAAGGAATTTGTCATCCGCCTGATCGAGCAGGCGCTCGCAGAAGCGGATGAGGAATTCGAGGCAGCCCAGGCCATCGAGGACGAAGCCGAGGCCATGCCGGATACGGAACCGGACGCGGGAACGGATACCGCGCCGGATGCCGAAGGCAGCGAACACCCTGCCGAGAACGCCGAGTTCCTGTAAGACAAGACCATCGCCCGCTGTGAAAACAGCGGGCAATTTTTCGTTTAAGGGGGAATGCAACACCATCCAATTTATCGATATGTTCGCCGGCATCGGTGGCTTCCGCGAGGGGCTGAGCCGGGCTGGTGGTTTCACCTGCGTGGGACACTGCGAATGCGACAAATACGCCGAGCACAGCTACCGCGCCCTGTTTGACTGCAAAGGAGAGTGGTACACAGAAGATGCCAGAAACGCCGACCCCGACACCATGCCCGACTTCGACCTGCTCTGCGGCGGATTCCCTTGCCAGGCTTTCAGCCTGGCTGGCAACCGCAGAGGCTTCGGTGATCCCCGCGGCACCCTCTTCTTCGAACTTGCCCGCCTGGCTGAAGCTCGGAAGCCTCGCTATCTGCTGTTTGAGAACGTACCCGGCCTGCTTAACCATGACCAGGGCCGGACGTTTGCGGCGATCCTCGATGCGCTGGACCGACTTGGGTACCATGTCGAATGGCAGGTGCTTAACAGCAAAGATTTTGGCGTTGCACAGTCAAGACGCCGCGTATACATTGTCGGATTTCTTGACGAGCGATGTGCCGGAAAGATACTACCTTTCACCGGCACAACAAAAACGCCTGCTGCCCGACGATTGGGGGCAGGCTTCCCGGTAAAAGAGGCGACCAAAACCGGCTATAAGCTGGCGTACCCCGGCGACAGCATCAGCCTGGCCTACGCCACTACCAACCGCCGCCGTGGCCGGGTGGGGCATGGCATCGCCCACACGCTGACGACCTCACCCAACCAGGGTGTGCTCTGCTTTGTGGATATGAACGAACAACCGGACTGCACCGGCGTGGCACGCTGCGTGACCACCCGCCAAAACAGCGGCATCCACCGGCATAAGCGCGAGTGCTCCGGCGTGCTGTGCGGCGGCCGCATCCGCCGCCTGACGCCGCGGGAATGCCTGCGATTGCAGGGCTGGCAGGATGACCGCATCGACAGGATCTTGGCCGTCACCAGTGAGGCCCAAGCCTACAGACAGGCCGGTAACGGTGTGACGGTCACTGTGGTGGAAGCCATCGGCCGCAGGCTGGCGGTGGTGGATGCCGAACTGAACGGAGGCACGGCCCCTGCCTCTTGACTTCCGCGACCAGAAGTTTGGCTGTGAGATCGAAATGACGGGCATCACCCGGCAGCAGGCCGCCGAGGCGGTGGGCAGGCTCTTCGGCACGACGGCGCGTCGCACCGGCGAATCCCGCCTGTATGACCCTTGGGAGGTCGAGGACGCGGACGGCAAACCGTGGCGGTTCGTCTATGACGGCAGTATCCAGGCCACCCGGCGCGTTGGCCGGCGGCAGCAACCGGCCAACGAATCGTCCTACAAAGTTGAGCTGAACTCACCTGTGCTTGAGTACGCCGAGATGGGCAAGCTGCAGGAGGTCGTGCGGGCGCTGCGCCACGTCGGGGCGGTCGTGAACCCCAGCTGCGGGCTTCACGTCCATGTGGATGCGGCGAACCACACGCCGCGCAGCCTGCGGAATCTGCTGTCGATTATGTACTCTAAAGAGAATCTAATCCTGAAGGCCGTGGGAACCCAGCAGCGACGGGTGGAACAGTATTGCCACCTGTCGCGGGAAAACGTCGTGAGAGTGGTCCGCAATATGCCGCCCGGCCTGACGATGGAGCAGCTGCGCCGCGCCTGGTACGAAGGCCATGACGGCGCGCACGACCATTACAACTGGTCACGGTACTACGCCCTCAACCTTCATTCGGTGTTTTACCACGGCACCGTGGAATGGCGCTGTTTTGAGAGTACGCTCCACGCCGGGGAGGTCCGCGCCGACATCACGCTGGCGCTGGCCATGTCGGCCCAGGCCATCAACCTGCAAAAGACCGTGGCCCGCAAGACGCCGGTGGGGGATAACCCTGCATTCACATTCCGCACCTTCCTGCTCCGCCTTGGCCTGATCGGCCCCGAATACAAGAATGTGCGGATGCACCTGCTCAAGCGCCTGCCCGGCGACCCGGCCTGGCTGCGAGACCGAAACCAGTATGAAAGTTACCAGCGCCGCCATACCCGCGGCGATGCCCGATGAAGGAGGCGATGCTTTTGGAAGAACTGTATTTTGCTTATGGCTCCAACCTGAACCTTGGTCAGATGGCCGTCCGCTGCCCGCAGGCCGGGGTGGTCGGCAAGGCTGTGTTGGAAGGATACGAACTGGCCTTCCGGCGCGGCGTGCTGACGATCCTGCCCAAAGAGGGCGGCCGGGTGAATGGTCTGCTGTGGCGGGTCAATGCCTGGGACGAGTTGACGCTCGACCGCTACGAGGGGTATCCGTACCTGTATACAAAGGAACTGCTGCCGGTGCAGACGGATTCCGGGCCGCAGAATGTCGTGGCGTATGTTATGGCCACGCCCTACTGCGAGAGAGTCCAGCCGCCTACCTCCACTTACCTGCAAACGGTTTTGGCGGGGTATCGGCTGGCTGGGTTCGAGCCGAAAGCCGTGCTGCAAGCAGCCGCACAAGCCAGACAGGCCGAGCAGCGGGTGCCGCGAAAGCACCGCGACAATGAAAGATGACCACAACAGGAAAGGAAGTAGCCATTATGGGCATTAAAGCGATCACGAGCAATGGTCTGCGCCGGATGGGCGACCGCGAAGGGCTGATCTTACAGGGCTGCGGCGGCGATCTGCAGGAGTGGCTGGACGGAATCAATGAGATGTTTACCGAGAACGGCATCCTGAAAGATGGCACTAAGTTTGAAAACATTTCCGTTTTTGAGCATGAAGGTCTGACCTGTTTACTTTTCCCCTTTGACGGTGTGAAGCTGGACATTGGAAAACTTGCCCTGTGGCGGCTGCAGACCCATGCGACGTTCGGCGGCACCTGGCTTTCGGATTATGTGTCGAACCGTTTGGGCGGCTTTTTCCCGCAGCCGCCAAGATTGGCGGAACAGCCGGAAGCCGCCGCCCGGCTGAAGCCGAAAAGACAACCGGAACGGTAACCACAATACATTTGTGACAAAGGAGATAGTTATGTCGAATCGTTTTAAGAAACTCTGGAAACGGGGGCTGGCATTGCTGTTGGCAGGCGTTTTGTCGCTCAGCAACCTGAGCGGCGCGGTTGCCTTTGCAGAATCCACACCTCCGCAAGAACCCGCAGTGGCAGCCACGCCGGAATCCGCACAGACTGCTCCCGGCAGCGACGAGGTTGCCACGTCCGAGAGTGCCGTCTCTCCCAATGAAGAACGTGGCACATCCACCCCCGAAACAGCCACCTCCACCACCCGCTTCAGCTTCACGGTGCTGGACGCCGACTACGAAGCCCCGGCCAGCGGCAATCTTGACGAATCGCTGTTTGCCATCGAGGCGGACGAAGCGAGAATGCCCACCGGCGAGGTGGTACCGGTGCTGCTGCAGGTGGCCGACCCGGCCCCGGACAGCAGCGTCACCGTGACTCTTTCGGATGGGGCTGTCTTTACCGATTCCGAGATGGCGGCCGACACGGGCGCGACCTATACCCGTACTTTCGCCAACGGGGAACAAGCCTCTGCCTGGATGCTGTATGTGCGGGCGGACGGCGGCTTCACCGCCAAAGCGACCTATGCCGGTTTGGATGGTGAAACCCTCACCCGCACGATCTCGGTCGCTCGGTATCCCCAGCTCGCGCCGTTTTCCGCCTTTTCGGCGCGAGCCGGTGAACACCAGTACCACATCACCGACGTGACCAAGGTCGGCGGCGAGTGGCTCATTACATTTGAGGGGGAAGACCAGAGCTATTGCCTTGACGAAGGCATGAACGGCAAACCCTCGGCCAGCGTGTACTGGACGTATTACGGCACCACCGACCTGCTGGATAAGGCGGTGGCCGCCGGGTGCAGCAGCAAGCTCGACATCCAGCGCTATGTCTGGGCACACCGGCAGGAGGCCAGCGATAGCGGCAGCGCCTACGTCTACCAGGCCAGCGAGGCCGGGTGGCAGAACGTCATGACCCGCTACCCGCCCGTGGACCAGCCCACCGAACCGGAACAGCCCGAGGAGTATTACGCTTCCTGGTCGGCCAGCCCGCAGACCGCCAGCGGCTCGCTGGATCTGAGCTATGGGCTGAATTTACACAAGATCGGGTTGGTCACCGGCGAAACCATCGATGACGCCGTGTTTGAGATCACGCCCTCTGCCACCGGCGGCAGCATTGACGGCGGCAGCTGGAGCCTTACGCCTGCCGGCAGCCAGACCGTGACCACCGGCGGCCATGTCATGGATGACACCTACCACACCACTGGCGGCAATGCTTCGGCCAGCTGGACGATGCACTACTCGGTCAGCAAAACCAGCGGCAGCGCCAGTGGGAATGTGGGGCCGTATTCGTCCCAGGAGGAAGCCAATGCGGCAGCCTCTGCCGCGCAGAGCGAGGCCGTCAGCCGTTTGCAGGGCGAGGCCCAGGCGGCGGTGGACGCGGCTATTGCATCGGCGCGCAGCCAGCTGGCGAACATCAGCTTCACGGTGAAAGAGACCAGTGTTCCCCATGGCTTTGACGCCTACGCGGGCAGCACCGGCTGCGAACAACAAGTTTCTGTGCCCGCAGACGGCAGCACCGATGTGACCATCCACAACGAGGAATGGTCTGTACAGGTCAACATCGCCAAGATCGACAGCGAGACCCATCAACCCATTGCGGCGGACGCCAAGTTTGCCGTGTTTGAGTGGGATACGGTCGAGCAGCTGTTCATTCCGTTCGGCGGGTATAACCGGTATACGGTCGTCCGCAATGAGGATGGCAGCTATTCCGTCGCCAACGGCAGCAGCTATGCCACCGGCGACCCGGCTGATCGCACTCTATATTATACACAGCGCAACGAGGGACGCTTCCTGATCGTCGAAACGCAGGCCCCGGAAGGTTACTACGGCGACTGGACGGACATCACCCAGCCCGGCACGGCCGGACAGGTGGAGGGCAAGCGTGCCTATGCGTTCACCATCTCCAAGGACAATGACGGCACGATCATTGACCTGTCCAATACCGATTACAATGTCGACGTTGGAACCACCGACAACGGCGGCACCCTGCTGCGCACGCCGGAGGGCAATACGGTCACAGTCACCTTGTACGACCAGCCGCAGGAGGCCGAACGCACCTATACCACCGATAGCACCGGGCTGGCAAACAACGAGGATCACTACACCAGCACGTCGGTCAGCGGCAAGTTTACCAATGACCGCGTGATTGGTGAGATCGTGCTGACCAAAGCCGACCTGGATCAAGCTGTGGAAGGTGCGGGCACCGCCTTACACGGCACCGCCAGCATCGAGGGGGCTGTGTACGACCTGTACGCGGCCGAAGATATTCTGCATCCGGATGGCGTTTCGGGTGTGGTGGACTACTCCAAAATCGTAGATACCAACGGCAACCCGATCTGGCACACAACGGTTCTGACCAACGGCGGCTGGGATACCGACTACCTGCCTGTTCTCGCCAAAGATCATCTGGTCGCCAGCGCCGAGATTCGGGACGGCGTGCTGGCTTTTGCCAACCTGTATCTTGGCAAATACTATCTGGTGGAACGCGCCACCGGCCTTGTGCTGCCGGTGGACGGCAACGGCCAATATTATATCTCCGGCCAGTACCCCGTGCTGGACAAGACCTTGCAACCCACCGGCGAGCACAAGCCGCTGGCCGCCAACAGCCGTGACGAGTACACCGACTATGTATACAAAAACCAGTACAGTGCCGTGGCCGAGGGTCGTGCGCTCTCCGGCGTCAAGACCTACGATGGCTATTACCTCAGCTTCGCCGAAGGGTATCTGTGCGATGAGATCAATCACTACAGCAACCTTGCCTACGGCAGCGAGGCACAGTACATCATCCGCGATGACGATCACTCCAACGATGCGGTCCTCAAGTCGGGCTTTGAACTGCGCAAGGTCGTCAGCACCACCGGCCCCGGCAGCCCGGCACCCAAGTTGGAGGGCGCGGGCTTTACGGTCTATTGCGTCTGGGATTTGTCCAAAGTGGATGAATTCCAGAAAAATGCAGACGGCACCTACAATGTGCAGTCCATTCTCGACGCCTACCGCAAGGACAGCTACGACAATACCTCTTCCAAGTACGACTTCAGCGGTGAAAACCAGGCCATTGCGCGGATGTTTGAATCGGACGCCAGCCTGGTGGCCGAGTACAACGCCAGCTTGACCGCAGCATACGACTATGCCAACGGTCAGGGCGACGGCTGGGTGCCCACCGGGGTGGAAAACGAATACATCCTCTCGGAGATTTTCACCAACGAGGAAGGTATACTGCACGTTACTGGCCTACCCTATGGCCAGTACCTCGTCGTGGAAACGACACTGCCCAAGGACCTGTTCCAGGCCGACCCGTTTGTGGTCACGGTGGACTCCGCCGCGCCGCAGAGTGTCATGTGCCAGCCGGATGGCAGTGTAACTACCCCCAGCAATTCCTACCTGACCTACAACGTGCTGAACGAGGAACTGGAAGGGTATTTGCAGCTCATTAAGATCGATGCCGAAACCGGCAAGCCGGTCAAGATCGCTGACACTGCGTTCCAGATTTACAAGATTGAGGCGGACGGCACCGAAACTCTGCTGGAAATGCCCGACCCCGATTCCGGAAACACCACCACCAAAACCTCTACTTTCTATACCGATGCGGACGGCTATCTCAAAACCCCCGAAAAGCTGCCGCTGGGCCGCTACCGTGTGGTCGAAGTGGAAGGGCCGGAAGGGTTCTTCAACGATGAACAATACAATGTCGTGTTTGAGCTGACCAGCGAACGAGTCTGGGAAGTCATTGGCAACGCCACCGACGATATGGATGATTACATAATCACCGAAGAATACAGCAACCATGAGACGTTGGGGCAGTTGACCATCCGCAAGGTCGGCAATGTGCTGACCGGTTACGAGAACGGCCAGTTCCAGTACGAACAGGGCAATCTGGCCGGGGCCACCTACGAAATTCGCGCCCACGGCGACATTGCCACCGGCGACCGCCATGGTACACTCTGGTATGCAGATGGCGACCTGGTTGCCACCATCACCACCGGTGCGACTGGCCAGGTGGATGAGGTCAAGTTCAGTCCCACCCGCACCCAAGCCACCTACGATTTCCTGACCGTCAGCCACAACGGCACCACCGGCGAGGTCACGATCACCCTGCCGTTGGGCTCCTACGACATCACCGAGGTGCAGGCCCCGTATGGCTTTGTACATACGGACCAAACCTACACCGTGACTTTTGGCTGGAATGACCAAAGCAATGATGTGGTTCTGGCGCAAACCATTGTAGACCACACCCAGGACGGCGACGAAGTTTACAGTTACGACATCGTCAACGCCGCGGACGCCAGCGACGAGCAGCTCACCGGCCAGCCCGGCACCATCCGGTTCGAGAACGCGCGCGTGCTGCCCGTGCCTGAAACACCGGAAGATTTGGTGGATAAAATCGGCGTCGGCATCTACAAACAGGACGCCGAGACCAGCCAGCCACTGGCCGGGGCCGTGTATGAACTCTACACGGTGGACGCTATTTACGACGTGAACGGCAACAAACTGGCCGATGCCGGCACCCTGCTCGCCACCAGCGCCCCCACCGATGACACCGGCTTCACCTGGTTCGATGTGGATGTGCCCATCCGCGGCGAAGCTTATGCAGGCGGCGAGACCGAACCGGCGGACGGTGTCTGGAACGCCCGCTACAACAGCGGCAATTACGAGATCGTGGAGATCACCAGCCCCGAGGGCTATCGGCTTGACCCGACGCCGATCAAGGTCAGCTTTACCTGTCCCGGCGCGCAAGTTGCCTGGCAGGTCGTGGCCGCTACCCAGGCCGACCAGCCACTGGACAAGCTGACCATCCACAAAACCGACGTCGGCGGCAAAGAACTGCCCGGCGCGGAACTGACCGTCACCACATTGGATGGCGAGACCATCGACAGCTGGGTCAGCGGGGAAACACCGCATACGCTGCCCATTCTGGAACCCGATGCCGAAGCGCAGGAAGGTACGCTCCGCTATTCGGATGAGGACAACGAGTTTGTCTACACCCTGCACGAAGATGCCGCGCCGGACGGGTATCTGGTCGCTACCGATATCCAGTTCAAGGTGGAGTGGGACGAAGATGGGCGCATCACAGTGTACACCCGCGCCACCGTTGCCGACCGTTGGCACGAAGTGGACGGCGCATCGGTGACGATGGTCGACGAGACCGCGCCGCAACCCACCCCCACACCCACGCCGACGCCGACGACAACGACGGTCACCGCCACCGCTACGCCGCAGCCGGTCCCTCATATCCCGCAGACGGGCGACAGCTTCCCGTTGATCGCGGTGCTGACGGCGGCGCTGGCGGCATTGTTGGGCCTTGTGGTGGTGACGGCATCGCGGCACTCCCGCCAGCAGGACGATGGTCCCGACCCGCAGCTTGAACCCCTCGACGAGGCGGAAAACGAACGTGAGTAAGCCGGAAAAGCTGCGTGTTGTCCTGGTGGAACCGGGGCAATATGCTCGGGAAGCCGAAATCGACAACACGCTGGAAGCCAAACAGGCGGTGGTCGGCGGGGTGATCGACGCCATCTATCCCTGGAAGGATGATGCCGTTGCCCTTATCTTCAATGATGCAGGAAAGGTCATCCCGCTGGAACCGAACCGCGCTTTGCCAGAATATGAAGATATCGTGTTTGGCGCTTTTTTCATCTGCGGCGATGACGGTGAGAACTTTTGCAGCCTGACCGACCGGCAGGTGCAACGCTACCTCGAACGCTTCCGGCAGCCGGAGATCATCTTTGATTCCCCCGTGGGTATTGTCGCCATGCCGTGCGGACCGGATCAGTACGCCCGGTTCATGCAGGCGGCGCGCGGCGATGGCGGCGGCGAACCACCGGCCCGCCGGAACAGACCCACTCGATAACACCCAAACCCCCAGGGGCGCAGCCACAACGGCTGCGCCCCAACATTATTTTATAAGGAGAAACGTATGACGCATTTTTATTCCGCTGAATCCGTAACAGGCGGCCATCCCGACAAACTCTGCGACCAGATCGCGGACACTGTGCTGGACGGCTGTCTGGCTCTTGACCGCAACGCCCGTGTGGCCTGCGAAGTGCTGGCAACCAAAGGCCACATCCTCCTGGCGGGCGAGATCAGGGCCGCCGCGCTGCCGGACGTGGGCAAACTGACCCGCGACGCGCTGGAAAACGCCGGGTACGATCCTAAAGATTTTGAGATCCAAAGCCTGATCCATCCCCAAAGCCCCGACATCGAGGCCGCCATCAATGACCCGCTGGACACAAGAGGCGACCCCGACGCCATCGGTGCGGGCGACCAGTGCGTGGTAGTCGGGTACGCCACCGATGAAACGCCCGAATTGCTGCCGCTGCCGGTAGTGCTGGCGCACCGCCTGACCAGCTGCCTGACGCTGGCCCGGCTGACCGGCGCAGTGCCGGGCCTCGGCCCTGACGGCAAGGCGATGGCGGTCGTCGAGTATGAGGACGATGTACCCGTGCGGGTGGCGCGCGTCGTGGTGTCTTTCCAGCACGCCCCCGACGTGGCCCCCGCCGACCTCACGGATCAAATTTGGCAGGATGTGGTCCTGCCGGCGCTCAAAGGCTTGCCCTATGACGACAGCCTGGAACTTCTCATCAACCCTGGCGGGCGGTTTGTGTTGGGCGGCCCGGACGCCGACACCGGCCTGACCGGCCGCAAGCTGGCCGTGGATGCCTACGGCCCGTTCGTGCCCAACGGCGGCGGGGCGTTCTCCGGCAAGGACCCGACGAAGCTCGACCGCAGCGGGGCCTACATGGCGCGGTGTGTGGCGAAAAACATCGTGGCCAGCGGTCTGGCACGGCGGTGCCAGGTCACGCTGACCTACGCCATCGGCATGGCCAAGCCGCTGGCGGTGGAGGTGGACACTTTCGGCACCGGCCTACTCTGCGAGGACGACTGCCTTGCGGTGGCGGTGCAGACGGCGTTCGACCTGACCCCGGCCGGGATCATCACAGAGCTGGACTTGCAGCGGCCGATCTATGCCCGCACGGCGGTGGGCGGTCACTTTGGCCGCGAAGATTTCCCCTGGGAAAAGCTCGACCGCACCGGCCTGCTGATGGCGACCCTGATCTAAAATGGCGGGGGTTACCAAAGAGCAGGTCGCCGCCGCTCGGCGGATGACGGCCATCGAGTTTTTGCGCCGGTACCGGGCCGGTGATTTGGTCAAGAGCAGCGCGCATGGTGAGTTTGAACTGAAAAGCCATGACAGCTTCAAAATCAACGGCGAAAGCAGCCTCTGGCACTGGAAAAGCCGGGGCATTGGCGGCAAATCGGCGCTGGATTACCTGCTCCATGTGGAAGGGTGTTCCTTTGTGGAAGCGGTGCGCCTGCTCTGCGACGAGCAGCCGGTATTTACACCGAAGAATCACGCCAATGTGGAGCGTAAACGTCCGCCGTTCGAGCCGCCCGAAAAATCCCCGACCAGCACGCGGGTGGAATCCTACCTGCGCTGCAGGGGCATTTCACAGGCCGTGATCGGCCATTGTCTGCAAGCCGGCATCCTGTATGAGAGCCTGCCCTACCACAACTGTGTGTTTGTGGGCCGGGACGCGGACGGCGTGCCGAAGTATGCCGCGCTGCGCGGCACCTACACCTACGGTAAACAATTCAAAGCAGAATCCACCGGCAGTGACAAGCGGTTTGGGTTTTGTATCGAACCTGCGCAGGAAAGCGGAACGGTGGCTGTGTTTGAAGCGGCCATCGACGCCATGGCCGAGATGACGCTGGCCGGGGATGCGGCGGATAAATACCGCCTGTCCCTTGGCGGCATCTATGCGCCGGAGGAAGGCCGCGACATCCACCCGCCCGCTGCTCTGGAAGAATTTCTGTACCGCCACCCGCAGGTGCAGTGTATCGAGTTCTGCCTGGACAACGACCCGCCCGGCCACGCCGCAGCTACGGCGCTGGCCCGGCTGTATGGCAATCGGTACCGGGTGGCCGTTCGCCTGCCGCCCATCGAGGGCTTCGACTATGCCGATCTGGCGCAGGCGGCACTGGAATACCGCACAAAAGGCAAGGTGAAAAGTTGTGCAAGGAAGCAAAACAAATACAATGCGAGGTGAACGCTATGGAAAATCTGACCTTCAAACTGTATTCTCCGCTGACGGCGGAGTTTTTGCCGGCTGGGAACGATTTCTGGCAGGAAGATGAGCTCGTGGAACTGCGCGGGCAGGAACTGTCCGCCTACGCGGCTGCTATCTCCGAGCAGATCGAGCGGGAGGGCGACCACCTGGAACAGTATCTCGACGGCGAGAAAGAACCCTACCTGGCCGCTCATGTGAAAAGCATCCGCCTTTCGGTCGAGGAACACGGCGGTGAACTGTGCGGTTGCGCCACCGTTGTGGTGGATGCTGACCTGACCGAACGCGGCTGGAACGACCTGCAGGAGTACCTCTCCGGCCAGTATTCGGACGGCTGGGGCGAAGGCTTCGAGCAGCGCGACATCGCGGTCGAGGATGGCAGCCTCAACGTCCACTTTTGGCAGCCGGAACGGTTTGCCTTTACGGTGGAGCAGGGGGTGACAGAACCGCAGGAGGCATTGGGTGAAGCGAACACTTCACAGCAAACCCAACCGCCCCAGCCCGCGAAAAAGTATGAGATCACCGACATCGCCCACCCGGTCTACCCTGAACTGCACCGCATCCGTGCATTGCGGGAGGTTTCCGGCGACGTACCTTACGGTACACTCGGCGGTTTTGTGCAGAGCGAAGCCAACCTGTCCCAAGGTCAGGATGACGCATGGCTTTACGAGGACTCCATCAGCCGGGACGAAGCCAATATCTGCGGCGGCGCACAGCTGCATGATCGGGCAATGGCACAGGACCTGGCGCTGGTCGGCGGCAACAGCACCATGTACGACAACGCCGTTGCCTGTGACAATGCGATCCTCACGGCCGGTTGTATCCGCAACGATGCCATTGTATGTGGCAATGCGCGCGTCCGTGAAAATGCCGCTACCCACATCGCGCCGGTGGTGACCGGCCAGAGCGTGATCATGGGGGATTTGTCGGGCAGCGTCGTGGTGTATGGCCGTGGCTTTATCTTGCCAGGCCAAACGGTGGACAATCCAACCCGCCGCCTGATTGGCCTCAATGAACGCGGTGCCGCCATCGTCCGCGACCCCGGCCTGACCCCTGGCCGTGATGGTAAAAACCGCAACACACCCGAACGTTAACGGAAAGGAAGATGCCTTTGACCAAAACACCCGAAACCAACATTGTATTTGGCCCGCAGCCCAAGTTTGAACTGCCCGAACACACCGGCGGCAACGGATGGACGATCCTGCACGGCGACTGCCTGCGCTTGATGCGCGGGATGCAGGACGGCGTGTTTGACGCCGTCATCACCGACCCGCCCTACGCCTCCGGCGGCAGCACGCCCGCCGAAAAGACCCGCTCGACCAACCAGAAATACAGCTCGATGGCCCCGGACAAAGCCTTGCCTGACTTTGCGGGCGACCAGATGGACCAGCGCAGCTGGACCAACTTCATGACCGACTGGCTCAACGAGGCTTATCGCCTGTGTCGGCCCGGCGCGCCCATCTGCCTGTTCATCGACTGGCGGCAGCTGCCCTCCATGACGGACGCCTTGCAGCGGTCGGGCTGGATCTGGCGCGGCATTGCGGTGTGGGACAAGGCCACCTGCCGCCCGCAGAAAGGCCGCTTCCGCCAGCAGGCAGAGTTCATCGTCTGGGGCTCGAAGGAGGCCATGCCCTTGCAGCGCAACGTGGGCTGCCTGCCCGGCGTCTTTCGGCACACGAACCCTGCCAACCGCATCCATGTAACCGAGAAGTCTCTGCCCCTGATGCGGGACATTGTCCAGATCTGCGAGCCTGGCGGGCGCATCCTTGACCCCTTTGCCGGGGCAGGCACGACGATTTTGGCGGCTGTGCGGGAAGGATATGAAGCCGTGGGCATCGAAAAGACCGCGGCCTACTACAAACTTGGCTCCGATCGGGTCAAGTTCGCGTTGGAAGCGGGAGAAAATGCCAAATAATCCGGGGTGGATTCCAATAGGAATCCATGCCCAGAGATAAGCCGTGCGGGTGGGATTCCTATTGGAATCCTGCCCGCCATTTTATGTGAAATCTGAAAGGAGAACACTGATATGAAACGTCCTTGGGCCTTTATTTGTGCCGCAGCCACCACAAAATCCGACACATTGCGGCGCTATTGCCGTGCGTTGTACACACTTGGTTATGTTCCTGTCTGCCCGCCCATCCAGGATGGTCAGTATTTGGTGCTGGCTGACCCCACCGAGCGGGCTGATTACAACGAGATCGTCCGCGAAAAAATCCTGCGTTGCCCGCTTTTGGTGCTGTGCGGGCAGAAAACCGATGCTACCACCAACGCACAGATCGGTCTGGCCCGCAAATACGGGCGGATTGTCTCCAGCCTGCACGGCCTGCAGTCGGCGGCCGAGCGGGGAGAACCCCTCCCCCACTGAGGCCCCACCGGCTGGTGAACAACCTGCTGGCAGGTTTTGCAAGCATAGCGCTTGGACGTCCAAACGCATATTTTGGGCGTTCCCCCAACCCCCGTTTCAAAACGATTGACGAAAGGACATGGTGATACCCATGAGAGGATTTGAACTTCGCGCCAAATTTTACCCGCTGGTGCTGACGTTGGCCCAACTTGCCGAGGAAGCAAAGGAGGGCGTGGACTATCCGTTTGAAGTGCGGCAGGTATTGCAGTTGCAGAATAAAGAGTATCAGCAGCTTTGCAAGGCGCTCGATAAAGGCTACGGTTTTGAACGGATGCTGCCAGAGGAAGGGTATGACCCGGTGTACGGCTCTTTTATCTGCGTGCTGGTCACAACGGCAGCCAGAAAGCAGGGCATCCTGATGGCTCGGTCGTACAATACGCTCTTCGGCGCTTTTCTGCCAGACTGCACACTGCTGGATCTGGAGAATGTGCCGTGCCAGAAAATCCCGCTGGATATGCCCAAACAGTCAGTACGCGAGGCTGTTCGCTGACACCCAAACGCAAGCGGCAGCACCAGATCGCCCTGCGGCTCAACGACCAGGAGCTGCGCCACCTCAACCGGCAATCGAATCTGAGTGGGCTGTCCCGCGAGGCGTATATCCGCAGCCTGATCATGGGCGCCAAGCTCCACCCGCGCCCCTGCACCCACCACGCCGATCTGCTCCGCAAGGTGGCGGGCCTCTGCAACAACGCCAACCAGCTGGCCCACCGCGCCAATTCCACCGGCGTGGCGGGACAGGAAAGCGTGGACAGGATGACAGCGCTGGCAGCGGAAGTCTACCGCATCGTCAAGGAAACCTGGTGATGCGGCATGGCCTATACCTCTATCATCCCCGTGCGCCGCCTGGACAGGGCCATTACCTATGTGCGGGATAAAACCAAAACCACAAAGCCGAGTTCACTGGAAGAAGCGATGGACTATGCCCTCAACCGCGGCAAAACCGAAGCCGTCTGCTTTGAGACGGGGCTGAGCTGCCTGTGCGAAACGGCGTTTACCGACATGAAGGAAAATGTGCAGCGTTGGCACAAGACCGGCGGCGTGCAAGGGTACCATTTGGTTCAAAGTTTTGGCGAAGGCGAAGTCACGCCAGAACTGGCGCACCAGATCGGCGTGGAACTGGCCGACCAGCTGCTGGCCGGGCGGTACCAGGCCGTGGTGACGACCCATCTCAACACCGGCCACATCCACAACCACATAGTTTGGTGCGCGGTGGCGCTGGACAATGGCCGCAAATACCACAGCAATGCCAAAAGCTATTACACCGAGGTACGCGCCAGGTCAGACGCTCTGTGCCGGCAGTATGGTTTGTCGGTGATCGAAACCGAAAGAAGCCAGCAGAGTTCGCAACCGTATGCCGAATGGCAAGCGGGTCAGACTGGCCAGTCAACCTGGCGCAGCCTCATCCGACAGGATGTGGACGATGCGATCAACCGTTCGCTGACCTGGCGGCAGTTTGTCCGGGCGATGGAGGAAAAGGGCTACACGATGCGGTTCGACCGCAAATACCCGATTTTGCAGCCGCCAGACAAAACCCGACCGGTGCGGTTCAAAACCCTGGGCAAGCGATACACTCCGCAGGCTATCCGCAACAGAATCCTGTATCCGAGCTGGCGGTATCCAACGGGTCAACGAGAGCCGGTCGTCTGGTTTGGCCGCCTGCAAGGAACCCACCGCAAAGCCCGCAAGCTCACCGGCCTGCGGGCTTTGTATTATCGGTATCTGTACGAACTGGGTGCGTTGCCCCGCAAGCCGCAGCGCCCCCACTACGCTGTGCGGCAGGATATCCGCAATTTGGACAAGCGCATCCGGCAGATGGAATTTTTGTTCCGCCACAGCATCGATACGCTGCAACAACTGGATGCTTACTGCCAGGCACAGGAACAGGCTGTAGATGCGCTGCTGACCGAACGCCGCCAACTCCACAAGGCAGCACCGAACGATGCCGTCAAAGCGAGGTTGACACAGATCACCCAAAGCCTCAAGCCGCTGCGGCGGGACATCCGCCTCTGCCGCCAGATCGCAGAGCAATCGGTGCAGATGCAAAAACGCCTGCGGCAGCGGGAGGAATCCCGCCAAAACACAGAAAGAAATCCCGCACACGAACACGACAGAAAAACCAACCCAACCCGATAAAAAAGGAGAAATGCTTATGGATCATTATTTGGACAACCCCGACCGCTGGGCCTACCGCCGCGCGTATGCCGAGCGTAACTACCCGATCGGCACCCGCATCCGGCTTCTTGCTATGCCGGACGACCCGAACCCTATCCCCGCAGGAACCTGCGGCACGGTGGTGGCGGTGGATGACACCGGCCAGCTGCTCATGCAGTGGGACAACGGGCGCAGCCTGTCGCTGGTGCCCGGCGCAGACAGCTTTGAGGTGCTGGAGCGCCCCGGACACCGGGATGCCCCCGCGCGCACTGCCCACAGAAAAGGAGACGCCAGATGAATTTGGGTTCTGACCCGGCCGACCAGGTCGTCCGGTATACGCTGGAAGGAACAGAGTTTGCGCTGCGCCTTTCTGGCACTGCGGCCAAAAACTTTGCCGTCTTTGTCGCCGCGGTGCTGCGCGAACAGAAAAAGACTCGCGGGAAAACCAACCTCGCAAGATTGCTGCGGGAAGGCAAGCCGCTGAAATTTTTCTCGGTTCCGGCCGACCGTATGCGCGAATTTGCGCAGGAAGCCAAGCGCCACGGCCTACTGTTCGTTCCGATGCGCGACCGTAACGACCCGGAGCATATCGAAATCGCCATCTGGGCCGAGGATTCAGCCAAGGTGGAACGGATCATCGACCGGATGCAGCTGGATGTGGTGGAAACCGGGGAAGCCGAGATCATGTCGGATGTCACGCCCGAACAGCCCGCGCCGGGGCAGGAAGCGCCCGAACGTCAGCCTGTGCAAGGCGCTGACGATGCCTCTATCCCGTTTGGATTGGACGACCCTGACGGCGACCTGGGTTTTACCAGACCGGCTCCGCTATCTGCGGAGCCGGAGGACCCGCCGTTTTCCCGCTCGACCCGGACGACCGTCCCTCGGTTCGCGCCGCCCTCCGCCAGCAAAAACAGATCGCCCAATATTTCTCCCGCGCTGCGCGCCGTGCAGGCACGGGCAAGGGGTGAACGCCCCAGCGTGCGGGAGGAACTGCGGGGGATCAAGGCCATGCTGAACCAGCGGGAAGCTGCTGCGCCGCAGCCCAAAATGCCCATCCGCATCCATCGCGGTGACCGTGCCCGCTGAGCCGGAAGTTTTCCGTTTGTTTTCATTTGGCATATAGCTATGGAAGGGGTGTTGTGGTAATGTTGAATCTGAAAAGAGTATCCCATTGCCGGGGGCATCCCGGCAGATCGGAGGCAACCATGCATCGCAGCAACATCCGAATCATGAAGATGGACCGCAACGACCGCAGCATTTTGATGCGGGCATTGTATGCGGATTTTTGCGCTAACCGGGAGGTGGGGCTGCCCTATGGCCATCTGGCCGCGCTCATCACGAAGCTGCATGAGACCCGGCCCGGCAAGCTGCCGCTGGACGATGCCGAGTTCCGCCTGGCCCGCAATTCCCTCAACCATCTGCGCAATGAGCGCATTGCTGCCGGCGGATACACCGATGCGGCGGATGCCGCGCTGCGCAAACTCATCCGGGCCAAACCGCCGCTGTGGTTGTTCGGATGATCCAATGCCAACTCAATTGGAAAGCCCCGACGCCTGTCCGGGCTTTCGCTATGTCTAAACCCAGCACCAGAAAGAAAATCATCATAAAACTGCACAAACGAATGGAGGGATGCCCTTGACGCCAAATGAATTTTGGGCCATCATCGACCGCGCCCGGCAGCGCGCCGCCCCAAACAGCGAACCGGCAATGCGGGACGCGCTGTATGCGGAACTGGTGCAACTGCCGGCGCTGAAACTGTCTGCCTGGCAGGACCTGCAATACGCCTATATGGACCTGGCCTGTACGCGCAAATTGTTTGGCGCGGCCGTCCTGATCAACGGCGGCAGCTCAGACGACCGCTTTCTGGATTTTACCGCCTGGCTGGTAATGCAGGGGAAAACCGTATACGAATCTGCGTTGGCCGCCCCGGACAGCCTGGCACGGTTCGATCTGCCCTTTGATGCCGCCGAGTGGGAGCTCTGCGGATACATTGCGGACCATGCATATACCGGCAAGCGGTATCTGGCCCTGTTCGCGCCGAACGCCCCGGCAAGGCAGTTGCTTCGCCAGCGTTACCCGGATCGGACGGATATAGACGCGCAGGTCGCGCGTATTTGCAGGGACGAGGCCCTGGGCCGGCCGTTTTACCCTTCGGGCGGCGACCAGGACATCAAGGGGCTTTTGCTGCAATGGGATATCGCCCAGTGTATGATCCACAGCGGCGTCTCCCGATACAACGAGTTACTCATCCCGGATTGGCAAGCCCGCGAGGAACTGCGGGCAGAACTGGCCGAGCACCTCACCATCCAGAAAGGCCCGGTCGATAGCAACCTGAAAGAGGCGCTGCCGCAACTGTGGCAAAAGCGAACGGAATGGGAAGAAGCCCACGCCGTGCAGCGTCCCTATTCCCACAGAGGATGGGAACGGTAACCGTTGCAGCAAAAATCCCCCTGGTGGGTCTGGCTGCTGCCGCTGCCGCTCGTGTGGTGGGCGTCGGCTGGGTTGGCCCTGCGGTGGGACGCCGCCGCGGGGCTGGCCGGGATGCTGGCCGCCGTCAACGATTTGCTGGCGCGACCGTTCCCGGTCTATTACACACCCCAGACCCCGCGCTTTCTGCTGCTTGGCACCGCGCTCTATGCGGGCATCGCCCTTGTCGTCACAGCCGATCATAAAAACGCCCGCCCCGGCGAGGAACACGGTTCCGCCCGCTGGGGCGATGTCTTTGACCTGAACCGAAAGTACGCCGACAAGGCAGGCCCCAACCTGCTGCTGACCCGGCATTTCCGCATCGGGGTGGACGGGTACAAACACAAGCACAACACCAACATTCTTGTCGTGGGCGGTTCCGGCGCGGGCAAGACCCGCACCTATGCCGTACCCAATGTGCTGGAAGCCGCTAAGGCCGGGCCGGACGGGAAAGGCTGTTCGCTGATACTGACCGATCCTAAAAGTGAAATTCTGCGCAAGACCGGCAGCTATCTGCTGAAGCAGGGCTATGAGGTGCGGGTGTTTGACCTCATCGACCCCAGCACGTCCTTCTGCTATAACCCGTTCGTCTATGTGCAGGATGATAAAGACGTGCTCCAACTCATCACCAACCTGATCCAAAACACCACGCCGTCCCATGCGCAAACCAATGATCCATTTTGGGAACGCTCCGAGACCGCTCTGCTGCAAGCCCTCATGCTCTATCTGCTCCACGAAGCCCCGCCGCGGGAACAAACCTTCGGCATGGTCATGGAGCTGCTCGAGAGCGCCGAAGTCCGGGAAGAGGATGAAGCCTACCAGTCCCCGCTGGACGTACTGTTCGAGCGGCTTGCGGAACGGGAACCCGACAGCATCGCCGTCAAGCAATACCGCGTCTTCAAGCAAGCTGCGGGCAAAACCGCGAAGTCGATTTTGGTCAGCGTCGGCGTGCGGCTGGCGGCGTTCAACTTACCGCAAATCGACCGCCTGACGATGACGGACGAACTGCATCTGGATGAGTTGGGCGAGAAAAAGGTGGCGTTGTTCTGCTGCATCCCGGATTCGGACAAGAGCCTCAACTATCTCGTTGGCATGGTCTATACCCAACTCATTCAGACGCTCTACCGCCAGGCTGACCGCGTCCACAAGGGGCGGCTGCCGGTGCCGGTCCATTGCCTGATGGACGAGTTCCCGAACATCGCGCTGCCCAAGGACAGTTTCCTGTCTGCCTTGGCAACCATGCGTTCCCGCGGCATTTTCTGCTCGATCATCGTGCAGAACATCTCGCAACTCAAGGCTCTATACAAGGACAGCTGGGAATCGCTGATCGGCCTGTGCGACGAGTTTCTCTATCTCGGAGGCAACGAGCAGAGCACGCACAAGTACGTCTCCGAACTGATTGGCAAGGAGACCGTGGACACAACCAGCCACAGCCGCAGCCGGGGCCGCAGCGGCAGCTACAGCACCAGCGAGCAGCAGGTCGCCCGCGACCTGTTGACGCCGGATGAAGTGCGCCTGCTGCCGGACGGCAAATCCGTGCTGTTCGTGCGCGGGGAGAGGCCGGTCATCGACGACAAGTACGACCTGCTGCACCACCCCTGCATCCGCTATACCGAGGACGGTGGCGCGCTGCCCTACGACTACACCGCAGCCGACCAGGCGGCGGACGACCTGCCCGGCGAGGCTGCCGATTGGGAACTGCTGGATATGGATGATTTTTTGCCGCAGCCTAAGCCGCCCCAACCGCAATTCCGAACCATACAAAGTAAAACCAAAAGGAGATCTGCCTATGAATCCCATGTATCGGAAAAACAGAAACCGGCTGAATAACCGGCCCACCACCCACCGCCTGCGCCGTGGCTTTGCGCTGTACGCCGTTGCCGCTCTGGCCTGCTGCCTGGCAACGCCCGCCCTGGCGGCTGGCGACCCACTGGCCGTCATCGACAACCTGAACACCTTCATTTTCAGCATCATCCGGGCCGTCGGTCTGATCCTGCTTGGATGGGGCATCGTGCAGGTGGGGCTGTCGCTGCAAAGCCACGACCCCAGCCAGCGCAGCCAGGGCTTTTTGACGCTGGCGGGCGGCATTATCATCACGTTTGCCCGTGAAATTCTCGATTTGATCATCGGGACAGGCGCGTGAAGGCCGCGGCGATCGGCTGCCAGGAGGGGGTGATGCGATACGGACAATAACTGGATCGTGGATAACCTGACCAACGCCCTCAACACCTGGAACGACAAGCTGGCCGAGATCTGGCAGCTGCTGACCGCCAGCCCGGTCAGCTACAACGGCGGCGCGGTGTGGGGCGTCATGACCGGCATCCACGGCGCGCTGCAGGCCATTGGGTACGGGCTGCTGGTGCTGTTTTTTGCCGCCGGTGTGGTCAAGACCTGCGGCAGCTTTGCCGAGGTGCGCCGCCCGGAGCAGGCACTCAAGTTGTTTGTTCGGTTCGCGCTGGCGAAAGCCGCGGTGGATTTCAGCATGGACCTGATACTGGCGGTGTTTGACATCGTGCAGGGCATGATCTCGCAGGTCATTGGCACTGCGGGGGCAAGCGGCATCGGCACTGCCACGCTGCCGCAGGAACTCGTCGATACCATCAACGCCTGCGGTTTTTGGGAGAGCATCCCGCTGTGGGCGGTCACGCTCATCGGCAGTCTGCTCATCACGGTGCTGTCCTTTGTCATGGTGCTGACCGTATACGGGCGAATGTTTTCCCTCTGGATGTACGCCGCCATCGCGCCGGTGCCGCTGTCCGCCTTTGCGGGCGAACCCAGCGCCAGCGTAGGCAAGAACTTTTTGCGCAGTTATGCGGGTGTCTGCCTGCAAGGTTTGGTCATTGCGCTGGCCTGCATCATCTTTTCGGCGCTTTCCACCAGCGCGCCGGCAGTCGACCCCGACGCCAGCGCCATCACGGCGGTGTGGTCGTATGTGGGGGCACTGGCGTTTAATTTGTTGGTGTTGGTGGGGGCCGTCAAGGGGTGCGACCGGATCGTCAAGGAGATCATGGGGCTGTAACAGAAATCAAGAGCCTGCCGAAGCAAGCTCCCGGTTTCAGTTCTGGTGCTGGATGATCCATTGCAAAAGATCGGTGTTGTTTGCCCTGTCGGCTGCAACTGCAAAGATGATGTCGATGAGTTCCTGCTGTGTGTAGGACAACTCAATGCCGTTCAAGGCGAGAAAGACCAGCATGACATGGGTACCGATCCGCTTGTTGCCATCCACAAAGGGAT
>ERZ1643247.1250-NODE-1250-length-24653-cov-15.479470_pt1 | contig 24653 bp, 21 predicted proteins | sample MGYA00579264_ERZ1643247 | MGnify/ENA primary metagenome ERZ1643247 (study PRJEB29033, sample SAMEA4952262) | chicken gut metagenome | biome: Broiler Chicken; feature: Gastrointestinal Tract; material: Caecum | place: Ireland | collected 2018 | study: Broiler... | reverse complement strand
GCCTCACCGTCTCCGGCCAGCTCAACGCCGAGAACTTCGCCATGGCCTTCGGCAATGTGTACACCTTCGGCCCCACCTTCCGGGCGGAGAAGTCCAACACCCAGCGCCACGCCGCCGAGTTCTGGATGATCGAGCCCGAGATGGCCTTCGCCGACCTGGGCGACTATATGGACAATGCCGAGGCCATGATCAAATACGTCATCCGCTATGTCATGGACAAGTGCCCTAACGAGATGAACTTCTTCAACTCCTTTGTGGACAAGGGCCTGAAGGAGCGGCTGGAGCATGTGGCCTCCTCCGACTTCGCCCGGGTGACCTACACCGAGGCGGTGAAGATCCTGGAGGAGAACAACGACAAGTTTGACTTCAAGGTCTACTGGGGCTGCGACCTGCAGACCGAGCACGAGCGCTACCTCACCGAGCAGGTGTACAAGCGCCCGGTGTTCGTCACCGACTACCCCAAGGAGATCAAAGCCTTCTATATGCGCCAGAACGACGACGGCAAGACGGTGGCCGCCGCCGACTGCCTGGTCCCCGGCATCGGCGAGCTCATCGGCGGCTCCCAGCGCGAGGAGCGGCTGGAGGTGCTGGAGGCCCGGATCAAGGAGCTGGGCATGGACCCGGAGGACTACTGGTGGTACTGCGACCTGCGCAAGTACGGCACCTGCCGCCACGCCGGCTACGGCATGGGCTTCGAGCGGATGGTCATGTACCTCACCGGCGTGAACAACATCCGCGACGTGGAGCTGCACCCGAGAACCTGGGGCAACGCCGACTTCTAAGAAAATGACAAACGGGCCCCGATGCGGACGCCGCCTCCCGCAGCTCCACATCGGGGCCCATAGCTTATCTGAAGGTAAAAAACGCCGGACGGCCCTGCTCCAAGGGTCGTCCGGCTGCTTTTTCCCAGAGAGGAAACCGAATCGGGGCTGCTTAACTGAGGAACTGAAGGAATACCGTCAGCACGCCTGTATTCACAAAGTCGATGAACATGCCGCCCACAATGGGGACCACGAAGAACGCCTTGGGTGCAGGGCCGAACTTATTGGTCAGCACCAGCATGTTGGCCATGGCGTTGGGGGTGGCGCCCATGCCGAAGCCGCAGAAGGCGGCCGTCATGGCGGCGGCCTCATAGTCGCGGCCCATGACCGGGAAGACCACGTAGGAGGCGTACAGGAACATGATGAAGGTCTGGATGGCCAGAATGATGATCATGGGCACCGCCAGGGAGGCCAGCTCCCACAGCTTCAGGGTCATCAGGGCCACCGCCAGGAACACGTTCAGGGAGACGTTGCCGCTCACGTCAATGGCGCGCATGGGCAACTCCACATGGGCCACGTCGCACACGTTGCGGATCACCAGACCCACGATCATGGCGCCCATGTAGGTGGGAAGGGTCACGCCGATCTGGGTGAAGAAGGCGTTGATGTAGGTGCCGATGCCGGCGGCGATGATCAGCAGGGCAAAGGACTTCACAATGCTGTCCACGCCCAGGTCCTTCGCCTGGCTGGGAGACTGGGCAGTCTCCACGCTCTCGCCGTACTCCTCGCCCTCATTCACCATGGAGTGCAGATTGTACTTCTTGATCTTCGCACGGGCGATGGGTCCTCCCATCAGGGAGCCGGAGACCAGACCGTAGGTGGCGCAGGCCACCGCCACAACGCTGGCGCCCATGACGCCTGCATCCTCAAACTGGGGCCCGAAGGAACCGGCGGTTCCGTGTCCGCCCACCAGGGGGATGGAGCCCATGCACAGGCCCAGACGGCCGTCCAGCTGGAACACCTGGGCCAGACCGGCGCCCACCAGGTCCTGAATGACCACCATGACGCCGGCCAGGAGCAGGAACACCAGCACCGGCTTGATGCCTCTGGCCAGCACCTTGAAGCTGGCGCCGTAGCCCACACTGGTGAAGAACCAGATCATGAAGGCGTTCTTCAAGGTCTCATCGAATGTAAAGGTGACCACGCCCGCGGAGTGCAGGGCCAGGTGGATCAGGGCGAACACCAGGCCGCCCACGACAGGGGCGGGGATGCACACCCGGCGCAGAAACTCCACGTGCGCCACGATGACACGGCCGAGCAGGAAGAAAATCATTGCCAGCGCGGTCGTCTGCATCAGGTCTAATGCAAATTCCATTGTCTTTCTCTCCTTTTGCTTGGTTTTCTCCCGGGCGGATTACCGCCTCCCGCCCGGAACTCTGTCCTATCATACAGGACGGCCTTCGTTTTGCCTCAATTTCCCTCAGCCAAAAAAATTTTTCCCCGCTTTGTACAATTTTCTCTCAAAATTTTACACATTTTTAACAAAGCATTTGAACCTTTTTCCACTCTTTCCGGGATATATTCCTCTTTTTACTGACCTAAATTTCCAATTCAAACGATTTCTTAACAACAAGCTCCCGGACAGGCGGACAGAGGAAAGGGCGGAGCTCCAGTCAGGAGCTCCGCCCCAGGCTGTCGGAAAAGTCCAAGGACCTTTCCGACAGCCTGCAAAAATGCCGTTACTTTTGCGCCGCTGTTCGGTGCAAAAGTTCTCGCTTCGCTCGCTGAACGCCTTGCCAAGCAAGGCATTCAGGGCATTCGATCTCACTCGAGGCGGGCTGCCGCCCCCTCGAGCTCCCCCGCCAATACTCGGGCGGATTCGTCTAAACAGAGGTTTTTCGACAAGCTGAGGGCGGAGCTCCAGTCAGGAGCTCCGCCCATTCTCTTACGCATCTCTTATGTAGCGGCCGCAGGGTTCACTCCTCCTCGGCCAGCACCAGCATGCCGTCCAGGAAGCGCTTGAGGTTGGCCTTGCCCTTCTGGCCCTTGCCCTGGAGGTAGGCCATCTCGGCCCGCACCTCCTGGAATGGGAACAGCCGGGAGGCATACTGGGTAAAGACCTCGTTGCCGTAGTCCTCCACCCCCAGGCTGGCCAGGTGGGTGAGGCCCCGCTCCACCGCCCGGCGGGCCCGCTGCTCCATGGACTTGGGGCTGTCGCTGAGCTGGGCGCACAGGGCGCCCACCCCCACCTGGCTCACCTGCTGGTGCCGCTCCAGCAGATACAGGCACATCTCCATAATGTCCTTGGCCCCCTTCTCCCCGGCCATGCCCAGCTGGCTCAGGGTGGTCTGGAGCCGGCGGCGGTACTGCTCCCGCTGCTGGTCGGCGGTGGAGGCGAGCTGCTTCTCCCCAAACACGCTCTGGATGGTGTACAGGTTCCGCTCGTTCTCCAGCTGCTGGCTCACGTTGCGGATGACCTGGCGCACCTCGATGAGGTTGATGGGCTTGCTGATGAAGAAGTCCACCCCGGCCAGATAGGCCTTGGCCACCATCTCCTTGCTGCTCACCTGGGAGATCATGATGAACTTGGCCGTGCAGCCCTGCTCCTTCAGCTCCCGGACCACCTGAATGCCGTCCTTCTGGGGCATGAGCAGGTCCACCAGAATCAGATCCGGGGCCAGGGCCAGGATCTGCTGCAGGTCGGCCGGGCCGCCGCCGCTGTCTCCGCAGATGGTCCCCAGCTGATTGCCCTCCACAATATCCTCCAGCACCCCGATCACGGAGGTGTCGTCCTCTATAATGTAAATTCTCATACTTCTCCCTTCTCCAAGCGATTCATTGGGATTTTGATTTCAAACCGGGCCCCGCCCCCGGGCGTCTTGGGGGACTCTCCCGCTCCGCTGGTCACCTGGATGCTGCCGCCCAGCTCCTGGACCATAAATTCCACCGCGGGCAGTCCGATGCCCCGGCTGATGTTTCCGGTCTTGGGGTCAAATTTGGTGGAGTAGCCCACCTGAAACAGATTCCGCATGGCCCGGGGGGAGATGCCCGGACCGTTGTCCTGGACGGTGAGGAGGAGCTGCCCCTCCTCCACCCGCTCGTCCACCCAGATGACGCCGGTGCCCTTCCCGCTCTGGATGGCCTCGGCGGCGTTGATGACCAGGTTCTTTAAAATGGACATGATGCGGTAGTGCTCCCCGGTGGCGAAGTCGGACTCGCACCGGCACAGCAGGTCGACGTCCGCCTTCTTCTCTCCCAGGATGTGGCGCATGGTGTCCTGAAGGATCAAAAACAGGTCGGACATCCACATCTGCTCCCCCTGGTCGGTGCCGGTGCCGGCCACCTCCCCCTCGATGCCCCGGACGATGGACAGGTTGTCCTTCTTCACCTCGTGCACGTCCCGGGCGATGGACAGGGCCAGCTGACGCACCTCCTCGGGGCAGTCCAGCTCCCCCAGCCGCTCGTACAGCCGGTAGGCCCGGGCCATGATGCCCTCGATGTTCTCCGCGTCCTTTTTCAGAAAGTAGAGCTCATTTTTCAGGTTGGCGGTCATCAGAAACAGCCGCTGGTACCGCCGCTCGTGCTCCTCCGCCAGCAGGAGGCGGCGGTAGCGCTTCATCCCCCACAGCACCAGGGAGGCCAGCAGGGCCCGGGCCAGACCGATCACCATCAGCCAGGCCAAGACGTCGACGTTGGGCAGCCCCCCGCTGTCCAGGGAGAAGTTCACAATGTTGGACACCCCGTCGCACAGCCAGAAGGTCCACCACAGCTGGGACAGGGGGGCCTGGTACCGGTCCCGCACCAGCAGGCACAGCAGGCCCTCGTAGCAGGGGTAGAAAATTGCCGCCGGGCAGTTGAGCAGAATGGCCTGGGTCCAAACCTCGCCCCCTCCCACAATATCTATGGCGGAGCGCACCAGCAGGAGGCACACCCCGGTCAGGACCCCGGTCAGGGGGGTGCGGCTGTCCTGAAGCAGGGTGAGCAGCAGCACCGGAAAGAGCACCACCGCGCCGGAGATGCGGAAGTTGTCGTTCCCCAGGTTGAAAAAAACTTCGCCGCTGAGCACCGTGGCCACCGCCGTCAGCAGCATCCGCTCCCACCGGGCGGCCCGCCAGGGAAACCTCCGCTTCTTCCCCTCCATCTGCCTCCTCCTCTCCGCCCCTTGGCGCATTTTGTCAGCAAAATTATACCATGCTTCGCCCCACTTTCCCAGCGAAAATTTTTCCTGCTCTCCGGCGCAAAAAAACCGGCCGTTCAGGCCGGTCCTTTCGCAGCGTCTTTCCCTCACAGCCAGATCAGCACCCCGCACCAGATGGCGGAGGCCAGGGCGGCCCCCGCCGCCCCCCACACGGGGCCGGACAGGCTGAAGAAAGGGAACCCCTTCAGCCGCCGGTTCCAGGCCCGGTTTCCCTTCAGATAGCCGTCCGCCGCCTGACGGGCCTGGCGGATCACCTGGTCGGCGCTGACCCCCTCCCGGGAGAGAGCCTCCTCCTTTACAATAAAAATGGCCTCCTCAAACAGCTTGGGGTCTGGGGACTTGACCAGGATCACCTGGCGGGTAATTCCCTTCACCATCGTTTGGTCACTTCCTTTCTGCGCGCTCTGCCCCGTTGTCAGAGTCTGGAATTATTCTGTCCCAGTTTCTGGCGGTATATTCTCCCCCCGCCCTCCGTACACTGAAAACAAACCGGGAGAAGGGGAGATGCGCGTGACCGCCGTCCAAAAGACGCTGCTTCGGGAGTTTTTGATCCTTTATTTCACCAACGCGGCCCTCATCTTTCTGGCGCAGGTGTTTTTATATTGAGAGATTGGGGGAATCTCTCCGTCCCTCTCAAGCCTTCCCCCTGGGGGGAAGGTGGCTGGCCGTCAGGCCAGACGGATGAGGGGGCGATGATAGAGCGGCTTCGTTTCTTACAGGGGGATTTCGCCGCCTGTGGGCGGCGAGTGACTTTCTCAACGATGAGAAAGTCACCAAAGAATCGCCGGGGGACGCGGCCGACGGGCACTTCGTGCCCATAGGACCGCTTTCCCCCGGTCCCCCATTACGGGGGTTGCCCCTTGGAGCAGGCAGAATCCTTCCGGCGCGCAAAATCTGAGTGAGTGCCTAAATTCCCGCCGGGCCACCGGGCCCTGGGTTTGTGGAAAATGAGAGCGAGTGCGGCTTCATTTCTGCGCCTGGCTTTACCGAGCCAACGCTCCCGGTGCAAATCCCGGCGGGAGGCCCAAGGGCCTCCCCTGCCCAATCCCGGAAGAGTTTCTTGAGAACCGTAGGGGAGGGGCTGAAGGTGAATTGCCCCGCAGGGGCAAGAGAAGCCACCCTGGGGTGTGCCCCTCCCGTGGGCCGGTCTAGGACCGGCCCCTGCGAGAAAAACGCAGCCGTTTTGTATCCGCCGTAGGGGCGGGTCCCAGACCCGCCCGCAATTTTATTGTGTACACATTGGAAAGGGTGGAAATAAACACTCCCTAAGCACAAAAACACGGGCGGTCCCGCCGGACCGCCCGTGTTTTATTTCTCGTTTTGTTCCTTCATAATCGCCACGTTCCGCACAATCAGCTCCCGCTGATCCCGGGTGAGGGTGCGGAAATCCAGCACCAGTTTTTCTTCTGTGGGGGAAAGCGCCGGGGAAGGGCGGGGGCTGTCAGAAAGCCCCACCAAGTAATCGGTACTTAACCCATATTTTTGCGCGAACTTTACCAGAAGGTCCACTGTGATTTCATTGCGGCCTGTCATGTAGTGGCTCATCATAGATTCGGTAATATGGAATTCTTTTGCGAGAGCCTTTTGCTTAATGTCATGATCGGTGATCCACTCTTTTATCCTTGACCCATAGCGCATACATCTCACCTCTGGGCCAAGTATTTCTTATTTCTAAATCTATTTGTTCAAAATTATAAAATAGTATATTTTTATTTTCATTCGACAAATTTCATCAAAATTCGATTTAGATATATGATATTCTATTCCCGGGGGGCGGAAGAAAAAAGGACCCGCCGCGGTATCCGCGGCAGGTCCGATCACTCAATGGCGCCAGGTAAAATTACTTGTGGTCCACAGAGTACATGTGCTTGATCAGCTCCAGCACCTTGTTGGAGTAGCCAATCTCGTTGTCGTACCAGGACACGACCTTCACGAAGGTATCGGTCAGGGCGATGCCGGCGTCGGCGTCGAAGATGGAGGTGCGGGTGTCGCCCAGGAAGTCGCTGGACACCACGGCCTCGTCGGTGTAGCCCAGGATGCCCTTCAGCTCGCCCTCAGAGGCGGCCTTCATGGCGGCGCAGATCTCCTCGTACTTGGCGGGCTTGGCCAGGTTGACGGTCAGGTCCACCACAGACACGTCCAGGGTGGGGACGCGCATGGACATACCGGTCAGCTTGCCGTTCAGCTCGGGGATGACCTTGCCCACGGCCTTGGCGGCGCCGGTGGAGGAGGGGATGATGTTGCCGGAAGCGGCACGGCCGCCGCGCCAATCCTTCATGGACACGCCGTCCACAGTCTTCTGGGTGGCGGTGGTGGAGTGCACGGTGGTCATCAGACCGTCGGTGATGCCCCAGTTGTCGTTCAGCACCTTGGCGATGGGGGCCAGACAGTTGGTGGTGCAGGAGGCGTTGGACACGAAGTCCATGTCGGGGGTGTACTTGTCCAGGTTGACGCCGCACACGAACATGGGGGTGTCATCCTTGGAGGGGGCGGACATGACGACCTTCTTGGCGCCGGCCTTCAGGTGAGCCTGGGCCTTCTCCTTGGTCAGGAACAGGCCGGTGGACTCCACCACGTACTCGGCCTCCAGCTTGCCCCAGGGGATATTGGCAGGATCGCGCTCGGCATAGACGGGAATGGTCTTACCGTTGACCACGATGCCGGTCTCGTTGCTGCTCACCTCGCCGGCGAACTGACCATGCATCGTATCATACTTCAGCATGTAAGCCAGGTAGTCGGCGGGGCACAGGTCGTTGATGCCAACGATCTCGATCTCGGGGTGATTCAGGCTGGCGCGGAACACCATGCGGCCGATCCGGCCAAAGCCATTGATGCCAACTTTAATGCTCATGTTGAATTTCTCCTTTTCTTAAAAACTCGCGCGGGATTTTAAGGGTATACCTTGCTGATGGTTATTATATCCCGATCAGCCCCGTTTGGGTAGTGTCTTTTTTCATATATTTTAGCGTTTTTTTCCGGTAAAATTCGCCATAGGGCAGGATAAGCCCGGTCTTATTTCTTCTGAGCGCCGCTTCCGGCCCGTTAAGCTTCCGCCTGATGCGCTCCCGCCTCTGCTTTTCCCCCGATTTTCCCGTCTAAAAGGGGGCGTTCCTCCTCATAACGCCGCCTTCCGGTTTTTGCGACGAAATTCCTGCGCCTCCCTTGTTGTTTCTTCCACTTTTTGATATACTGAAATTGGTCGTTAAGGGGCCCGTCCGGCCTGCGCAAACTAGGAAAAAGGTCTGGCCGGGCCGGACCCGCCCAAGCCGGACACGGCATAGGATGATGGTGTCCCAATGGCCCCGCCGCCGTCAGGAGGTATTATGTCAGACGCTATGCAATCTCATCTGGAGCGCTTCCCCGAGGGGGCCATCGAGGTGGCCCAGGGGCGCATCCTGGATTTCAACCGCGCGGCCCAGGCCCAGTTCCCCGAGCTGGCGGTGGGGATGGAGGCCCCGGAATTCCTCTCCGGCTCCCTCTCCGATCCGGAGGGGGCAGGCACCTTTGCCCACAACGGCTCCCTCTACCTGTTCAGCCGGGTCTCCGGGGCCGAGCGGGACCTGCTTCTCTTCCGGCCCGCCCCCCAGTCCCCCCTCACCCAGGGGCAGCTGGACGGCTTTGTGCGGCAGATGCGCGGATTTTTACAGGACATCCTGCTGGAATTTGAGACGGTCTCCGGCCCCTCCCGGGGCGGCATAGACGCCTTCAGCAAGAGCTTCTGCCGGGTCTACCGCCTGCTCTCCAACCTGGACTTCCTGCGCTCCGCCGGCGCCCCCGAGGGGGTGCCCTTCCGCCCGGTGACCATGGACCTGGCCGGGCTGTGCCGCAGCCTCACGCAGGAGGCCGCCTTCCTGCTGGGGGAGGCGGGGGTCACCCTGACCTTCCGGTGCGCCCTGCCCTCCCTGCTCATTCCCGGTGACCCGGAGCTGCTGCAGAAGCTGATCCTCACCCTGCTCTCCAACGCCGCCAAGGCCGCCCCCGGCGGCCAGGTGGTTCTCTCCCTGTCCAGCCGGAGCGGCCGGGCCGTCCTCACCCTCAGCGACAGCGGCGACACCCTGGAGGAGGGCAGCCTGGACGCCCTGTTCTCCTCCGGCCAGCCGGAGGGGCAGATCCCCAATCCCCAGGACGGGGCGGGCATGGGCCTGGCCATCGCCCGGCACATCGTCTCCCTCCACGGGGGCGCGCTGCTCCTGGAGGAGCGGCGGGGCGGGCTGTTCGCCGTGGTCTCCCTGCCCACCGGCCCCCTGTCGCCCACCCTCACCGTGCGCACGCCCCGGGTAGAGGAGAACGGCGGCATCTCTCCCGTGCTGATGGAGCTCTCCGACGTGCTCCCCCTGTCCATCTTCCAGATGGATGAGGAGGAGTAATCCCATAACAGAACGCGCCCCCGGCGGTCTGAAAACGACCGCCGGGGGCATTTTCTTTTTTCAGGAACAGCCGCTCACCAGACCTTCAGCCGCAGGAGGAGGAAGCGCTCCCCCTCCAGAACCCGGGGCTTCTCCACCGCCCCCGTCCAGCCGGGCGTGCTCCAGATAATAGTCCGTCCGCCGTCGGGCTTCAGGGTCACCCCGCCCTCCGCCGCGAGGGCCCAGCAGGCCAGCACCGCCCCGTGCTCCGGGTCCGCCTTGCACCTCTCGTCCAGCACATTCTTCAAATACCCCAAGTCCAGGGCGGGAATCTCATCCAGCGTGGTCTGCCAGGTCCCCGGCCCCGTGGAGATCACCAGCTCCATGGCGGACGGCTCCTCCCCCTCCTGAGCAGAGAATCCCAGCGTCTGACGCCGGGGCGCGGTGGGGTCGTATACATCCGCCACCGGCCAGGTCCGGACCAGCCCCTCCTGCGTCCAAAGCTCCATCTGGACCAGACAGTGTCCCGTGCCGTCTGCTACGGTCAGATCATAGAGGTAGACATCGGGCAGGCCCGCTGTCTGGCTGGTCAGCAGGTCCAGCGCAGAGCGCTCAATGGGGGCGATGGTGGTCACCTTCTGGGGCAGCAGCTCGGTGTGGTTTTTCACCAGCCAGAACCCCGCCCCCAGGGCCAGCACCAGCAGCAGCCCCAGGCAGGCCTGGGCCAGCCTCCGCCACCGGCGCAGCTTCCGCCCCGCCTGGCTCATCAGCAGCCGCAGGGAGTCCCGCAGCAGCTCCTCTCTTGGCTCCTCTCCCCGCTGTCCCGACAGCAGCTCGGACACCGTCAGCCCCAGGCAGTCCCCCAGGGGCTCCAGCAGGGACAGGTCAGGAAAATTCAGGCCACGCTCCCACTTGCTTACAGCCTGGGCGGACACGTGGAGGGCCTGGGAGAGCTCCTTCTGAGTCAGCCCCCGCTCCCGCCGGGCCTGGGCGATCAGCGCCCCCGTCTTTTGGGCGTCCATGGCCTCACCTCCTGCCTCCAGCATAGCCCAACGGGGCTGTTTTGGCAAACAACCTGTGGTTGAGCGTTACTTTCCCACGCAGAACCGCTGGAAAATCCGGGCGGTCACGTCCTCCCGCACCGACTGGCCCGTCAGCTCTCCCAGGGCGGAGAGGGCCTCCTCCACGTCGGTGAGCAGGGCGTCGGGGGTGACCCCCAGCTCCAGGGCCTCCCGGGCCCGGCGCACCCCCTCCAGGGCCCGCTGGGCGGCCTGGGCCTGCCGGGCGTTGGTGAGCAGCTCCCCATAGCCGGAGCCGGCGTCCCTGGGGAAGAGCTCCGCCACCGCCCGGGCCAGACTGTCCAGCCCCTCGCCTGTCTTGGAGCTGAGCTCCACGGTCCGGGCGGCCTCCGCGCCAATCAGGCCCACGCTGGTGCTCCGCTCCACCAGGTCCTGTTTGGCGGCCACAAAAATCCAGGGCTTTCCCGACTCCGCCACCGCCCGCGTCAGCTCTGCGTCCTCCGCGGTCACCTCCGCCGCCGCGTCCACCACCAGAAGGATGAGCTCGGCCTCCTCCATGGCGGCCCGGCTGCGCTCCACCCCCAGCTGCTCGATGGGGTCGGCGCTGTCCCGCAGCCCGGCGGTGTCGATGAGCCGCAGGGGGACGCCCCCCAGCTCCACATTTTCCTCCACCGTGTCCCGGGTGGTGCCGGGGATGTCGGTGACGATGGCCCGCTCATACCCCACCAGGGCGTTGAGCAGGGAGGACTTGCCCGCGTTGGGCCGCCCCACGATGGCGCACCGCACCCCGCGGCTCAGCTGCCGCCCCCGCCGGTAGGTGGCCAGCAGCCGCTCCAGGGCGGTCTCCTGCTGGGTCAGGTCCCGGGAGAGCTGCTCCTGGGTGAAGGGGTCGATGTCCTCATCCGGGTAGTCCAGCACTGCGTGGAAGTGGGCCATCAGGTCCACCAGGGCGGAGTAGATCTCCCCCACCCGGCGGCTCAGGGCCCCGGACAGCTGGCCCGCCGCGTGGCGGGCCCCCTCCCGGCTCTGGGCGTCCAGCAGGTCTGCCACCGCCTCCGCCTGGGCCAGGTCCAGCCGACCGTTCAGGAAGGCCCGCTGGGTGAACTCCCCGGGCCCGGCCTGGCGGGCCCCCTGGGCAAACAGGGCCTCCAGCCCCAGGGTGAGCACCATGGGGGAGCCGTGGCAGTGGAGCTCCGCCGTGTCCTCCCCGGTGTAGCTCTCGGGCCCGCGGCTGTACGTGCACAGCACCCGGTCGATGACCTGCCCCTCCCGGTCCAGCAGGTCCCCGTACACCAGGGTGCGCACCGGGCGGTCCAGCAGCCCCTTCTTCCCCAGGGGGCGGAACACCGCGGCGGCGATGTCCGCCGCCCGGGGGCCGGACAGCCTCAGAATGCCGATGGCCCCAGGCCCGGCGGGGGTGGCGACGGCGGCGATGGTATCGGTTTGGATGGACATGGCGCGCTCCTTTCCCGGTGGAAAACCGGGCCGCCGCCGGAGGGCGGGCCCGGTCCCTGCAAAAAATGAATTTTGGTGGATTTTCCGCAAGAAAACCTCTTGACAGGCCGGATTCGACAAATTATGCAAAATGCGGCCTGGTTGCACTTAACATAACACATTGTGGAAAACTCGGTGGAAAGTGTGGATAACCCTTGTGGGTGTGGAATTTCCCCCGAAGATGGAAAAAAATTATGCCTCTGTCTCTTTTGCATAAAAGGCGCCGAAAGTGGATGGGCCGCCGGGAAAAATCCGGGACCGCTCCGGCGGACGGGCGGGCGTAAAATGCAGGAACGCCGCCGCCCCGTGCAGGCAGGGCGGCGGCGCAGGGCACGGCGCGTCCAGAAGGCCGCGCCCCACAGGCATCCCGGCCCACGGGACCGGGCGGCCCAGTGTGCCGCCCCTGCAAAAATGCAGAGACCTGTCCGATGAACGCCGTAGGGGCCGGTCCCAGACCGGCCCGCGGGCTTTTGCCCGGGGTGCGCGCATTCAAGACGTCACCCTCATCCGGCCCTTCGGGCCACCCTGCCCCTTTTGTCCCTCCGGGACATTTCCCCCTATCAGGGGGAATCGTCCTTCCCCCTGGAAGGGGGAAGGCTTGCGGGCGGCCAAAGGCCGCCCCTACGGCGGAAAGCGGCCCGGGAGCGTTGGCTCGGCAAAGCCAGGCGCAGTTCTGGAACCGCAACAATTCTAAATTTTGCAAACCCAGGGCCCAGTGGCCCGGATTGAATAGCGGAAAACCACTCAGATTTTGCGCGCCGGAAATGCTCTGCCTGGCCCAAGGGGTAACCCCCGTAAATGGGGTCCAGGGGGTGTGTGTCATTGAGGCAGGGACGGCGAAGCCGTGCCTGTCTCTCTGCACACACCCCTTGGCGGCTCTTTGGTGACTTTCTGGCCGACCAGAAAGTCACTCGCCGCCGGGGCGGCGAAACTTCCCCTGCGACAAACAAAACTGCTCTATCATCGCCCCCTCATCCGCCCCAGTGTGCGCACTGGGCCACCTTCCCCCCGAGGGGAAGGCTTTTTTGGGGGGACAGCTTAGGAGAGCCGCTTCAGGATGGCCCGTGCCGCCTGCACGCCGGAGGCGCCCGCCTGGGCCAGGCCGCGGGTGACGCCGGCGCCGTCGCCGGCGGCGAAGAAGTTGGGGATGGCGGTCTCCAGCTCCTCGCTGAGCTGGAGCCGGGCGGAGTAGAACTTCACCTCCGCGCCATAGAGCAGAGTGTCGTGGTTGGCGGTGCCCGGGGCGATCTTGTCCAGGACGTAGATCATCTCGATGATGTCGTCCAGCTGCCGCTTGGGCAGGGCCAGGGACAGGTCGCCGGGGACGGCGGCGGTGAGGGTGGGCCGGGTGAAGGATTTACTTAGTCGGTGCTCGTTGGTGCGCACCCCCTTCACCAGGTCGCCGAAGCGCTGGACCAGCACGCCGCCGGCCAGCATGTTGCTCAGGGAAGCGATGTGCTTGCCGTAGCGGTAGGGCTCGTTAAAGGGCTGGGTGAAGCGGTTGGACACCAGCAGGGCGAAGTTAGTGTTCTCGCTGCGCAGCTTGGGGTCGGCGTAGGAGTGGCCGTTCACCGTGTTGATGCCCTCCACGTTCTCAGCCACCACGTGGCCGTAGGGGTTCATGCAGAAGGTGCGCACCTGGTCCCCGTACTGCTGGGTGCGGTAGACCAGCTTGGACTCGTACACCACGTCGGTGATGTGCTCAAAGACGGAGGCGGGCAGCTCCACCCGCACGCCGATGTCCACCTGGTTGTTCAGGAGCTCCAGCCCCAGGCCCTTGCACTGCTCGGAGAACCACTCGGCGCCGGAGCGGCCAGGGGCGGCGATGAGCCGCTTGCAGGCCACCTCCTCGCCGCCGCCCAGGGTGAGGCGGAAGCCGCCCTCCCCGTCCTGGGCGATGTGCTCCACGGCGGTGTTGAAGCGGAACTCCAGCTTGTCCTTCAGCCCCTCGTAGATGTTCTGGAGAATGCGTAAATTGTTCTCGGTGCCCAGGTGCTTGCACCGGGCCTGGAGCAGGTGCAGGTCAAAGCCCAGGGCCTTCCGGGCCAGGGCCCTGGCCTCGGCGCTCTCGGTGGAGAACACCTCCTGGGTGGCCCCGTGGGCGACGTTGATGGAGTCCACGTAGTCGATGAGCTCCATCACATGGCGGGGCTCCATAAAGTCGGTGAGCCAGCCGCCGAACTGGGTGGTGAAGTTGAACTTGCCGTCGGAAAAGGCCCCCGCGCCGCCGAAGCCGCACATGGTGTCGCACACGGAGCAGTGGATGCACTCCCGCACCTTGCCCGCCACGATGGGGCAGCTGCGGTGGTAGATGTCCCGGCCCTGGTCCAGGGCCAGCACCTTCAGGCCGGGGCGGTGGTGGGCCAGCTCATAGGCGGCGAAGATGCCCGCCTCGCCGCAGCCCAGGATGGCAACGTCATAGATGGGATTCATGGGGTGTCTCCTCTCTCACTTTCCTCGGAAATTGCGGCCCACGGCGGGCCATATCATATCAGGATACATTATACCACAGTTTTTGCCCCAGGAGAAGGAAATTTCTCTCTTTTCCCCTGTCTGTCCGTATTTTTTGCACCGGACTCCGCCGCACAGCCTGCGGCCCGCCGCCCGCTGCCGCCTTGGGGCATGGGAAGAAATTTTCCCCGGAAGGCGGTGAAAAATTGGAGAAAGTGAAAATTTCCTGTTTACCTCAACGCTTTACTGTGTTAATATAAGGAAAGAATGGACGGACCGGCGGACTGCGCCGCCGGCCGGCCGCAGAAAGGAGCCGCGATATGGCAAAGGCAGGACGAAAGGAGCACAGTCTGGCGCTCTACGAGACCATCTTGAAGCTGAAGGACCTGGACGAGTGCTGCCGGTTTTTTGAGGATCTCTGCACCCCCACCGAGCTGCAGGCCATGGAGCAGCGCTTTGATGTGGCTGTCTATCTCCAGCAGGGCCTGGTCTATCTGGACATTCTGGAGAAAACCGGGGCCAGCAGCGCCACCATCAGCCGGGTGCGCCGCTCCATGCTGGAGAACGGCGCCGGGGGCGTGATGCAGGACATCATCATCCGGGAGGGGCTGGATCAACCCAAATAGAGCCGCCCCAAAGAATTTTGCAAGAAAGCAGGGAGTAACGCGATATGAAACAACTGATGCTGGGCAACGCGGCCGTTGCCCGTGGACTGTACGAGGCGGGATGCTGTGTGGTCTCCAGCTATCCCGGCACCCCCAGTACCGAGATCACCGAAGAGGCCGCCAAGTTCGACGACATCTACTGCGAGTGGGCCCCCAATGAGAAGGTGGCCATGGAGACCGCCTTCGGCGCCTCTCTGGCGGGCCGCCGCTCCTTCTGCGGCATGAAGCACGTGGGCCTGAACGTGGCCGCCGACCCGCTGTTCACCGTCTCCTACACCGGGGTGAACGCGGGCATGATCATTGTGGTGGCCGACGACGCGGGCATGCACTCCTCTCAGAACGAGCAGGACTCCCGCCACTACGCCAAGGCCTCCAAGATCCCCATGCTGGAGCCCTCCGACTCCGCCGAGGCCCTCTCCTTCACCAAGCTGGCCTATGAGCTCTCCGAGGAGTTCGACACCCCCGTCATCATCAAGATGTGCACCCGGGTGGCCCACTCCCAGTCCCTGGTGGAGACCAGCGAGCGGGTGGAGCCCCCCATGAAGCCCTATGAGAAGAACATCGGCAAGTACGTCATGATGCCCGGCAACGCCATCCGCCGCCACCCGGTGGTGGAGGAGCGCACCCGGAAGCTGGCCGCCTACGCCGAGACCAGCCCCCTGAACCGCCTGGAGGAGGGCAGCGACCGCGCCCTGGGCATCATCACCTCCAGCACCTCCTACCAGTACGTGAAGGAGGTCTTTGGGGACCGCTATCCCGTGCTCAAGCTGGGCATGGTGTGGCCTCTGCCCAAGCAGAAGATCCTGGACTTCGCCGCCTCGGTGGACAAGGTGGCCGTGGTGGAGGAGCTGGACCCCTTCCTGGAGGACTACTGCCGGGAAACCGGCCTGGACGTGCTGGGCAAGGACGTGCTCCCCATGGAGGGAGAGTTCTCCCAGAACCTGGTGGCCGCCAAGCTGGGCGGCACGGTACATACGGGGAAAACTCTGGAGGACGTCATCCCCGCCCGTCCCCCGGTCATGTGCGCCGGCTGTCCCCACCGCGGCCTGTTCTACACCCTGAACAAGAACAAGTGCACCGTCATGGGCGACATCGGCTGCTACACCCTGGGTGCGGTGGCCCCTCTGGCCGCCATGGACATGACATTGTGCATGGGCGGCTCCATCAGCGGCCTCCACGGCTTCAACAAGGCCCGGGGCGCTGAGAGCGAGCACAAGACGGTGGCCGTCATCGGCGACTCCACCTTCATGCACTCGGGCATGACCGGCCTGGCCAACATCGCCTACAACCAGTCCAACTCCACCGTCATCATCCTGGACAACTCCATCACCGGCATGACCGGCCACCAGCAGAACCCCACCACCGGCTACAACATCAAGGGGGACCCTGCCGGCAAGATCGATTTGGAGTCCCTGTGCCGGGCCATGGGCTTCAAGCGGGTGCGGGTGGTAGACCCCTACAACCTGAAGGAGTGCGACCAGGCGGTGAAGGAGGAGCTCTCCGCCGACGAGGCCTCCGTCATCATCTCCCGCCGGCCCTGCGCCCTGCTGAAGTACGTCAAGCACAAGGCGCCTCTGGCGGTCAACAAGGACAAGTGCATCGGCTGCAAGAGCTGCATGAAGATCGGCTGCCCCGCCATCTCCATGAAGGAGGGCAAGGCCCACGTGGACTTCACCCAGTGTGTGGGCTGCGGCGTGTGTGAGCAGCTGTGCCCCGTGGGGGCCTTTGAGAGCACCGGCAAGGAGGGTTAAGGCAAGATGGAAACCAAGAATATTATGATTGTGGGCGTGGGCGGCCAGGGCTCCCTGCTGGCCAGCAAGCTGCTGGGCCACCTGCTCATGGAACAGGGCTACGACGTGAAGGTGTCCGAGGTCCACGGCATGTCCCAGCGGGGCGGCAGCGTGGTCACCTACGTGCGCTACGGCGACCGGGTGAACTCCCCGGTCATCGACAAGGGGGAGGCCGACTTCATCGTCTCCTTCGAGCTGCTGGAGGCCGCCCGGTGGCTGAGCTACCTGAAGCCCGACGGCCAGATCGTCACCAACACCCAGCAGATCGACCCCATGCCCGTCATCACCGGGGCCGCCCAGTACCCCGAGAACCTGGTGGAGAAGATGAAGGCCGCCGGGGCCAAGGTGGACGCCCTGGACTGCCTGAAGCTGGCTGAGGAGGCCGGGTCCTCCAAGGCGGTGAACATCGTCTTGATGGGGCGGCTGTCCCACTACTTCGACCTGCCCGAGGAGGCCTGGCAGAAGTCTCTGGAGGCTATGGTGCCGGCGAAGTTTTTGGAGCTGAACAAGAAGGCGTTTGAGCTGGGGAAAAATGCCTGATTCCTTCTAATTTTAAAGGGGGAGTTTCGCCGCCCCGGCGGCGAGTGACTTTCTGGTCGGCCAGAAAGTCACCAAAGAGCCGCCAAGGGGTGTGTGCAGAGAGACAGGCACGGCTTCGCCGTCCCTGCCTCAATGACACACACCCCCTGGACCCCCATTACGGGGGTTACCCCTTGGACATTGTGCAGCCCTTCCGGCGCGCAAAATCTGAGTGACTTTTTGCAATTTCTTCCGGACCACTGGGCCCTGGGTGTGTAAAAATTTAGGACGAGTGCGGTTCCGCTTCTGCGCCTGCCTTTTCCGAACCAACGCCCCCAGTGCGAATCCTGCGCTCCCCTAAACCTTCCCCTCGGGGGGAAGGTGCCCCAGTGCGCACACTGGGGCGGATGAGGGGGCAGAGTTTGTACTCTTTTGTAGGGGCGGCACACTGGGCCGCCCGGCGGGTACGGACCGGCTTCGAGTGAAAGGAGTGCCCCAATGTCCATAACCAGCCTTCTGGCGGTGGGGACGGGCGGCGCCCTGGGGGCCATAGGCCGCTGGGGGCTCAGCCTGCTGCCCTTCCGGGGGGAGTTCCCCCTGCTCACTCTGGTCACCAACCTGCTGGGGGCGGTGCTCATCGGCTTCATCGCCGGGTGGGCGGGCCGGGGGCGGCTGTCCTCGGGCTGGACCCTCTTTTGGAAAACCGGCGTGTGCGGCGGCTTCACCACCTTCTCCACCTTCTCCCTGGAGAGCCTGACCCTGCTGGAGAAGGGGGAGTGGCTGCTGGGCGGGAGCTATATGGTCCTCAGCGTGGTCCTCTGCCTTCTTGGCGTGGCCCTGGGAGAGCGGCTGAGTCGGATTTAAACAATACGCAGCCTCAGCGGGCGGCCACATGGGGCCGTCCCTACGGATGTTACAAACCATTCGGCAGACTGGAGGGGACGGGCCGGTCTGGGACCGGCCCCTACGAAAAGAACGAAACCGTTTCGATATCTGCCGTAGGGGAGGGGCTGAAGGTGAATTGCCCCGCAGGGGCAAGAGAAGCCACCCTGGGGTGTGCCCCTCCCGCCATTCCCCGAAATCCGCCGTAGGGGCGACCCTTGCGGTCGCCCGGAACGCGGGCCGCCGAGGCCGCCGGCCCCTACGGCAAAACCGGAAGCTCCTCCTGAATGTCGTAGGGGCGGCCTTTGGCCGCCCGCGACTTCCCCGCCGCAGCGGCGAAACTCTCTGCGGAAAAAGAACCCAGTCCGAAACCCGCCCCCTCATCCGCCCCCTTCGGGGGCACCTGACCCTATCCCCTCTGGCCTTCGGCCATCTCCCCTTGACAAGGGGAGTCGGCCCCCAGGGGGAAGGCTTGAGAAGATGGACGGCGGAATCCCCTGCAAAAAATCAAATCAAGAAAGGGATGATCCCAATGGAACGGTACTATCAGCCCGAGATCGAAACCGCGTCTCGGGAACAGATCAAGGCTTGGCAGGACGAGCGTCTGGTCAAGCAGGTAAAACATGTGTGGGACAATGTGCCCTACTACCGCAAGAAGATGGAGGCCCAGGGCCTGACCCCCGAGGACATCAAGGGGACGGAAGACCTGCATAAGCTGCCCTTTATCTCCAAAGCCGACCTGCGGGAGGCCTATCCCTACGGCCTGGTGGCCAAGCCCCTGAAGGACTGCGTGCGCATCCAGTCCACCTCCGGCACCACCGGCAAGCGGGTGGTGGCCTTCTACACCCAGCACGACATCGACCTGTGGGAGGACTGCTGCGCCCGGGCCATCGTGGCCGCCGGCGGCACCGACGAGGACGTGTGCCAGGTGTCCTACGGCTACGGCCTGTTCACCGGCGGCCCCGGCCTCAACGGCGGCAGCCACAAGGTGGGCTGCCTCACCATCCCCACCTCCTCGGGCAACACCGAGCGGCAGATCATGTTCATCCGGGACCTGAACGCCACCATTCTGTGCTGCACCCCCTCCTACGCCGCCTACATCGGCGAGACCATGAAGGAGATGGGCCTCACCCCCGACCAGATCCCCCTGAAGGCGGGCATCTTCGGCGCGGAGGCCTGGAGCGAGGAGATGCGCCAGGACATCCAGAACACCCTGGGCATCAAGGCCTATGACATCTACGGCCTCACCGAGCTGTCCGGCCCCGGCGTGGCCTTTGAGTGCTCCGCCCAGGCCGGCATGCACATCAACGAGGACCACTTCATCGCCGAGATCATCGACCCGGAGACCGGCGAGGTCCTCCCCGACGGCCAGCAGGGCGAGCTGGTGTTCACCTCCATCACCAAGGAGGCCTTCCCCCTGCTGCGCTACCGCACCCGGGACATCTGCGTGCTCAGCCATGAGAAGTGCTCCTGCGGCCGCACCCATGTGAAGATGACCAAGCCCCGCGGCCGCACCGACGACATGCTTATCATCCGCGGCGTGAACGTGTTCCCGTCCCAGATCGAGACGGTGCTCCTGAACCACGGCTACCCGGCCAACTACCAGATCATCGTGGACCGGGTGCGCTCCACCGACACCCTGGACGTGCAGGTGGAGATGACCCCCGAGATGTTCACCGACAACATGGGCGAGATCGAGCGCCGGCAGAAGGAGCTGGTGGACGGCCTGCGGTCCATGCTGGGCCTGGCCGCCAAGGTCACCCTGGTGGCCCCCAAGTCCATCGTCCGCAGCGAGGGCAAGGCCGTCCGCGTCATCGACAAGCGGAAAATTTAAGGAGGGTACAACGCTATGAGCATCAAGCAGATCTCCGTCTTTGTGGAAAATAAGCCCGGGGCCCTGTACGCCCTCACCGCCGTGCTGGCCCAGGGGCAGATCGACATGCGGGCCCTCTCCCTGGCCGAGACCAAGGACTTCGGCATCGTCCGCCTCATCGTCAACGACCTGTACAAGGCCACCACCCTGCTCAAGGACGCGGGCTACGTCCACAGCCTCACCCCTGTGGTGGGGGTGGCCATCCCCGACGTGCCCGGCGGCCTGAACCGGGTGCTCCAGGTGCTCACCGACGCCAAGGTGAACGTGGAGTACATGTACGCCTTCCTGGGGGGCAAGGACGTGGACCACGCCTATATGATCTTCCGGGTGGCCGACGACAAGGCCGCTGAGACCGCCCTGGCCAGCCGGGGCATCCAGGTCCTGGACCAGGAGCAGGTGGAGCGGCTTTGATCCCGCAGATAAAACGATAAAAAGGACACTGGAGCACGCTCCAGTGTCCTTTTTTGCTTATCATCGGGCAGGGGGAGGGGGAGCCTCTGCGGTCCTTACACCATCAGAGAGCACACCAATTCCGCATATCCGGCGGGGTCCTCCAGAGGCAGGTCGGCCAGCAGGAGGGCCTGGCCGTAGAGCAGCTTGGAATACTTCTCCACGGTGGCCTGGTCGCCGGCGTCCACCGCCTTTTTCAGGGCGGCGTAGGGGGCGGAGTCGGCGTTGAGCTCCAGCACCCGCTCAGCCTTCATGTGCTCGCCGCCCTCCAGCTTGCGCATATAGCGCTCCATTTCCAGGGAGACAGGGCCGTCGGCGGACAGGCAGCAGGCGCCCGACTTCAGGATCTTGGAGATGCGGACCTCCTTCACCTGGCCGCCCAGCACGTTCTTCACCGCCTCCAGCACGGGTTTACCGGCCTCGGCCTTCTCCTCGGCCTCTTTCTTCTCCTCGTCGGTCTGGGGCAGAGCGTCCTCGGCGGTGGCGGACATAAACTTCTTGCCGTCGATCTCCCCCAGAGCCTGCATGACGAAATCGTCCACATCCTCGGTGCAGTACAGGATCTCATAGCCCTTGTCCAGAATGCGCTCCACCTGGGGCAGCTTGGCGATCTTGTCCACACTCTCGCCGCAGGCGTAGTAGTAATAGGGCTGGTCCTCGCTCATGCGGTCCTTGTAGGCGGCCAGGGTGGTGTTCTTGCCCTCCTTGGAGGACCAGAACAGGAGCAGGTCCTTCAGCTTGTCCTTGTGGGCTCCGTAGTCGGCCACCACGCCGTACTTGATCTGGCTGCCGAAGGCGGCCCAGAACTTCTCGTACTTCTCCGGGTCGTCCTTCTGCATCTTCTCCAGCTCGCCCTTGATCTTCTTCTCCAGGGCGTTGGCGATCACCTTCAGCTGCCGGTCGTGCTGGAGGATTTCACGGCTGATGTTCAGAGAGAAGTCGGGAGAGTCCACCACGCCCTTGACGAAGCGGAAGTAGTCGGGCAGCAGGTCGGCGCACTTGTCCATGATCATCACGCCGGAGGAGTAGAGCTGCAGGCCCTTCTGGTACTCCCGGGTGTAGAAGTCGTAGGGGGCTTTTTGGGGGATATACAGCAGGGCCTTGTAGGTCACCGCGCCCTCGGCGCTGGTGTGAATGACGGCCAGGGGGTCCTGCCAGTCCATGAACTTCTCCTTATAGAAGCTGTTGTACTCCTCGTCGGTGACCTTGGCCTTGGGGCGCTGCCACAGGGGGACCATGGAGTTGATGGTCTTCCACTCCTTCACCGTCTCCCACTCGGGCTTGTAGTCGTCCCCGGCGTCCTCAGGCTTGGGCTTCTGGCGGTAGTCCTCCACCTCCATGACGATGGGGTAGCGGATGTAGTCGGAGTACTTCTTGATGAGCTCCTGGAGCTTGTAGGTCTCCAGATACTGGTCGTAGTTCTCCTCGTCGGCGTTGGGCTTGATGTGCATGATGATGTCGCTGCCGGGGGCGTCCTTCTCGCAGGGGGTGATGGTGTACCCGTCAGCCCCGTCGGACTGCCACATGAAGGCCTCGTCGCTGCCGTAGGCCTTGGAGATGACGGTGACCGCGTCGGCCACCATGAAGGCGGAGTAGAAGCCCACGCCGAACTGGCCGATGACGTCGATGTCCTCCCCCTTGTGCTCCTGGTCCATCTCCTGCTTGAACTGGAGGGAGCCGCTGTGGGCGATGGTGCCCAGGTTGTTCTCCAGCTCCTCCTTGGTCATGCCCACGCCGTTGTCGGAGATGGTGAGGGTGCGCTTCTCCTTGTCGGGGACGATGGTGATTTTCAGCTGGCTGCGGTCCACCGGCACCTGGTCGTCGGTGAGGGCCTTGTAGGCCAGCTTGTCCTCCGCGTCGCTGGCGTTGGAGATGAGCTCCCGCAGGAAGATCTCCTTGTGGGTGTAGATTGAGTTGATCATCAGGTCCAGCAGGCGCTTGGATTCCGCCTTAAACTGTTTCTTTGCCATAATTTCCGATTCCTCCATGTATAAGAAAGTTTTTTGATAACAAAAAGAAGAATAATGTTAGCACTCATTTTCTATGAGTGCTAACATTATTATAGCGCGCTCCTCCGAAAATGCAAGGGGGTTCATAATTTGTTTACACTTGCCGCCGCCCCGCCTTCCTGGGGCTGCCGCCTCTTTTTCCCAACCGGAACCTTGCATCCCCGGGCGCTTTATGCTATAAGTAACATATGTAACATCGCGGAGAAAAGGGGCCCCACTGTGAAACTGAGTTTGGAAAAGCAAAAGCGGCTTGTCTACGCGGCCCGCCGGTACTACCTGGAGGACCAGAAGCAGAGCGATATTGCCCGGGAACTGGGGATCTCCCGCCCCATGGTCAGCCGTCTCCTGGCGGAGGCCCGGGAGTTCGGCGTGGTGGAGATCAAGATCCACGACCCGGAGCGCCAGTCGGACGCCCTGCTGGAGCAGCTCCGGAGCGCCGGCCTGATCCAGGGGGGCGTCCTGGTGGAGGATGGGGCGGACAGCGACGAGACCAACCAGCGGCTCTCTCAGGGGGCGGTGTCCCTGCTGGGGGAGATCGGCGCCCGCCGCCTGGGGGTGGGCTGGGGCTACCTCATCGGCCAGCTGGTGACCTGGCTGGAGCAGCACCCCCAGCCCCACAGCGCCATCACCGACATCTGCCCCCTGGTGGGCAACGCCAGCATCCCCGCCCGCAACTATCAGTCCAACGAAAACGTCCGCCTGATGGCCCAGCAGCTGGGCGCCGTCCCCCACTTCCTCTACCTGCCCGCCCTGCCGGAGAGTCTGGAGGAGCGGCAGCTGCTGTGCTCCACCGAGATCTACCGCCAGATCTGCCAGCAGTGGGAACAGATCGACACGGCCCTGGTGAACATCGGAGACTACCCCTCCAGCCCGGATTTTGCCTCCCTGGTCCGGTATGGGAGCCTGCTCCAGGACCAGCGGGCCTGCGGCCGGATGCTGATCTACTACTTCAACGAGGCGGGCACCGTCATTCAGTCCGACCAGGATTTCGCCATCCAGATCCCCATTGAGCTTCTGAAGCGGTGTCCCAGGATCATCGGGGTCTGTTCAGCCAACACCAGCGCCAAAGCCCTGCGCGGGGCGCTCCACTCCGGCATCTTTACCCACATCGCCGCCCGGGCGGAGCTGGTCCGTGCTCTGCTGCCCTCATAAGTAACATATGTAACCGCAAAGCGCAGAGCGCCTCTCAAAAGGCGCTCTGCGCTTTATATATTTTGTCTAAATTATCTTTGTTTTTTCTGTCTATTTCATGGAATTCCACCTTATATAATTGACTTTTGTAACTTGCCGGCGTATATTTTGCACAGATGTAACATCTCTGCGGCGTCCGCCTCCGGCGGCGGCGCTGCGCCCACTGCTCTCTGAGAAGGAGGTGACAGCAGATGACAAAAGAACAATTTGCCGCCAGACTGAAGCAGGCCTGCGCGTCGGTGATCTCCGCCGAGCAGGAGCTGACGGAGATCGACTCCAAATTCGGCGACGCCGACCACGGGCTGACCATGACCAAGATCGCCAAGGCCATCTCCGACGCGGTGGACCAGTCCGACGGCGGGATTCAGGCCATGCTGGACGACGCGGCCACCGCCGTCATGTCCCTGAACGGGGGCAGCGCCGTCCCGCTGTGGAACACCTGGCTGGACGGCATGCAGGAGGCCGCCCCCGAGGGGGAGGAGATCGACGTGCCGGGCCTCCAGGCCGTATTTGCCCAGGCCCTGGAGGAGCTCAACGACATGTCCGGCGCCAAGGTGGGGGACAAGACCATGATGGACGCCCTGATTCCCGCCAGCGAGGCCGTCGCCGCCTATGCCGGAGCGGACGAGGCCGGGCTGTTTGCCGCCGCGGCCCAGGCCGCCGCGGCCGGTGCGGAGAACTCCAAAAACTTTGTGTCCAAGTTCGGCCGGGCCAAGAGCTACGGCGCCCAGACCATCGGGACTCCGGACGCCGGCGCCATGTCCATGGCCTATTTCTTCCGGGGCCTGGCCCAGGACTCCTCCGAATCCAACTGACTCTGTTTGAATGAGAGGTACTGCATATGAAAATGAAGAAGTTTATCAACGCCCCTGAGACCATCACCGACGAGGAGCTGGTGGGTCTGGGCCTGGCCTACCCCGACATCCTGGACGTGGACGGCCATCTGGTTGTCAGCCGCGACCTGGCCGGCGCGGACCGGGTGACCATCGTCACCTACGGCGGCTC
>ERZ1643247.1248-NODE-1248-length-24658-cov-5.096736_pt1 | contig 24658 bp, 20 predicted proteins | sample MGYA00579264_ERZ1643247 | MGnify/ENA primary metagenome ERZ1643247 (study PRJEB29033, sample SAMEA4952262) | chicken gut metagenome | biome: Broiler Chicken; feature: Gastrointestinal Tract; material: Caecum | place: Ireland | collected 2018 | study: Broiler... | reverse complement strand
AAGGAGAAATAAAAATGATTTTCATCAGTTTATTCGCTCATAAAAAAGGTACCGGTTCTTCCCATAACGGGAGAGACAGCGAAGCCAAAAGACTCGGACCCAAGCGCGGCGACGGTCAGACCGTCCTCGCGGGAAATATTCTCGTCCGTCAGAGAGGGACGAAGTTCCACCCGGGTACCAACGTAGGCATCGGCAGCGACGACACGCTCTTCGCGCTGGTGGACGGCGTCGTTCGGTATGAGAGATGGGGCAAGGACAGAAAGAAGGTCAGCGTTTATCCCGTCGCGGATACTGCCGCTGCCGAATAATTTTCAAGCGAAAAGAAGACCCGACGTTCAAACGTCGGGTCTTTTGTATTTTGCCGACGTTTCCGCGCCGACTTTTTGTTTTTCGCCTTTTCGGCGATTTTTTGGCGCCTCGGGGAAAGGTTGGGTTTCGGAATTTTTTCTTCTCCCTTCCCTTTGCGCCCTTCCTCTTTCGACCGTCGTCTTCTCTGTGGCGGCGGTCTCCTTTTGCGTTTCCCCGCTCGTTTCCGCGTTTTATTCTTCCGTTTTTCTGTCCGAGTTCTGCATCTGCGCCCGAACGGCGAGATCGCGCTTTTTCAGGATTTTGTTGATGAGGCAGAAGAATACGACGGTGGAGACGATGCCTCCGATGAGGTCGGAAACGGGCTCGGCATAGAATACGCTTTCCACGCCGAGAAAACGGGGCAGAGTGAGCGTCAAGGTCAGCATCAGCGCCAATTTTCGGAACAGCGACAGGGTGATTGCGACGGGCGCGATTCCCAAACCCGTGAGTCCGTCCACCAAAGCGTATTGAAAGGCGAGGGGGATAATCATGAGGGTATAGATTTTGATGAAGCGCACGCTTTCCGCTTTTAATGCCGCGTCGTCGGTAAAGATGGACACGACGCCGCCCGCCGCGAAGCGCGCGACGAGGAACATGACGACCGTGTAGAGAATGCACGAGCCGAGAATCCAGCCCTCGCACTTTTTGACTCGGTCGGGACGGTTCGCGCCGTAGTTGTAGGACAGGGCGGGCTGCGTTCCGCCGGAAATCCCGCCGAGGGGCAGAGTGATGATCTGCATGAAGGAAAGCATGATGGTGGCGGCGGAAATGAGCTCGTCGGCACGTGCCCCGCCGTAGGTGCGGAGCACCTTGTTGAGCGCGAGGATCATGGCGGAATCGGTGGCGATGATAATGAAGGGGGAGAAGCCGAGGAGCAGGATTTTTCCGATGATTTTTTTGTCGTAGCCGCCGATGCCCAGCCGTACCTCGACTTTTTTGCCGAACAGGAAAAGGACGGTAAACAGTGCGGAGAAGAACTGTGAAATGACGGTGGCGATCGCGGCGCCCTTGACGCCCATGCCGAAGGTGAAGATAAAGAGCGGATCGAGCGCGATATTTGCGACGGCGCCGATACAGACGGTAGCCATGCCGGCTTTTCCGTGTCCCTGTCCGACGACATAGGCGTTGAGTCCCGTGGTCATGACGGCGAAAACGGTGCCGACGGAGTACCAGGAGAGATAGTCGGAGGCGTATCCCGCGATGTTGCCGCCCGCGCCGAACAGTCGGAGCAGGGGCTCTTTCAAAGCAAAGACGAAAGCGGTGAGCAGGACGGACATGACCGCAAGCATCATGGCGCCGTTATTCAGGATTTTTCTTGCGCCTTTCAGATCGCCCTCGCCCATTTTGATGGACATGGCGGGGGCACCGCCCAGACCGATCCACGTTCCGAAGGAGGAAAGGAGCGTGACGATGGGGCCGCAGATTCCCGCGCCCGCGAGCGCGAGAGATCCGACGTCGGGCATGTGACCGATGTAAATTCGGTCCACAATGCTGTATAACACGTTGACGAACTGCGCCAGCATGGACGGAATTGCCAGTTTGAGGACGACTTTCAGCGGCGCGTCCGTGCTCAGAAAGTTTTTGGAAGAATTTTTGTGCATGGAAGTTTTGTCCGATTTTTGTCCGATAAAGATTTCAGCAATAATTATAACGAAAATTGCCGAAAACACAAGCATTTGCCGCAGTGATTTTCCGAAATTTTTCGGAAAACGAAAAAAATTATAAACCAGACAATAAACCGCGCTTTTTCATATTTAAGAGTAAAAAGGCAAAAATCGGGAAAAATAAAGGATAAGGAGGAAAAATTATGAAAAACAGGAAACAAAAGGCAATCTCCTGTACAGCGGCGGTGCTTTGTTTGGCACTGTTCGGGGCGTGCTCGGGGGAAGGGTATAAAGAAAAACCGCTGTCCGAAAATACGCTTCCGCTGACGGCTTCTCTCTCTGCGGACGCGTCCGTGCGGACGGGAAAATTTTCGGAAAACAATCTCGCGTTTTCGACGGAATTTTTCCGCCGCGCGTATACGGGCGGAAACACTTTGGTTTCGCCCCTGTCCCTTTGTGCGGCCCTGGCAATGGCCGCAAACGGCGCGAAAGGGGAAACGCTTTTTGAAATGGAAAGAGTGCTCGGCATGCGCGGGGAAGCGTTAAACGCCGATTTGTCCGTTTATCTTCAAGAGGTCGCAAAAAGCGGTGCGCTTTCGATTGCGGATTCCCTTTGGATTCGGGATTCCGCAACCGAGCAAATAAAGACCGGTTTTTTACAGAAAAACAGGGACTATTACGACGCGGAAATTTATGCGGCGCCATTCGACCAAACGACCGTTTCGGACATCAATACCTGGACGGCGAATGCCACGCGGGGAATGATTAAAGAACTCATACGGGAAATTTCCCCCGATTCGGTGACGTATCTCATAAACGCCCTGTATTTCTCGGGAGAATGGCAGAAGAAATACGAGAAGTCCGACATTTCGGAAGGGACGTTTACTGCGGCGGACGGAACGGCTTCCCGCGTGAAAACGATGAAATCTTCGGAGAGCGTTTACCTCTCGGACGAAAATACGACGGGCTTTGTCAAGGCGTATAAAGGCGAGGATTTTGCCTTCGCGGCGTTTCTTCCCGCTGAGGAAATCCCGATAAACGAATACGTGAAGGGGTTTTCCGCGGAAAAATGGCAGGGACTTTTCGGTCATTCGTCCCGCGAGCCCGTCAGATGTACCCTGCCCGCCTTTTCTTACGATTTCTCCCTGACGGCGAGCGGAATACTTAAAGACATGGGTATGCCGACGGCGTTTGATGCGGGGAAAGCCGATTTTTCCGATATGTTCGATGCATGTCCCGGGGAAAATTTCTGGCTCGGGGAAGTGCTGCAAAAGACGCGCATAGAGGTGGACGAAGCGGGCACGAAGGCCGCCGCCGTGACGGAAATAGAAATGAGAACCAATTCCGCGCCCGCGGTAGAAGAACGAATCGTCATACTCGACCGCCCCTTCGTATATGCGATTATCGATGCGGAGAATCATTATCCGATTTTTTTGGGCACGGTGACAAAGTTATAATTGCGGCGTTCGAAGCCTGTCCGTTTTTATTCGGAACATGAGGAAAAAGGGGCTTCCGCCCCTTTTTTCCTTTGCAATTTTTTTCGGAATATGGTATAATAATATAAGTAAGCTAATAAGCGCCGGACGGAACGTTTTTTATGTCCTTCGGCCGCATACGTTTGGAGAAGAGTTATGAAAAAAGAAACGTCCCCGAAAGTGCAAAAGGAATCCGCCGTTTCCGCGGCAAAGGAACAGACAGAAAAAGAACGGGATTCCTCTATCGGGGAACGGGCCGAAACAAAGCAGGCTTCGGGAAAACGGATTTTCGGCGTGCGCGTCAGCACTCTGCTCCTCATATGCTACATAGCCGCGTTTATGGGCTGGTGCGTGGAGAATTTATTCCGTCTGATTTCTATCGGAGTACTGGATTCGAGACATCAGCTCTTTCCCTTTCTGGCGGCTTACGGATTCGGGATTTTCGTCCTGTATTTCGTGTTCGGGACTCCCACGGAAATGCGCATTTTCAAAAAACGCATTCTGCCCGAAAATACCAAGCGCAATCATACGCTGCGGGTGGTTATTTATTGCTCGGTGGTGTTTGTGCTCATTCTGTTCGGGGAAATGAGCGTGGGGCTCCTGTTTGAAAAACTGTTCGGCGTAAAAGCATGGAACTATCTGAATATTCCCCTGCATATCACCCGATATACAAGCATTCCCACGACGATCGGCTTTACGACGGGAATCACGCTTTTGATGCACTTCGTGTTCCGCCCCGCGATTGTCTGGCTGGAAAATCTCCCTCAGAAGGTGGCGTTTTGGCTGGCGCTCGTTTTGGGAATCATGATCGCCGCCGATTACCTCGTAATGATGATTTACGGCGGAGTCGTCGGGCATTTCCCCGAATACTGGTCGATACGGTTCGGCAGATAAAAGAAAAAACGCAGGAAAAAGCCGCCGGGACGGCGGCGGGAGCGGAGAGCGACGAACGGCTCGGACTTTGAAAGGAGCCGGTCATTCGTGCTTGTTCGGCTCCACCAACAGCGTTTTATAATTGTCGTAAACGACGAAGCCCGCCTTGGATTTGGGGGGCTTTTTTACGTGTTTGCGCTCGCAGTAATCCACGGGCACCTTGCCGCCCGAACGCCCGTCCGAATAGTAAGCGCAGATTTCCGCGGCGAATAAGAGGACTTCTTCGGGGACCTTTTTCCCCTCCGCCGCGACGATGACGTGCGAGGAATGGTATTTTTGCGCGTGGAGCCAAATATCGGAAGGGGAACAGCTTTTCAGCAGCCTGTCGTTTTGCAGGTTGTTTCTCCCGCCGAAGATGCGGAAACCCATATATTCGTATTCGCGGAAGGGGACGACGGTCTCCTTTTTCTTTGCACCTACCCGTTCCTTTTGCGGCTTTACGAGCCCCAGAGAAACGAGCTCCGTCTCCGTCTCTTTGAGGTCGTCCTGCGTCTCCGCCGCGGCGAGGGAGGAAAGGACGCTCTCCGAGTAGGAAATTTCTTCCTCCTCCGTTTTCCTGCGGGGCAGGAGTGCGTCGAGCGTGCGTTTCTGCTTCTGATACGCCTTGAAATATCTCTGCGCGTTCTGCGAGGGGCTGAGCCGCTCGTCCAGCGCGATTTTTATCGTTCCCCCGTCGGGCGAATACCAATTTTCCGCTTCCAGCTCCTTCATGCCCTTTTCTATCCGCCAGAGATTCGCCGTGAGCAGTTCGCCCTTGACGCGCTCCTTTTCCATGTCCGAGCAGGCGTCCAGCCGTTCGAGCGTGTCCTGCAATTTCTTCCGCTGTTTTTTGAGTAGTCCGCGGACGGCGGATTCCAGCTTCCTCTTTTTGTCCTCGAAGGCGCGCCTGCCCTCTTTCGCGGAATAATAGGCGTCCTCCGCCTCGTTCAGGGAGGGCATGGGAATCCCGCCCTCCACGGGGAAGGCGAAAAAGTCCGTGGGAAACCCGTTTTCCCTTTTCAGACAGGGCGAGGAGGGATAGGAGGCGCAGAATTCCCCGACAAATTCCCAGACGGGGCGGTCGTGGGAGTACTTGTTTAAGAGCTCCCGCGCGGTGGGCAGAGCCAGCCCCGCGACGTTTTCGAAAAGGAATTTTGCGAATTCCTCCCGCCCGCTTCCCTCGTGAGCGGCGCGGAAAGCCTCCGTCCTCGCTTTCAGCCCCTCCGCGTCGAAGGGGGAGAGCTTGTCCTGCGGCAGGGGATAGACGTACTTCGCGCCCGAAAGAAGCACTCTTTTGGCGTTGTCTTCCAAGGACGTCGTTTTGAGCGCCCCGAGAATGGTTCCGTTTTCCGTCAGCACGAGATTGGAGTACTTGCCCATGATTTCGCAGACGAGCACCCGCTCGCAGCGGGAGAAATCTCCCGTGCAGCGGAGGCGGATTTCCACGATGCGCTCGAATTCGTGCTGGGAGACGGATAAAATTTCCGCGCCGAGGAGGTGTTTGCGCAAAAGCATGCAGAAATTGGGCGCGACGGGAGCGGGTTCCTTCTCCGTCGCGGACAGGCAGACGCGGGCGTTGGAAGCATTTGTGCTCAAAACGAGTTTAACCGTCGATTTTCCGGTGTATATAATAAGGGTAACCTCGTCTTTGTCCGCTTGGGAGACGCGGTTGATTTTCCCGCCCTTCAAGGCCGCGTCGAGTTCGGCGGCGGAGCGGCGGATATGGAAAGCGTCCTGAGGCATGTTTCCTCCTTGGGGAGCCCGACGGCGAAAAAACGCGGAAAAATCCCGAACAAAGTCGAAAAATTTTTTCGGACGGGCCGTTTTTCATAAATTATAGCGTAAATTTCGGAAATTGTAAACGAAAATGCTTTCTTTTCTCGGAATAATATGATAAAATGTAGCTTGCACGGTGGGGGAAATCCCTTTCGGGCTATCGAAGGAGAAAAAAGAAGCATTATTTTTAGGAGAAAGATATCATGAAGTACACAACAAAAGCCGCAGAGAAAAGCACGGTAAAAATTACGATGAAGTTCGACAAGGACGAGTGGAAGGACGCGCTCAACAAGGCGTACTTAAAGACCAAGGGCAGATTTGCCGTCAACGGTTTCCGCAAGGGCAAGGCGCCCCGCAACGTCATCGAGCACGCATACGGCAAGGGCGTGTTTTTTGAGGACGCGCTCAACGTGCTCTTCTCCGAGAACTACGGGAAGATTCTCGACAAGGAAGAAAAGAAGTTCACGGCCGTGGGCGATCCCGAACTTTCCGTGGAAGACCTTTCCGATGAAGGCGTAACGCTGGTGGCGGCCACTCCCGTGAAGCCGGAAGTGAAAATCGGCTCCTACAAAGGTATGAAAATCAAAGAGTTTGCGTATACTGTAAAGGATGCCGACATCGACAAGGAACTCGACAGACTCCGCGACCGCAACGCCCGCAAAGTGGACGTCACCGACCGTCCCTGCCAAAGCGGCGACATCGTCAACATCGACTTTGTCGGCACGGTGGACGGCGTCAAGTTCGACGGCGGCGAAGCCGAGGGCTTCGATCTGACGCTCGGCAGCGGACAGTTCATTCCCGGCTTCGAGGATCAGGTCGTCGGAATGAACATCGGGGACAAAAAAGACGTCAACGTCAAATTCCCCGAAAACTATCAGGCGGAGAGCCTCAAAGGCAAGGACGCCGTTTTCGCCGTCAAGCTCAATTCCATTAAGGGCAAGGAATTGCCCGAACTCACCGACGCGTTCATCAAGGACGCCACGGGCAGCGAGACGATCGAGGAATATAAGCAAAAGACGAGAGAGAGACTGCAAAAGCAGGCGGATAAGAACGCGCTCGACGCGACGGAAAACAGTATCCTCGAAGCGATTTCCGCGACCGCGGAGGCGGAAATCCCTCAGGCGATGATCGAGCGGGAAATCGACGGACTCGTTCAGAAGTTCGAATATCAGCTCATGTATCAGGGGCTGAAATTGCAGGATTACCTCGATTTCATCAAGGTGAGCAAGGAAGATTTCAGAAAGAATTATGAAGAGCAGGCAAAGAAGAACGTTTTGAACCAGCTCATCATTTCTCAGATTATCAAGGACGAGAAGATCGAAGCGACGGACGAGGAAGTGGACGCGAAGGTTGCCGAGCAGGCTGCGTCCGTGGATAAGAGCGCGGAGGAATACAAGAAGAGCATGGATCCCCGCCAATTCGATTATATCAAGAGCGACATCATCATTACCAAGCTGTTCGACTTCCTGAAAGCGAACAACGAAATGTATCGAGAGGAGAATAAGGAATGAACGAAAAAAACGTTCTGATTCCCTATGTCGTGGAACGCACTTCGACGGGCGAACGCTCGTACGATCTGTATTCCCGACTTTTGGAGGACAGAATCATATTTTTGAGCGGCGAAATCGACGACGCGGTAGCGAATACGGTGGTGGCGCAGCTCATTTATCTGGAAGGCAAGGAGCCGGGGAAGGACATCAATCTGTATATCAATTCTCCGGGCGGCTCGGTGACGGCGGGCATGGCGATTTACGACACGATGAATTACGTCAAGTGCGACGTATCGACGATTTGTATCGGGCTTGCGGCGTCCATGGGCGCGTTCCTCCTGTCGAGCGGCGCGCGCGGCAAACGGTTCGCGCTCCCCAATTCGGAGATTATGATTCACCAGCCCTTGGGCGGAGCTCAGGGTCAAGCCAGCGACATCAAGATTCAGGCGGAGCATATCCTGCGCACGAAGGCGAAGATGAACAGAATCCTTTCCGAGAATACGGGCAAGGACATCGCCACCATCGAGCGGGACACCGACAGGGACAACTACCTTTCGGCGGAAGAAGCGCGGGTGTACGGGCTTATCGATAAAGTATTCGTGAGGCGCTGAGACGTTTTAAGGGATACGGGACATAAAAAATACGCTCGCGCAAAGTTTCGGGAAAAGGAGCTTTGCGCGGTATTTTTCAATTCATCAACGGGGTGTGACACATGGAAAAAAACGAACAACGCTGTTCTTTCTGCGGTAAATCGAAAGAGGAGGTGCGCCGTCTCATCGCGGGGCCGGGCGGAGTCTTTATCTGCGACGACTGCGTGGATATCTGCAAGGCGATGGTGGACGAGACGCTCGACAAAGAGAGCAAGACGGAGGAAGTTCCCTTGAAGAAGCCCGCCGAAATCAAGGCGGAACTGGATAAATACATCGTCGGGCAGGATAAGGCGAAAAAGGTGCTCTCCGTCGCGGTGTATAACCATTATAAGCGCATAAATTCGCTCATGAAGTCGAAAAAGGCGGACGACGGAGTGGAAATCGAGAAGAGCAATATTCTGCTTCTGGGGCCCACGGGATGCGGTAAAACGCTGCTCGCGCGGACGCTCGCAAAGATCCTCAACGTTCCTTTCGCCACGAGCGACGCGACCACGCTGACGGAAGCGGGCTATGTGGGCGAGGACGTGGAAAATATTCTTTTGAAGCTCATTCAGAACGCCGATTACGATATCGAGCGCGCGCAGCGCGGAATCATTTATATCGACGAGATCGACAAGATTGCGAGAAAGAGCGAAAACGTATCGATTACGCGCGACGTATCGGGCGAAGGGGTGCAGCAGGCGCTTTTGAAAATCATCGAGAGCACGATGGCTTCGGTGCCGCCGCAGGGCGGAAGAAAGCACCCCCAGCAGGAGTGCCTGAGAATCGACACGACGAATATTTTATTCATCTGCGGCGGAGCGTTCGTGGGGTTGGATAAAATCGTGGCGTCGAGGAAGGACGACACGACGCTCGGATTCGGCGGCAAGGTCAAGCTGGGCGCGGACGAAGTGGACTATTCGGCGCTCGACGACGTGAAGCCGCAGGATCTGACGAAATTCGGGCTGATTCCCGAATTTGTCGGACGGCTTCCCATCGTGGTCAATCTCGACCCGTTGGGCGAGGACGCGTTGGTGAAGATTCTGACGGAACCGAAAAACGCAATCATCAAGCAGTATCAGAAGCTGGTGGGCTTCGACGGAGTGAAGCTGACGGTCGAAGAGGATGCGGTAAAGGAAATCGCGCAGACGGCGATTCGGTTAAAGACGGGCGCGCGGGGACTGAGAACGATCATCGAAGGGCTGATGACGGACGTCATGTATCAGATTCCTTCCGAGGAGGACGTCGAAGAAGTCGTCGTGACCAAGGAATGTCTGACGGAAGGCGCAAAGCCGAAAATCGTGTATAAACAAAAATCCGCTTAAAGCGCGGGAATTGCAGAAAAAGCGCGGAAAAAACCGCGGCGCAAAATTTTTGCGCCGCGGTTTATAATTTTATATACGCGGGCGGTTTCGACGAAAAACGACGGTTTGCAAAGATATGTGAAAGAATTTTCAGGAAAAGTTCTTTGCCTTTTCGCACGCGATGTGTTATAATAGAATCGAAGGCGGAGTATTTACAGGTGTTCCCGCGCCCCGTTGCACGCGGCTTTTTGGGGTATCCTACAAGCGGATATACGCAAGCGCGGACGATTACGGGAGAGCCGCACTCCGTTGCGCATGGGGTCGCCGTCAATAGGGGTTCTCCGTTTTTATGATCGTTTCGGGGGCGTTTTGCATTATCGTGAAAGGGATTGTTTGAAAAGAGGAGTGAAAGGGTAAAAATAATTATATGGAAAATTATACTGAAAAACAAATACAAAGAACAAATATATTGTCCATCGTGCCCTTGCGGGGCAAGGTGGCGTTTCCCGATACGCTCACGTCGTTCGAGGTGGGACGGGAAATTACGTTAAAGGCGATCGACAGGGCGACCGCTTCGGCGGACAGACTGCTCTTTATCTGCGCGCAGCGCGAGACGGAAAAGGACGAAATCACGGCGGACGACATCTATTCCGTCGGTACGGTGGCGCGCATCAAGCAGGTGACGCAGCTCCCCGGGGGGACGCTTCGGATTCTCACCGAGGGATTGTACCGTGCCCGCGCCCGCTCCGTTCAGTTTGAGTCGGGATATTATTATGCGGTGACGGACGAAATTCTGTCCGAACACGGCGACGAGGTGTTGGAGGAGGCCTATTTCCGCACCGCGCGCGAAATGGTGCGCGACGTGCTCATGGCGGACGGGAAAATCGGCAAGGATATCCTCTCTCAGCTGGAAGCCTGCTCCGACCCCGATACTTATATCAATATGACCGTTTCGGCCATGCGCGTGCGCCTGGAAATCAAGCAGGAGCTCTTGGAAGAAGAATCGGTCATCGAAAGGCTCAAACTGTTCGAGCGCTGTCTCAACGACGAGCTGGAAATCGCAAAGATCGAAAAGAAAATCGCTTCCGCCGTCCGCCAGAACATCGACCGTTCGCAGAAGGATTATTTTTTGCGCGAGCAACTCAAAGCCATTCATACGGAGCTCGGGGACGACGGCAAGGAAGAGGACGAATACCGCGAGAAAATTCTCGCGAAGAAGCTGCCCGAAGAGGTGGAGGAGAAGTGCCTCAAAGAGCTGGACAGGCTGGATAAAATGCAGTCCTCTTCGCCCGAATACACGGTGATTACGGGGTATCTCGACTGGATTCTCGATCTGCCTTGGACGGAGGAGACGAAGGACACGGAGAAACTTTCCGACTGCGTGAAAGTGCTGGATGCCGATCATTACGGCCTTGAAAAGATCAAGGAGCGCATTACCGAATATCTCGCGGTGCTCAAACTGACGGGAAACATGAAGGCGCCCATTCTTTGTTTCGTTGGACCTCCGGGCGTGGGGAAGACGAGCATCGCGCGTTCCATCGCGCGTTCTCTGGATCGTAAATTCGTCCGCATGAGCCTCGGCGGCGTCAAGGACGAAGCGGAAATCCGCGGACACCGCCGCACCTATATCGGCGCCATGCCCGGTCGGATTATCTATGCCATGAAGAACGCGGGGTCCGTCAATCCCGTGTTCCTGCTCGACGAAATCGATAAAATTTCTTCGGATATGCGCGGCGATCCCGCCAGCGCGCTTTTGGAGGTGCTCGATCCCGAGCAGAATTCCACTTTCCGCGACAGGTATCTCGAAGTTCCCTACGATCTGAGCAAAGTGCTGTTCATCACGACGGCGAACTCGCTGGACACCATTCCGGGACCCTTGCGCGACCGTATGGAAATCATAGAGCTTTCGGGATATACGCTGGAAGAAAAGGCGGAAATCGCAAAGCGGTATCTCATTCCCAAGCAGCTGAAAGCCAACGGTCTTTCGGAGGAGAACGCGGAATTTACGGAGGACGGAATCCGCGCGATTATCGAAGGCTATACCATGGAAGCGGGCGTGCGTACTTTGGAGCGCACGGTGGGCACGGTCTGTCGGAAGATAGCCGTTCGTTATGCGGACGATAGATCCCTGCCCAAGGTAAAAGTGGACAGGAAGAAAGCAGAGGAATTTTTGGGCGCGCCTCGTTTCAAGGCGGACGAAGCCCGCGGCAAGGAAGAAGTGGGCGCGGTGACGGGACTGGCATGGACGGCCGTGGGCGGCACCACGCTGACGGTGGAGGCTTCCGCGATGCACGGCAAAGGGGAAATCCGCCTGACGGGGAAACTCGGAGACGTCATGAAAGAATCCGCTTTGGCGGCGATTTCCTTTATCCGTTCGCATGCGGATAAATACGGAATCCCCGCGGATAAATTCGAGACGACGGACATTCATATCCATGTCCCCGAAGGCGCAACGCCCAAGGACGGACCCAGCGCGGGCATCACGATCGCCACCGCTATCCTGTCCGCCTTTACGGGACGCCCCGTGAGAAAGGACATCGCCATGACGGGGGAAATCACGCTCCGCGGCAAAGTCCTTCCCATCGGCGGATTGAAGGAAAAGGCGCTCGCCGCGCGGCGGGTGGGGATTAAGAATATCGTCATTCCCAAGGAAAACGAGAAGAACATCGAGGAAATTCCCGAAAGCGTGCGCAAAGAGCTGAATTTTATTCCCGTGACGGATGCGGACGAAGTGTTCTCTCTCACCGTGCGCGGAGCGGGAGACGAGGAACCGCCGCAGCTCAAACAGTCCAAGCCCAAACGGATAAAGCCGAAAAAGGAGCCCGTCCTTCCCGTGAATGACGGAGCGGTTCCCATTTCGGGCGGAGTCCGCTGCCGCTAAAAAAATAAAAGGAACCTATGCCCATGTATGAGACGAATGAAAAACCGACGCCCGCGCCTCGCGGAGAGCTCCCGTCCCGTGAGCCCCGCGCGCGCCTCGTCGTAAAAAATGCGACGTTTATCACCTCGGCGGCGAACGAAAAGCAGTTTCTCTCTTTCGATAAACCGACGATCGCCGTCTGCGGAAAATCCAACGTGGGCAAAAGCTCGTTCATCAATATGCTGGCCAACCGAAAAAAGCTGGCGAAGACGAGCAGCGAACCCGGTCGGACGCGGCTGGTGAACTATTTCGATTTCGGAGCGTTTATTTTGGCGGATCTGCCGGGATACGGCTTCGCGCGGGTCTCGAAGGCGGAAAAGGAGAAATGGGCCAAGACTCTGAACGCCTTTTTCGCGGATAAAGAGCGGATTTCGCACGTGTTTTTGCTGGTAGACAGTCGGCACGATCCGACGGCGGACGATATGCAGATGATAGAATTTTTGCACTATCACATCATTCCGTTCACCGTCGTTTTGACAAAGGCGGACAAACTTTCGAAAATGAAGCTGAAAGAGCACGTCAAGGCGATAGCGGCGGATCTGTATCTGGGTACGGAAAATCTCCTGGCGACCAGCACGCAGACGGGATACGGCAAGGATTCGGTGCTTTTGAAAATCGCCGAGGTGACGGAGCGGACGCTCTCGGCTTCGGGGGCGGAAGAACTCGGGAACGAGGACTCTTCCGAAATGATGATAAAGGGGGCGGTTTCGCCCTCGTCCGAGGAATCGGGAAAGGAAATTTCCAATGGATGAATTTTTGAAAACGTGGTATGGTCTCGCGCTGTTTATTGCGTTTGACGTGGCGGCGGCGCTGGTTGTCATGGCGATTGCCTACCGCTGGATTTTCAAGCGCTTCTGGGACGCGGTGGCGGCGCTCGTCTGTATGGCAGTGCTCTCGCCGCTCTATCTCGCCGTTCTCGTGCGCGGGAAAATTTATAAAAAACGCACGGGAAACATGCGCTCTCTCGTGACGCATGAATTTTATGTCGGCAAAAAAGCCAAAACGATCGCGCTCAGGTTGTTCCGAACGACGGACGACGACGGAAACGAGGCGGGAAGCTACGGCCGTTGGCTCAGACGCACGCGGTTTTACAAATTGCCCGTATTCTTTGACATCTTTTGCGGCCGCCTGAGCTTTATCGGCGTCAGAAAGTTTTCCTTTATCGACGCCGCTTTCGTCTCGGAAGACGACGAGGGACGTTTTTCCGTGCGGCCCGGTCTCATCAATCCCCTGGTCGTTTCGGGCGATGAGGAGACCGACTATAAGGAAATGCTCCATTCCGACACCCGTTACGCCCGCCGCATGAGCCTGTTCGGGGATTGGAAAATTTTCTTTTCCTGGCTGTTGAAGACGATCCGCGGGGAAAAGGACTATCTCGGCGTCACGGAGGATAAGACTTATGCGGAATCGCTCCTGGACGAAGGGACGATTTCCCGCGAGGACTTCGATTCCGTCGCCCGCTCTGCCGCCGCGGAGGAAGAGGAACTGAGAAAGACATACGAGCCCGTCGAGGAAGAGCAAGAAGCCGAAGAAAACGAAGAATCCGAAGGAGATACGAAGGAACCGTCCGAACGGGACGGGGAAGAAGTTCGGACGGAACAGTCCGAAAACGGCGGGGAGGAAGCGCGGCAAAATACTCCTTCCGAACAGCCGCAAACGGTTGACGGCAAAGCGGACACGGCGCAATCGGAAGAAGCGTTTTCGGACAAAACCGATTCCGAAAAAGGAAAATGACTTCCCTTTATAAAAACCTTTATAAAGAAGCGGGCAGTCGCGCGCTGGCGTTGCTGGATACCGTGGCGGGGCGTTACGAGGAAATCCTCGGTAAAAATCTCGTGGGAATTTATGCCCACGGCTCCCTTGCGTTCGGGTGCTTTTCTTGGGAAAGGAGCGACATCGATTTTCTGGTCGTTGCAAAATCGGCGCTCGCGTTGAATGAAAAGGTCGCTTTGCTCGACGTTCTGACGCGTTTGGAGGATAAGGCGCCCGCGAGAGGCTTTGAAATGAGCGTGGTTTCCGAAAAGGACTGTCGGGATTTTGTTTATCCCACGCCCTTCGATTTGCACTTTTCCGCGCTGCACAGAGAAAAATACAAAATCGCGCCGCAGGCATACTGTTCGGCCATGCACGGCACGGACAAGGACCTCGCGGCGCATTTTACGGTGACGAAAGCCGTCGGAAAAACAATTCGCGGCCGTTCCGTGTCGTCCGTTTTCGGGGACGTCCCGCGCGCGGATTATATAGACAGTCTCCTTACGGACATTTCGGATTCGCAAAAGAAAACGGAGGCGTTCGGATACGCTGTTTTATCTCTTTGCCGAACGTTGGCTTTTTTGCGGGAAGATCGGATCGTTTCCAAATTGGAAGGCGGGCGCCGGGCCTTAAAAAATCTTCCGAAAGAATATGCTCCCGTCGTGGCGGCCGCGCTCGACGAATATATTTACGGCATTCCCTTTTCCCGCCCCGAGGGGGAAGCGAAAAAATTTTTCCGAGATATGCGCGCGCGGCTCCCGAACTGAAATCGCGGAATCGACCAAAAGACCGCGAAGCGAACCGACCGAACCGAACGAAGAGACTGCGGAAAGAACGGCGCGGCAATCTGTTGAAAGAATGTATCGGAAATGTGGTTTTACGAAGCGCGAAGGAGGGGAATATGAAGAGTAAAATTCTGTCCGTACTGCAAATAGCTCTGAATATCCTGCTTATTCCCATGTATTTTATAAACTTTTTTCATTATGCGGGCGTTATTCCCGCAATGAATGAGGAAACGGGGGAATTTTTTACGGCAAAAGTGGAGGATTACAGCAGCCCGTGGGCTGATCTGAAATCGCTGGACGCCGAATGGCTGATGTATCTGAGCTTTATTCTGATTGCCGTATCGGTCATTTTTTCCGCAGTCGACATCGTCAAAAGCGATAACGGGACCGTCAAGGGAATAAGCCGCGGCGCGTTTGTCTGCTCGGTGCTCGTTTTTGTGCTCGCGTTTTTTATTTCTTCTACCGTAACATACACTTATTGATCGGAAGAATGCAAAATACCCGCGGCGGTTCATTTTCCTGAATCGCCGCGGGCGTATTTTTTATTTTGAGGCCGTCGCTTTTCCGCGGTTACCTGTTTTGCATATTTATTCAAACGAATCTGCGGGTCTCTATGTAGTAGCTCCAACGAGTCGCGCTGATGGGCTCGATTCGCGCGTAATCCGTCGCGGTGTGCAGGATGTAGTTATCTCCGAGATAGATCGCCACATGCCCGATTCGTTCCACTCCCGTATAGTTCTGCCTGACCGCATTGGTGAAATAGATGCTGTCTCCCCGACTGAGTTCGGAACGGGGCACGTAGGTTCCCTGTACCGATTGAAGTCGGGTAGTGGTCTGCAACACCACCTGCGCGCCTTCGTAAAAGACGTACTGTACCAGAGACGAACAGTCGAATTTCGAGGTCGTGAAACCTTTGAGGAAATTTCCGTATCCGTCGTGCAGACGCACGGCACCGTAGACATAGGGGACGCCCAGAGTCGCATAGCCTTTTTCGAGAACTTCTTCCACCGCGTCGTTTTCGCTCTTTTCGATCGAGAACACGTCGAAATAAGAAGCATTTATATAGGCGATCTGATTTTTGTAATACGTTTTATACCAATCTCCGACTTTTCCCCTGAGCACATACGTGGTACCCTTCTCCGCCGTTCCGATGACCGAATGTTCCGTCCCCGCGCCCGAGCGGATGTTTACGCCGTCCCTCTTGCAGGTTATGTAATATTCATAATTGTCCTCGGGTTCGGGCATCGTCTCCTCTTCGTTCCCCGTATTTCCTTCGTTTTCCTCCCCGTTGTCGCTTCCGCCGTTTCCGGGATTCTGCTCCGTTCCGTTCTCCGAACCGACGGAATCTTCGACCGCCGTTCCGTTGCCGTTCGTTTCGTCGGAAGGGCTTTTCGCGCAAGCGCCGATTGCAAGAAAGGAAAGAGAGAATGCCAATGCCATAGCGATAGTTGTTAAAGATTTTTTCATTATTTTCCTCCGTGAAATTGATTGTATATTAATTGTAACGGTTTTTTATGCAAAAATCAACTAATAAATTTTGAGAATGGAGGAAGAAACAGGAAAAAAGGGGGATAAAACGGGCTTTTTTTCATAAAAACGGAAAAACAGGAAAAATTTTTATACATTTTCCCGTAAAAACCGCCGTTTTTCGCCGAAAATCGGGAAAGAATACCTCCGTCGCTTGCCGTTTTTGCGCGCGTATGGTATAATATAGACCATGAAAACGATATTGACGGACGTGCACACGCACACAAAATTTTCCCCCGACGGCAGGAGCGACATCGGGGACATGTTAAAAGCCGCCTTGAAAAAGGGAGCCGCGTATTACGGGATATCCGAACATTTCGACTATGATTACAAGGTGGACAGGATTGCGTTCTACGGAGGAGCGGAAGCCTCTTATACGGATGCGGAGGCATATTTTTCCCGCGCGCGGGAATGGAAGAGGCAGTACGAAGGAAAAATGGAGGTGCTCGTCGGCGGGGAATTCGGGTATACGGACAATCCCGCGGCGGCGCCGTTATACAGGGCTTTAATCGAGGTTTACAGTCCCGATTTTATCGTCAACAGCGTCCATACCAACGGGGTTCTGGATTATTCCGACCCCGAGGTATTTCTGGATAAGAACGGAAAGCGGAAAGACAAACGGGAAATTTATTCGCAGTATCTCGCCCGCGTAAAACACAGCGTCGAAGCGGCCTACGATTACGATATTATCGGACATTTCACGTATTGTATGCGTTGCGCTCCGTATGAGGATAAACGGCTCCGTTACGCGGATTACCCTACGGAAATCGATGCGATTTTAAAACGCATTATCGAACGGGGAAAAATTTTGGAAGTGAACAGTTCGAGCTACGGCGCGCCCTGCGATTTTCTGCCCGACGAGGATATTCTCGGCAGGTATTACGAATTGGGCGGGAGACGGGTCTCTTTCGCCTCGGACGCGCACGACGTGTCGAGAGTTCTGGACAAGAGGGAAAAGGTCGTGGACGCTTTGAAAAAAATCGGGTTTTCTTGCGTCACGGTTCCCCGCCGCGGCGAATATATTTCCGTCGAGTTATAAGAGGATAAGACCGCGGAACGGATATACGAGAGAAAAAGGTATCGATATGAACGGATTTTACGAAACACTGCTTGCCTGTAAAACGCGCGAGGAAGTCCGCGCGGCATTTTTTGCGGCCGAAGGGCTCGTTTTTCCCGCGAAACAGAAATTCGACTGTACCGAACGCACCCTGTATGTATTCCGCAGGGAAAAGAAATTTTCCGGCCCGAAGGGGGCGGACGGCATAGCCGCTTCTCTGGCGCAGGCACTGTACTTCCTTCGGGAACTCAAATACGGTGAGTCCGCCTGTCCGATCCCGCCCTATGTCTGCGCGGTGTGCCGCGGCGAAGGGTTCGTCGCGGAAGTAAAGCCTTTCGCGCGCTTTTACGAGCGGCGTTCGGGCGCGGAGTACGATTGGGATCGCACGCCGCTCGCGCCGTCGCCCGAACTCGTTTCCGACCTCGCGGCCAGTCCCGCGATCTCGCGCATAAAGGTGTTTTCCCTTTCGGAGCCCGCGGGCGCGGAGGCGTTTCGGGCCGTCCTTTCGAGGATCAACGCGGTGCAGCTCTCCATGTTCGAGCGGGAAAAGAAAACCATCGACGAAAACAATTTCTTAAAAGTGTACGAATATTGGGCGTCGCTGTTTGCGGAATCGTTCGTCGAAAGCGGGGAGACGAGAAAGCTGGCGGAATATTTCCTCTCGGACATCGAGCGGGGAAAGTCCATGAACAAAGGGGGCAAGGTAGAGTTCACTTTCGGAGGCGAGAAAGTAAAAAAGAGCCTGCCCGCATACGAATACAATTATTTTTGGAGCGTATACGAGCGGGTGACGGACGAGCGGACGATTTTTGCGATACGGCGGAAAATCGACCGTCTGAGCGAAGATTTCGCGCGTCGGTTCGAGGGGGAGTTTTATACGCCCATACCGTTTGCGGCGAAGGCGTACGAATATATTTGCAAGGCGATAGGGCGGGACAAGCTGGAAAGCGGGCGCTATCGGATTTGGGACATGGCGGCGGGGAGCGGGAATCTCGAATTTACGCTCCCGTCGGCGGCGCTGCCGTATACGTACATATCGACGCTTTCGGAGGACGACGCGAATTATTGCCGCAGGATTTTCCCGTCGGCGGAGGTGTTTCAGTACGATTATCTCAACGACGACATAGACGCGCTGTTCGGGGAGGATGCGGACGGCGTCGTTCCCTTGAAGATGCCCGAAAAATTGCGGCGGGATTTGAAAAATCCCCGCCTGAAATGGCTGATTTTCATCAATCCGCCCTTTGCGACGAGCAATCGTTCCGCCTTTTCGGCGGGAAAGAGCTCCAAGACGGGCGTTTCGGATACGAAGGTCGGAAAAGTCATGCGCATGAGCGGATTCGGCGAGACGGGGCGGGAGCTGTTTTCCCAATTTCTTTTCCGCATTTCGCGGGAATTTGAAGGCAAGCGCGCGAGGCTGGGATTGTTTTCGACGCTGAAATACCTCAACGCGCCCAACGACAGGAAACTGAGGGAAAAATTTTTCCGTTATACGGCGGAGCGGGGATTTCTCTTTTCCTCGGAGAATTTCGAGGGCAGCAAGGGGCGTTTCCCCGTGGCGTTTGCCGTGTGGAACATGGAAAAGCCTGCGTCCGTGGAGAGCCAGGAACTCGTGTTCGACGTATTCGACCGCGAAGCGCGCAAGGTGGGCGTGAAGCGGGTGTATACGGGCGACAGGGGAAAGCTGTTGAGCGCCTGGGTGCGGCGTCCCCCGACGACGAAAATTTTTCCGCCGTTCACGGGCGCGACGCATGTTTCCGAGCGGAATATAGACGTTCGGGACCGCGTGGCGGACGGATTTCTCTGCTCTCTGATGTGCTGCGGAAACGACTTCCAGCACCAGAACCAGACGGCTCTGTTTTCGGGGCCGCAGGCCAGCGCGGGATCGTATTCCGTGACGGAGGAAAACTTCGGGAAATCCATGGTCGTACACGCGGTGCGGCGGTTGCCGAAAGCGGTATGGTCGAACAATCGGGATCAGTTTTATTCCCCCGAAAGGGAACCGAGCGAGGAATTTGTTTCCGACTGCGCGGTGTGGAGCGCTTTCGCCGATTCCAATAATACCTGTTCCTTGAAAGAGGTCGTCTACAAGGGAAACGTCTATCGGGTAAAGAATCAGCTTTTTCCCTTTTCTCTCAAAGAATCGGAAGAGTGGAGCGGGGGGAGGTTAAAAGCCTCGGGCGAAGAGGAGCCGTTTTTGTTCTCGTGGCTGAACGGGCGGAAGTTATCCGAAAAATCGTCGGCGGTCATGCGCGCGGCGCGGGAATTTTACGCATACTGTTTTCGGACGGGCAAGGCGGAAATTTCCGACGCGGGATATGCCCAGCTCAAAACGGCGGTGCAGAACGACGAGGAGGGGAAATTGTTCCTCGCGGCGTTGAAGGAGGCGCACCGCGCGCTGGGCGACAAGCTCCTGCCGCAGGCGTATTATTACGGATTTATTCCGCGGGACGTGGAATATTTTGAAGAAGAGGTGTGACGGGATATGTCGAAACTCGATTTGCTGAAATTTCTGGAAAGCTACGAAGGCGAAACGGAAATCGCGGATTTTACGCCCGACGAGCTCTCGGAACTGATCGAACGCATGCAGCGGGAGGGACGGGACGTTCCGCTCACGAAAGAGGAGTTCAAAAAGAAATATTTTGAATATTATGATGATGTGAAGGATAAATCTTTGAAGCGGCAGGATTGGTGAGCCCGTGACGTCAGTCTGCCGCGCGAAAAAGGAGGGAGACATGAAAAAGTATAAGTATCTCATATTCGACGCCGATCATACGCTCATCGATTTTGCGGCGGACGAGCGGGAGGCGTTCAAGCGCATTTTCGCTGAATGCGGCATGGCGACGAGCGGGGAAATGCTCGACCGCTGCCGCGCGCTTTCGGAGAAAACGTGGGACGACGCGGGGCTTTCGGACGTGGACGACGAGCGCATTCAAAGGACGTATCACGATTTATACCGCAGTCATCTGGATTTGCTGTTTACGCGCATTTATCGGGAATTTCCGCCCGTTCGCCCGATTTCGCCGCGCGAAGCGGGGGAAAAGTTTCTCCGCTATCTCGAAGACGGCGGCGCGCAGGTGAAGGATGCGGAAAAAGTCCTGTCCGCTTTGGCCGAGCCGTCCGGCGGGCAATATCGGATCTGCGTCGCCACCAACGGTCTGCACAGTATCCAGACGGGTCGGCTCCGCGCTTTGGAGAAGTATATCTATAAACTGTATATATCCGAGGACGTCGGCGTCATCAAGCCCTTATCCGCTTTTTTCTTCCGCGTGCTTTCGGATCTGAACGCCGAAAAGAGCGAGTGTCTCATGATCGGCGATTCCCTGCAATCGGACATCGCGGGCGCGGAGGGCGCGGGGATAGACAGCTGCTGGCTGAACGCAGAACGGAAGGAAAACCGCTCCGACGTCAAACCCGATTACGAAATTTCTTCCCTGAAAGAGCTTTTGGATATTCTTTGCTGAAAGGCCCGACCCTTAAAGCGATATGCGCCCCCGCCCGATTTCGGGCGGGGGCGCACTGCTTTTTCAGATTGCTTTTCGGCCGCGGAGATAAGAGGCTATAATGCCGATGTCCCGCGGACTGTCGGGGTCGAGAACGCGGAAATCGTGCAGTCCGAGCGCCGTTTCGAGGTGCTTTTTCCCCTTGCGGAAATCCCCGTAGAGCGGCTTGTCGTGTCCCGTATACGAATCGATGAGCGTCCCCACACTCCCTTTCGGGAGGCCCTGCTTTTCGTGCGTGTCCGTCGTGAGGACGATGAGATCCATTTCTTCGGCGAGCTTGTTGTCTATGTATTTGTCCATTTTTTCTTTCCCCCTTAAATATTCTTTCCGCAAATAGTTTACCACGCTTTTGAAAAATTACAAGTGCATACTGCCGCCTTTTTTCCGTTTTTTTCCAAAAATTTTTTTGAATGCGCTCCTGCCCCGTCCGTTTTTAAGAATAATGAGGCAAAGTTGTGAAAATCCGGCGATAAATCTTTTTACAAAAATTTTATCTCAAAACGGTTTACAATCGGGGAGTTTTGTGGTATACTTATAATCGGTAGAAAAAGGGCTTTTATATAAAGCCTCGGCCCGAAAGAAGTCGGAAGATGCGGAGGGCGGACGGAAGAGTTCCTTCCTTTGACGGTCTCGGCGGCGGTCAGTCGACGGACGTTTCCGTGCAGTGCGGGCGTTCTATGAACAAGCCTAATTAAGTTAAGAAAAAATGTTCAAAGGAGATAACCGATATGACTAAGAACAAGAAAGTGCTTAAATTCGTCGAAGACAGCGCGGCGCTCGCTCAGCCGGACAAAATCGTCTGGATCGACGGCAGCGAAGCGCAGAGGGACGCTCTCCGTGCGGAAGCGGTCGCTTCCGGCGAGCTCATCAAACTCAACGAAAAGTTGCTTCCCGACTGCTATCTGCACAGAACGGCCGAAAACGACGTCGCTCGCGTCGAGGACAGAACGTTCATTTGCAGCAGAAAGGAAGAGGACGCCATGCCTCATTCCATCGTAAAATGGATGGCGCCCGATAAGGCCTACAAAATGGTGGAGGAGATCGCCCGCGGCAAAATGAAGGGCAGAACCATGTACGTCATTCCTTATTCCATGGGCGTGGTCGGATCCCCCTTCTCCAAAATCGGCATCGAGGTCACCGACTCCATTTACGTCGTTCTCAACATGGAAATCATGACCAGAGTCGGCACGATGTGCCTCGACGAGCTGGGCGAAGACGGCGATTTCGTCAAGGGGTTCCACTGCAAGTGCGACGTCGATCCCGAAAAGAGATATATCATGCACTTCCCCGAAGATAATACCATTATCTCCGTCAACTCCGCTTACGGCGGAAACGTGCTTCTCGGCAAGAAATGCTTCGCGCTGCGTATCGCGACCTACCTCGGCAAAAACGAGGGCTGGATGGCCGAGCACATGCTCATCCTCGGCTGCAAGCGCCCTCAGGACAAGGAAATGAAATATATCGCGGCGGCATTCCCTTCCGCTTGCGGAAAGACCAACCTCGCAATGCTCATCCCTCCCAAACAGTATCTGGATGCGGGCTATGAAATTCAGACGGTCGGCGACGACATCGCATGGATCCGCGTGGGCGAGGACGGCAGACTTTGGGCCGCGAACCCCGAAAACGGTTTCTTCGGCGTCGCTCCCGGCACCAACGATCATTCCAACCCCAACGCGCTCGCGGCGACCAAGAAGGGAACGATTTTCACCAACGTCGCTTACAATCCCGAGGACAATACCGTTTGGTGGGAGAAACTGACGAAAGAAGCTCCCGCGCACCTCATCGACTGGAAGGGCAACGAATGGACGCCCGAAACCAATGCGGACGGCAAGCATCCCGCCGCGAATCCCAATTCCCGTTTCACGGCTCCCGCGACGAACTGCCCTTGCATTTCGCCCGAATTCAACTCCAAGAAGGGCGTTCCTCTGTCCGCGATTATCTTCGGCGGCAGAAGAGCGACGACTACTCCGCTCGTTTATCAGTCGAGGGATTGGAACCACGGCACCTTCGTCGGAACGATCATGTCCTCCGAAACGACCGCCGCGGCGACCGGCGCAGTCGGCGTGCTCCGTCACGATCCCATGGCCATGAAACCCTTCATGGGCTATTCCGTCGATCAGTACTTCCAGCACTGGATTGACATGGGCAAGAAAGTCCCCGCGGACAAACAGCCTAAGATCTTCAACGTCAACTGGTTCCGTCAGGACGAGAACGGCGACTTCATGTGGCCCGGCTTCGGCGACAACATGAGAGTCCTCGACTGGATTCTCGACCGTTGCGAAGGCAAAGTGGACGCTCAGGAAACGGCGATCGGTTATGTTCCTTATGCAAAGGACATCAACATCGAAAATACCGACGTCACCCCCGAAACCCTCGACAAACTGCTGTATGTCGATAAGGCTCGCTGGGCGGCGGAAGCGGACGAAATCGAGAAGTATTACGACGATAACTTCGGCGACAAACTTCCCAAGGAAATCCGCGAGAACCTCGCTACTTTGAAAGCAAACTGCGCGAAATAATTTCTTCGGAAAATAAAAAAGCGGCTTTTCCCGAAAAACGGGAAAAGCCGCTTTGCCGTTTTCGGCGGTATTCTCCGCCGCAAAAAACCGATAAAACGATAATCCCCCCGGAACCTTGCGGTTCCGAGGGAACTACCTATATGATAAGGGGGAAAATGATGAGCTGTTTTGAGTAAATCTTTTGGAAGGAGTACCTTCATTTGATTTACGAGTATATTCTACTATATTCCGACAAAAAAGTAAATTGTTTTTCAGAATTTTTTTGAATTTTTTTGAAACGATTAAAAAATATCATAAAATGAAAATAATTAACATTTTCACATTTTTTTCACAATTAAAAAAGGATAAATGTAAGATTTTTGTAAATCAGTTACATTATTTCCGAGTTTTAACAATTTACATGATTTTACAGAGGAAGCAGCAAAGGATGACGGAAGCGAAATAGGAAAAGAGAGAGATGAGGAGGGCGGCGGTAAACTTTTTTTGTTTGACCTCGGAGAAATAGACGGCGCCGATATAGAAGACGGTTTCTGAGGAGCCGTAAGCGACGCAGGCGCAGCGGGCGACGTAGCTGTCGGCGCCGTAACGGGAGAGAATATCGGAGAGGACGGCGGTGGAGCCGTTTCCAGACAGGGGTTTTATGAGGACGAGCCGTGCGATTTCTTCGGGGATACCGAGTCCGCGGAAGAGGGGCGCGAGCAGTTGAACGAGTTTGTTTTCCAAACCGCTGACTTCGAAGAGCTTTGTGAGCATCATGACGGCGGCGATATAGGGAAATATAGACATGACGAGGGGCAGAGCGCCCTTGACGCCCTCGGTGAAGCTGTCGTATACGCGGACTTTTTTGAAGACGGCGAAGAGAAAGGAGAGGAGGAAGATGAGGGGAATGATGAGGGTAAAAAATTTCATTTTTGTTTTCCTCGCGCGCGGAGGAGGCGTTTTTCTTTGCGGGCGGCCGTAGGCACGAACAATTTGACGAGAAGGACGCCCAAAACGGTGGCAAACGCGGTGGCGAGCATGGTGGGGAGAATGATGTCCGCCGCGGCGGCGCTGCCCGCGG
>ERZ1643247.1247-NODE-1247-length-24671-cov-40.807645_pt1 | contig 24671 bp, 22 predicted proteins | sample MGYA00579264_ERZ1643247 | MGnify/ENA primary metagenome ERZ1643247 (study PRJEB29033, sample SAMEA4952262) | chicken gut metagenome | biome: Broiler Chicken; feature: Gastrointestinal Tract; material: Caecum | place: Ireland | collected 2018 | study: Broiler... | reverse complement strand
GCCGCCGGCACTGCGCCGACCGTTTCCGGCACGCCGGGCGCCGGCTGCGGGGCGCTCTCTCTGCCTGCGCACTCCTCGCACAGCGTGGCCTCCCCTTCGATCCATTTTCCACAACGTTTGCAATACATACGATTTTCCCTCCTTGTCTTTATTGTAACATAAAAAGGGCGGCGCGTCAAGCCTGCAAACGATAAATATTCGCCGGGCAAAGAGGGCGCATATTTATTTTCGGGCGGTGGCCCTCGTATTACCGGCGGGGCACAAGCTGCACTTACAGACGAAGGTGCCTATCGATTGTTCCCTGCTGCCCGGCTGCGGGCCTTTTTCTGTGCCTGACGCACCTTCCCCTATGCCTTTGCCCCTGTGTTATTTTGTCCCTCCCTTCTTTACTCCCTGTTTACTTTTGGGACCTGATTCTTCCTTCTAATTTTTTGCCTTGTGTTTGCTTCTCTTTTTATTCACCGGCAAAATATTTTTTGCCGCCGCGGGTTTTCTGATATAAAAAAACGGCCCCTTGCGGGGCCGAGAAGGAGTAACCGATCCACAAAAACATCAGGACAGCATGTCCACCAACTGCGGCGCACACAAGCAGAGCACCGCCGCGCCGAGGAGCAGTCCGCAAAAGGCAAACCCGTTCAGCCGGCGCGCGCCCGCGCGGCCGACGCCCACGCCGCACAGCACGGTGCCCGCCGCCGCCAAAACGAGCGCGGCGATGCGCAGCACCAAGAGCGCGACGACTGCCTGCCCCGCCCAAAAAACAGCCGACAATGCGGCCGCCGCGGCGAGCGCGAACATACACCCCGCAATGCCGATGCCGTTGCAGCGGCTGCCTTGTTCCGCCTGCCCCGCCTCGGCGCGCTGTTCTGTACGGATACCGCTGTGCATAACTCCCCCCTTGCGTTCTACTGCCGGTTCCCGCCGCCCCGTTATAAGGGGCAAAAGCGGCACATCTTGTATTTACGAAAACCATTATACCACAATTTGACCGAAAGGTCAACTGTTTGCAAAAATTTGCCGCAATCGGATGCGCCCTATCTGCGCGGGCAGAATCGGCCGCGGTTTTCCTCAAAAAACTCGAAGTAGGCGCGCGGGCCCTCCAGCTCCCACCACGGGCGGACGGTGACCGGGCAGGCATCGAGGTCATACAGCTTTCCGCCGCGCAGCGCGAGCAAAAAGGGAGAATGGGTCGCGATGACAAACTGGCAGCCGCCATAGCGGGCCATCTCCTCCAACAGTCCCTTCAACTTGCGCTGCATGGAGGGAGAGAGGCTGTTTTCCGGCTCGTCGAGCAGGTACAGCCTGCCCTCTTTCAGCGCATGTTCAAAAAAGCGGAGCGCCGTTTCCCCGTTGCTGCGCAGGCGCACTTCCCGCCCCGCCGCGGCGTGCGCGAACCTGCGCCGGGAGCGCTGCCGCGCCAACAGCTGCGCGCGGACCGCCTCATAATCTTCCAGCCCCGTAAAGCGGACCGTTTCGCCGTATTTGAGGGCGGCATACTCCTCCCTCGCCCGCTCGGTATCCGCCGCGACCCGTTCATTGCTACCGCGCGCGGCGAGCATATACTCGAACACGTCGTCGCTGGCGATGAGCCGGCTGCCCTCCGGAAGGGAGAGGGGCTCTCCCTCCTCATCCAGCCCGAAGCGGACGCAGCAGGCCGCCGCGTAGGGCGCAAACAGCTCCCCGCCGTTGTGCGGAGCCTGCCGCGCGAGGGAGAGCTTTTCGGCAAGGACATGGAGCAGCGTGCTCTTTCCGCTGCCGTTGCCGCCCGCAAGGATGGTGACCGCCTCAAAATCCAGTTCGCGCAGGCCGCGTTCGGGAAAGAGCATGCAGGGATAGCCGTTTTCCAGATAGCCGAACGGGCCGCCGTTTTCCGCCCGCCGCCGCTGCGCCAGGCGATACTCCTGCTCGCTGTCCGGCAGGATCAGCTTTTCGAGAAAGACCATCGCTCCCCTCCTCCTTTTTCTCCACTATAACACAAAAAACAGGCACCCATATGCCTGTTTTTAAAAATACTTTCCATTTTTTTAATTTTTTTGAACTTTTTCCCAACCGCCCGGCGAGCGCCCGACCCGAACGGACAGCGGGACAGACTGCACGGAAAGCGCGCCTCCTCATTGCCGCACGAGGCGCTTGCACGTCCATGCTTCCACATCCACCCGCACGACGGCGGTCAGGGACAGCGGCCGGGGCAGAAAGCTCTCGTCGGGGAAGGACTCGTCCGTATAGTGCGCCATGAGCACGCGCAGACCATGCAGCCGTGCAGCCGCCTCCTCGACGATGCGCGCAGTCCCAAAGCCGCACACGCTCTCGTAGTCGGCGGTGTACCCGCAGGGGGCGATGCCCTTGTTGAAGACGCGCAGCATCCGCGCCGCCGAAAAGCCGACCCGCCCGTCCGCGCGCAGCAGATCGAGCTTGGTCCCCTCTAAGGCGCAGTGAAAATACAGAACGAGCCGCCCGTTCTCCTCTTCCGCACCGAAGTTGAGAGGCACGCAGTAGGGCGCACCCTCCCCGTGCAGGGCGAGGGTCAAAAACGGACAGCCGAGCAGCACTGCCAGCTTCTCCTGCGGGTCGGTCACTTCCCGTTCCCTTTTGCGCATACTCTCCTCCTTTGGCCGCCGCGGCGGCATCCTCCGCATTTTCTGCCGGGGGCGCGGCGGAACGCCGCGCCCCCTCATTGTTCCGTTCGTCTCCGCAGCCGGCTCACTTTGCGCGCAGCTGCGCCAACGCCCGTTTGAGGCGGGAGAGGACTTCTTCCGCCTCCTCTTCCGTGTTTTCTCTGCCGAAGGAGAATCGCACCCCCGAGCGGGCGAGGGTATCCGGCCGGCCCATCGCCCGGAGTACGGGCGACGGCTCGGGCGAGCCGGACGAACAGGCCGAACCGCCCGATGCGGCGACGCCGAGGCGGTCGAGCAGCGCCAGCAATGCGGGGCCGTCTGCACCCGCAAAGGTAAAGTTGGCGAGCGAATACAGGCGCCCGCCCGCCGCAAGCGAAGTGCAGGGGGTGCGGGGGCCGTTTAATTGCGCCCCTTCGATCTCATGCAACGCGCGGCGGACAAAGTTTTCGCACAGCGCAGCCGTGCGCGCCTGCGCTTCGGGCAGCTGCGCCCGCGCGATGGTGAGCGCCTCCGCCATGCCGACGATGCCGGGCACATTGACGGTGCCGCCGCGCAGGCCGCGCTCCTGTTCGCCCCCCGCCACGAGGGGCGCAATGCGCACCCCCTCGCGCACATACAGCGCGCCCACTCCTTTCGGCCCGTAAAATTTATGGGAGGAGATGCTCAGCAGATCGACGGGCGGCGCATTCACATCCAAAACATAGGCCCCCGCCGCCTGCACTGCGTCGCAGAAGAGTAGCACGCCCCGCTCGCGGCAGAGGCGGGAAATCTCGGCGAGCGGCTGCACGGCGCCCGTCTCGTTGTTGACCGCCATGACGGCGGCGAGAACGGTATCCCCGCGCAGCAGTCCCGCAAAGGCGGCGAGGTCGAGCACGCCGTCCGCCCCGACGGGCGCCGCGGAGACTGCAAACCCTTCCTGTGCGAGCAGCCGCGCGGCCGCACGCACGGCGGGATGTTCGACGGCGGAGATGATGACGTGCCTGCCCCGCCCGGCATTGGCGTGCACCGCACCGCGCAGCGCCCAGTTATCCGCCTCGGTCCCGCCGGAGGTGAAATAGATCTCCTGCGGCTTGGCGCCGAGCAGGGAAGCGACGGCATCGCGCGCGGCATCCACAGCGGCGACCGCCCGCCTCCCGAAGGCGTGCAGCGAATGGGCGTTGCCGAAATGATCGGTAAAGCAGGGCAACATCTTTTGCAGCACGCGCGCGTCGACGGGCGTCGTTGCGGCGTGATCCAAATAAATGCGCTGCATGCCGCCCCTCACGCGGAATGGCGGCACTTGCAGATGCCCTCGGTGCCGTAGTCATCGATCATCGTCTGCAGCGTCATCGAGTCGAGCACGGCGTTGATGCCGTCGTACAGTTTGCGCCAGACGTCGCCTGTGGCGCAGTTGGGGCAGCAGAAGGAGATACAGTCGACGATCTCCATGTTGTCCTCGAGGGCGCGGGCGATATCGCCGATGGTGATCTCCTTGGGCGGGCGGGTCAGCTTATAGCCGCCCGATACGCCGCGCTCTGCCGCGACGATGCCCTTGCCCGCGAGCATACGCATGATCTTTTCGATGTACTTGCCGGAGACCGCGATCTCCTTTTCCAGCGCGGAGGCGCTGACGCAGCGCTCGGGATAATGGAGCGCGAGGATGTAACAGGCCTTCAGCCCGTACTGCGATTTGGATGAAAGGCGCATTCGGACCCTCCTTCGGGCGCGGCAGGCGCCCCTAAATGCTACTTTTTTAGTTGCATTTATTATAGCGCGGAGACAGCGCATTCGTCAACCGTTTTGCTCCCATTTGAAAAAAACGCCGTAAAAAAATTCCGCGCCCTGCCGGAGCAGAACACGGAAAAAAGAAGGAGTATCTGTCAAGTTTATCCCTATGAGCGAGTCCAATCGGAAAAGATGCAGCCGCAGTAGTTTTGCCGGTACAGGCCGTATTGCCTTGCCAGCTCTGTCGAGCGCAAATATCCGTTTTGCTTTTTAAAATCGGCATACAGCCAGCGCACGCCGGTCTGTGCCGCGATCTGTTCGCCCAGCGCGTTGAGCCGAGCGGCATCCTTGTGCGGGCTGACCGAAAGCGTCGTCCCGAACCAGCCGAAGCCCTCCTCTTTCGCCCTGCGCGCCGTGTAAGACAGGCGCAGCGCAAAGCAGCGCGTACAGCGGGCCCCGCCTTCCGGCTCGGCCTCACGCCCCTTTGCAACGGCGAAAAACTCCTGCGGATCATACGGGCAGTCGATCGAATCGGCCCACCCCGTCTCTTGCAGGAAGCGCATCTGTTCGGCCTTGCGCTTTTCGTATTCGGCGGCATCGGTGATGTTCGGATTGTAGTAGAGCACCGTGACGCGGAACACGTCTTTGAGCGCTTCAAGGCAGCGCGTCGAACAGGGACCGCAGCAGCTGTGCAGGAGCAGGCGCTCTCCGCGCGGGACCGTTTGCAGGATCTCCAGCATACGCAAATGGAAATTCACCCTGTTCATGGAAGTATTATAGCATACTTTTTCAAAAAAGAAAAGTATTTACACAACAAAATTTGAATACTTCTGCAAATCTTGTAAAAATTTGTCGCATATGTCACGCTTTTCCGTCCCGCTCTGCCGGGAAAAGGCGCGCGGGAGGCCCCGCGCGCCGTAAACGGCGGCTTACTTTCCGCTGTCGCCGTAGTTGGAAAGCACCCGGGCAGAGGGGTCGGACACCTTGCAGCCCTCCCAATGAGGGTTGGGCATCCAAAAGGCTTTGACCATCTTCGCCTGGCCGGGATAATATTTTTCAAAAATTTCACGGTAGAGCAGGCTCTCTTTTGTAAAGGGCCTCGCGTGATAGGCATACTTTTTGGCGATCTGCTTCCAATCGCTGCCGTACTTCTCCTCGGCATACTCTTTGAGGTCGTCCACCATCGAGTGACCGACCGCGTCCGAAAAGGCGGCCTTCTCCCGCCAGAGGATGCTCTCGGGCAGCAGGTCCCCTTCAAACGCCTTGCGCAGCAGGTACTTGCCCTTGCCGTACACGTTGAGCTTGCGGGCGGGATCGACGTGCATGACGTAGCGCACGAAATCGAGATCGCCGAAGGGGACGCGCGCCTCCATGCTGTGCACGGATATGCAGCGGTCGGCGCGCAGCACGTCGTACATGTGCAGCTCGCGCACGCGCTTTTGCGACTCCTTTTGGAATGCGGCGGCATCGGGCGCAAAATCGGTGTACTTGTAGCCGAACAGCTCGTCGGAGATCTCGCCGGTAAGCAGCACGCGCACGTCGGAGATGGCGTGGATCTTCTGGCAGAGCAGATACATGCCCATGGAGGCGCGGATGGTGGTGATATCGAAGGTGCCGAGGGCGGCGATGACCGATTCGAGCGCGGCGATGACGTCCTCGCGGGTGATGATGACCTCGGTATGCACCGAGCCGATGTGGTCGGCGACGATGCGCGCATATTTGAGGTCGATGGCGTCCTTGTCCATGCCGATGGCGAACGTCTTGATGGGGCGGCCGAGCTGGCGGGCCGCGATGGCGCAGACGAGGGAGGAATCCAGCCCGCCCGAGAGGAGGAATCCGACGGGCGCGTCCGCATCCAGCCGCTTGCGCACCCCCTCGGTCAGTTTGATGCGGATATTGCGGCAGACGGTATCGACGTCGTCGGGGAGGTATTCCTCCGCCGCGGCGATGTCGGTATAGCGGTAAAATCGCCCCTTATAATAGTAGTGTCCGGGCGGGAAGGGGCAGATCTCCCCCTCTGCCAATCCGACGAGGTTTTTGGGTTCGCTGGCAAAGAGGATCGCGCCGTCGGCGAGGTACCCGTAATAGAGGGGGCGGATGCCGATGGGGTCGCGCGCGGCGATGTACTCGTCCTTCTGCCCGTCGTAGAGCACGAGGGCAAACTCGGCGTCGAGCATGGAGAACATCTTGGTCCCGTATTCGCGGTAAAGGGGGAGCAGGATCTCGCAGTCGCTGTCCGACGCGAAGGTATAGCCGAGCTCCTCGAGACGGCGCTTGAGGGGACGAAAACCGTAGATCTCGCCGTTGCAGACGAGCTTATCCTTGCCCATGGAAAAGGGCTGCATGCCCGCCGCGTTCAGGCCCATGATGGCCAGGCGGTGGAAGGCCATGTAACCGGACGGGGTGCGCTCGATGCGGCTCATATCCGGCCCGCGCGAGACGGTGCGATAAAAGCCGTCGAGCATCTTTTTATAGTCGACTTCCTTGGTCGTACAGCAGAAAATGGAACACATGATTCGCCTCCGAACGTAAAAATGGGCGGCTCTCTTTCTTTTCGCGGAGAAAAGAAAAAGAGCCGCCTCTCATCCCCGCCTCTCCGGGGCGAAAAGTGCGACTTTCCGCGGTGCCACCCGAATTTGCCCCGCCCTTGCGGCAAGGCCTCTCTCCCTTCCTGTAAAGGGATGCGCTGTAACGGGCGGACCCGTCGGAAGCTACTGGGGCCAAAACCCGTTCGCCGCCGCCGCTCGCGGGCGTTCTTCGCGCAAGCGGAAGGGCGGGCTTTCAGCTGCCCCCGCTCTCTGTGCCTTCCTCTCTCGCGTTACTCTTCCCGGTCATTGCGATTCACTGCCGCTATTGTAGCATACGGCGGCGGCGATGTCAATCCTTCGGGCAAAAGTAAAACTATCGGCCTTTTGGAAGGGAGGTATTCGTTTTGATTATACCTCCCCGGCGGGCAACGGCTTCAGACGGCGTACTCGTAGACGTAATCGTCCATCACATAGCCGCCGCCGATATCGGTGACGGTGCCGTCGGTGCGGATAAAGCCGAATTTTTCGTACGCGCGCACCGCGCGGGCGTTGCCCTTATTGACGGTGAGGTACACGGCGCGCAGCCCCATCCGCCTCGCCGCTCCGGCGACCTCGGCGAGCACTTCCTGCCCTATGCCGCGGCCGCGCTCCGCATCCGCCAAATAGAGCTTGGACAGGAACAGCTTTTCCTTCTCCGGGCGGAGCGCACAATAGCCGATGCGCGCCCCCTCCCGCACGATAAAAAAGTAGATGTAATTGTCCGAGCGGATCTGCTCCGCGATGGCGGACTCGCTCTGAAATTTTTCCGTCATATAGTCGACCTGCGCCGCGCCCAGCAGCCCGTCGTATGCGGAGTGCCAAAGCGCGGCGATATACCGCGCGAGCTCGGCGCGCTCTTCCGGGCGAACAAGTTCCAACATCCTTTCCTGCATCTTTCCGTTCCTCTCTCGCAAGATTCTTTCCTTTTTATTATAATGCGGCCGCGGGAAAATGTCAATGAAAGCGATGCCCTACCCCCGATTCGGAAAAGCGACCCTTTCCGACAAGAGCTCCCTTCCCTTGCGCGCATTTTCCCCTCCGCAGCGCCATACAGTAAGAACAGACCATTGAGGCGTGCCGGATGCGGCGCGCAGAGGAGAGATCATGCAGGAATGGATCGGTGAATGGATCGGCAAACCGCTGCTCACCCGCGGCGGCGAGCGGATCGGCTACATCCGCAGCGTACAGACAGACCGCGCCCTGACGCGCGTGCGCAATTTGGAATGCTGCGACGAGGAGGAGGGAGAGTTTTTGCTGCCCGTTTCGGCGGTGGAACACTTCGGCAAGGACGCGGCGATCGTCCGCACCCTCGCCCCGCCCTGCAAGGAATGCGTGAGTGCCCCTTTCGGCATGGCGGTGTATTCGCGCGCGGGCGAACTGCTCGGCCGCATCGACGATTTCGGGAAAGAGGGCGCCCGGCTGACCTCGCTGCTGCTGACGGGCGGGCTGTGCGTGCCCGTCGGGCAGGTACTGAGCGTGGCGGACGCGGCGATCGTCGATTTGACGGGCGAAGTGACCAGACGTCCGCGCGTCCTCCGCCGCCCCGCCGCCGATGCGGAAGCGGCCGACGGAAAAGAGGCCTCCGCACAGGAAAGCGGCGCCCTCCCGCACGAAGAGACGGCCAAGAGGAGCGAGCGCGCCCGGGAGCGGCGGGCGGAACGGCCGGCGGGCAGGCTTGCGGGCAGCGCGCTCCTGACGGGCAAGACGCTGCCGAGCGACCTGCTGGACGCGCGCGGCAACCTGCTCGCCCCGCGCGGAACGGTGGTGGACGCAGCCGTCATCCGCCGCGCATTGCAGCACAACAAATTGTTCGCTTTGACCCAACTGGTCTGTTCGCAGATGCAGCCTCATTCCTAAAAAGCGGAGGCGCGCCCCTTGCAGGGCGCGCCTCCGCTTCCCGTGTGCGGCCGAAAAAGGATGCCGCAGCCCGCAAAGAGCGCAGTTACATTTTGTATTTTGCCATCATTTTCAAAAGGGCAGCAAGGATATCGTTGAGGGTCTCCGCCTCTGCCGAAGTCAAAGTGCCCTTGGCGCGGTATACGGTGAGCAGTTCCTCCGTCTTCTGCGCCTCCAATCGATCCCCGGCGCTCAGCGGCAGGTCGCGCAGACGCTCGAGCGTGGAAAAGATATGTCCCAGCCGCACGTCCTTTTCCACCACGACGGGGCGCGCGGGCTCCTCCGCAAAGCAGCGCACCATAGCCGGCATGGGCGCGCGGGGGGCCGGCGGCAAGGGATGCGCGCCGGACTGCGCCCCTTCCGCCATGCCGAATGCAGCCTGCCCCCGCGGCGGAGGCGTATCCGCCCCGGAGACCGCTTCCGTCCGCATACGGAAAGAGCTCCCTCGGTCGGGCGCGCCCGAAGCTGCTCCTTCGGGCGGCACTGACCCTGACGCTCCCATGGATGCGCCGCACGGGCAGCCCTGATCCGCCCGGACGGCCGCGCCCTCTCCTGCGGGGAGGGCGCGGCGCGCAGCTCCCTCCTCCCGGCGGACATCCGCCGCGCGGCCCTTTGTTTTTTCCCCCTCCGGCCGAACCGACCTGCGGCCCCGCCGAGCCTCCCCGCTCCGGCGGACGGGCAAAAAGAGGGGCGCGGCAAGGAGATAAGAAGCGAGAACGGCGAGGAGCAATACCCCCAGCGCAGGGCGTAGGGGCGCTCCGCCGAACAGCAGCAGGGCGAGCGCGGCGCCGAAAGCGAACAGGCGCACGGGGCGCAGCGCGCGCAAGAAAGGCGCGCGCATCTGCGGCAGGAAAGAGCCGAATACGGACAGGACCAGCGCCGCGACGGCCGGCAGCGCCAGGAGCGGCAAAAGCACGGCATCGACGAGGGCGGCTTCCCCCGCATCCTCGGCGAGGGACAGGATCGTTTCAAACAGATCGAGGGACATGGACAGCCTCCGCGGAAAGTTCCGGGATCCGGAAGAGGATCCCGCTTCCCGCCCAGTATAGACTGCCGCGCGCCGCAAAAAAGGACAAGATTTGCCGAAAAAACAGGAAGAGGCGCGATTTCCGCACCCCTTCAGCCCTCAGCGCACGCGGACGCAGTAGCCGCGCAAAATATTGACCAGATAGGCCGATACGCGCCGCACCCCCGGCCACTGCGACGCCGCCGCGACATAGATATCCACCTGCGCCGCGTAATCCTGCTTCAACTGTTCTTCGGAATGGGAAGAATACTTATAATCGACCACGACCGCCTCTTCCCCCTGCACGGCGAGCAGGTCGATGACGCCCTGCACGAGGACGGTATCCTCCGATGCGCCGGGATACAGGCGCGAGGCGGGCAACCCCAGCAGAAAGGGCTGCTCCCGCCGCAGCGCGGCGCCGCGCAGCGACGCAAAGACGGGCATCGCCAGGATGGAAGCGAGGCGGGCATCGTCGAGCAGGGCCGCCTGTTCGGGCGGCAGCTGCGCGCGCACCCGCGCGATCTCCTCCGCCGGCGGAGCGGAAAAATCAACGTTTTCCAAAAAGGCATGGTAGGCGGTCCCGGTGGCGGCATCGGCAGGGGAAGTATAGAACTCCTCTGCGGCTCGCCTATCGGCATCCGTCTCCCCTTCGGCGGCCGGCACGGCGGCTGCGCCCTCCCTGCGCTCGCGCAGCAGCTGCGAGGGGGAGGTCTTGACGGGCAGGCCGAGCGCCGCGGCATGCGGGTACGGCGCACGATACATCGCGCGCACAGCGTCGCGCGCGGCTTCATCCGCCTCGCCCGCCGTGAGCACGCGCTCTGCCGGAGGCTCGAGCCGGCCGCCGAAGACGGGCGCATAGCAGTCGCGGAAGGCGGTGAGATCGACAAAATCGGCAAAACAGGAGGCCTCTGCCGCCCGCTCGGGCGAGAAGGGCTTTTCCTCCGAAAAAACGAGGTGCAGCGCGCTCTTGGCGCGGGTAAGCGCGACGTACAGCAGGCGCATCTCGTCGGCGGCGCGGCGGCGGACGAGGCGGCCGTGCACGACCGTGCGAAGAATGGTCTCCGAGCGGGTGCGAGCCTCGAAATCGTAGGCGTTGGGCGCAAAGCCCCACTCGTCGTCAAAGAGGACGCCGCGCAGATCCTTGTCGGAAAAGCGCGCATTCATGCCCGCGACGATGACGACGGGGAACTCCAGCCCCTTGGCGGCGTGCATGGTCATCACGCGGACGGCGTTGCCGCCGCCGCTCTCCGAAAAGCCGACGCGATAGCCTCCGCTTTTGAGCTTGTCCAAAAAGGCGGATACGGACAGCTGCCCGCACTCCTCGATCAGGCGGCGGACGCGGCGCACCCGCTCCGCCCCACACGGGCGCGCGAGGAGATCCGCCTCCATGCCCGTTTCGGCGAGCAGGGCCGCGAGCACCTCGGCCGCGCCCTTGACCTGCATGCGCAGCCGCAGCGACGCCGCGCGGGCAAAAAAGGCGCGCAGCTTGGCGGCGAGCGCATCCGTCCCCTCCGCGGCGTACCGCTCGCAGGCGAGATAAAAGGGCTCGTCCTTGCCGCCCGGGCGTTTGCCGGCGAGGCGGATGCGGGCCAGCTCTTCGTCGGTGACGCCGCCCGCCGCGCTCTTGAGGGAGGCGGCGAGGGGGATATCCTGCGCGCCGTTGTCCAAAAACTGCAGCAGCGCGATCATCGTTTTGACCTCGGGATAGTCGCAGATATTGACCTCTGCCGCGGCGGCGACGGGGATGCCGCGGCGCACCAGCTCCGCGACGATGCGCCCCGCTCGGCCGGTCATGCTGCGGGTGAGCACCACGATGTCGCCGAAATCGGTGCGCGCCTCCCCTCCCGCGGCGGGGTCATGGCGGGCGCTGCCCGTCTCCTGCAGGATGATGTCCGCGATCAGCGCGCCCTCGGCAAATTCTTCGTCCTCGGCGGGACCGAGGTTGGCGGCGACCGAATAGACGTCCCGCTGCGCGCGCTCCTTTTCCTCCGCTTCGGGGACGAATTCGATGCGCACCCTCCCCCCTTCCTGCGCGGGCGAACCCGCCGCCATCACGGAGGTCCCGGCGTAATCGACGGAGCAGCTCTCGCGCGTCATGACTCCCGAAAACAGGCGGTTGACCGCCTCGAGCACGGCAGTGCAGCTGCGGAAATTGCCGTTGAGGGTAAGCGCCCGCCCCTCCCCGCGCAGCAGCTCGTACTTTTCGGAAAAGAAGGCGGGGCTGCAGCCGCGGAAGCCGTAGATGGACTGCTTCGCGTCCCCGACCATGAACACGTTTTCCCCCGCGACGAGGGAGAGGATGCGCTCCTGCGCGGGATTGACGTCCTGATATTCGTCTACAAACACGTGCGTATAACGCCCGCGCACCTCTGCCCCGACGCGCGGGATCTCGAGCAGCGCGAGGCACTTGTGCTCGAGGTCGGAAAAATCCAGCCCGCCCGCGCGCCGCTTGAGGGCGGCATACTCCGCGTCGTAGGCGAGCACCGCTTCGGCGAGGCCCGCCGCGATCTCCCCCGAGGAAAGGAACGCCGCGAGCTCCTCCTCCCGCGGGCGGAAGGCCGCGAGCATCTTTTTCAGCCCGTCCACCTCCTCCTTGAGGGATGCCATCCTTTCGTCCAGCGCGAGCGCCCCCTCGCTGCCGGCGGCCTTGAGCTTGGTGTTGGGCGGCTTGGACATGAGCTTGAGCCCTTCAAAGAGCTTGGCCGCGGCAAAGACGTCCTCTGCGGCGAGCACCTCTTCGGCGAGGGCGCGGCGGCCCTCGAGAAAGGCGACGTGCTTTTCGGTAAACAGCCCCGCGCGCAGAAAGGGTTCGCACGCGGCGGAGAGCGCAATGCACTTTCCGCGCAGCCGCTCCGCCGCCGCGCGCACGGGCGCGAGCGCCTCGGCTGCGAGCGCATCAAAGGCGGATTCGGTATACTTTGCGGCGATGCCGCCGAGAAAATCGGTGTAGTCCGCGCGCGAGATCACCTTTTCGTGCGCCTTGCGCACCACCTCCCGCAGGCGGCCGAAACCGCGGCTGCCCGCAAAGGCGCGGCAGAGGGAGGCAAAGCGGGGAGAATCCTGCTCGAGCAGCGCGTCAAAGGCGCGGGCGACGGCGCGCTCGCGCAGTTTATCTGCCTCCGTTTCCTCCAGTACGCGGAAGTTGCCGTCGATGCCCGCCTCGTAAAAATAGCGGCGGATGACGTTGACGCAGAAGGCGTGCAGCGTGCACACGTCTGCCGAGGGCACTTCGGACAGCTGTGCCTTCAGCCGGGCGCGCACGGCCGGATCCGGCTCGGCATTGATGCGCGCAGAGAGGGCGGCGCGCAGCCGCTCCTTCATTTCGCCGGCCGCAAGGTTGGTGAATGTGACCGCGAGCACGGAGGAGACGTCCGCCTTCCCCGACAGGATGAGGGCGATCATCTTTTCGATCATGACGAAGGTCTTGCCGCTGCCCGCCGAGGCGGACACGAGCACCTCGCCGGCGGCGTCAATGGCGGCCTGCTGTTCGGGCGTGGGTGTGCGCGTACTCATTCTCCTCTCCTCCTGCGTACGATCCCGGCGACCTCTTCCGCCGTGACCTTCTTTTCGCTGCGGGCGCCGTCGGCGGGGTCATACCCGCAGAGGGCGCCGTACGGGCAGTAGACGCATGCCCCCTCGTACGGCGAGGGCGCGATGCAGCCGGCGTCCGTTTCGCGGACACAATTTTCGGAGACGAGGGCGGCGTACTCCAAAAAATCGGAAAACTGTTCGGGCGGCAGGCAGTTTTTGGTCTTGCGGCCGCGGTAATAGGCGTCGATGAAGCGGCTCTTTTGGCCCTCCTCGACGGCGCTGTCGTTCATGCGGATGACCTCGTCCTCCCCCAGCGTGAACCCCTGCATGCGGTAGGGTTCCTCCCCCTCCGCGTGAAAGGGCGCTCCGGCGGGGAAATAATAGGCGCCCGCCGCCCGCCCCCCCGCGGACGCCGCGGAGAGATACAGCTCGAGCTGCAGTTTGCGCCCGGTATAATAGGGCTCGATGCTGACGTCAAAGGCGCCCGTCTTATAGTCGACGACGCGGGTATACTCCCCGCTGCGGTCGACGCGGTCGATCTTCCCCGCGACGGTGAGCATGCGCCCGCCCGCGCGCAGGCGGATGCCGGGGAAGGGGGATGACGGGTAACCGAACGTCTGCTCGGCTGCGGCGACCGTAAAGGAGGAACCGCGCAGCTGACCGAACACGTTTTTCCCCACGAGGAGCGCCTCCGCCGCCAGGGCGGACGCGGCGTAATCCCCCTCGCCCGTATCGGCGAGGTAGCAGAAGGGCGGCTCGCGCAGCATGGCCTGCGCCTCCTGCGCGAGGAAGGCGGCACACGCGTCCTCATCGGCGAGCGACGGCATTTTTTCCGCCAGACGGCGCAGCAGTTCGTGCACAAAGTTGCCCGTATCGGTGACGCGCACGCTCGCTTCCTCCCGCTCGGCGAGCGCAAGGCCGCGCTCGGCAAAGTTGCGGTAAGGGCAGAGAAAATACCCCTCGATGAGGGTGGGCGAGACGGTGTTTTTGCCGCGCAGCACGGCCTGCGCCGCGGCGGGCACAAAATCCTGCCGTGCCGGCGGATCGAAGAGCCGCGCGGGGGCCTCTCCCCGCTCTTTTAATGCGGCGTACAGCCCGGTATGCGCGGAAAAATCGGCGCGGCCGCGGCGGAAAGCATCCGCGCGGACGTACAGCTCGCGCGCGGCGGGCAGCGGCGCGCTCGCCACGGCGGCGAGATAGCGGCGGTAGCCGGCCGGGTCGGCGCTCTCCGCGCGCTCGAGCGCGGCGCGGGTGAGAACGGGCAGCGGCCTGCCGTGCGGCGCGCGAAAGAGGGCGCGCACCGTATCGAACACGCCGCTCGGGCGGCACTCTTCCCCGCCGGCAGAGCGCGGATAAGTCAGGTACAGCCGCTCGGAAAAAGAGCAGAGCGCGAGGGCGACATTTTCGCGCACGCGCGCGTTGACTTCGCGGATCTTGGGGCTGATCTCCACCGCGAGCGAACGGAGGCGGTCGATGTCGCGGTCGGTGATGAGGGCGGTATCCGCCCCGCCCGCGGGGACTTCGTCCGTCAGGCCCGCCGCAAACACGACCTTGGCGGAAGGGCGGCGGCTGTGCGAGATGTCCCCCACGAACACGGCGTCGAGATACTGGGGAATGAGGGAAAGGCGCAGCCCCTTGAACCCCTCGCCCAGCAGCGCCGCAAATTCTTCGGCGCGCAGCTTGGTCTCGGCGGCGAGCTGCGCGGCCTCGTCCAATACGCGGCAGACGCTCTCGTACCCGCGGGAGAAAAAGGCCGCCTCCGCGCGCAGCCCCTCCCCTTCGAGCGCGGCGGCGATCTCTGCCTGCCGGGTCTCACAGCCGAAAGAATCGAGCAGGCGTCGGCACAGGCGGCAGTAGGCCCCGCCCGTCATGGATGCGGACGCGCCCTCGAACGAGCAGAGCAGTTTGTCGCGCAGGGCGCCGAGCACGAGGGGCTGTTCGGCGCTGTCCTTGATCGGCCGGCGCGCGCCGCCGCGGTAATTTGCATATTTGGCGAGATAATTGCGGTACAGCTCGCAGGAGCGGCGGTCTTCCCCGAAAAACGGATTGCCGACAAAGGCGTCCGTATCGGCGGGATCCAGCCCCTCCGACAGCAACGCCAGCCAGCAGAGCAGAAAGGCGGCCAGGGGATGCTCCGCCGCCGTGCGCTCCAATTCGGCATAATACGGGATGCCGTACTCGCCGAACGCCTTTTCCAACGGCAGCGCACAGCCGGCGACATCCGGCAAAAAGAGGGCGATGTCTGCATACCGCGCGCCGCGGTGCACTTCGCTGCGGATGGCTGCGGCGATATAGGCAAACTCATCGTCGCGGTCGGCCGCCTCAAAGATATGCACGCGCGAAGTTTCGACGGGCGAGGGACAGACGGGATCGAACAGGCAGCGGCGCAGCGCCTCCGCCTCCGGCCGCAGCGAAGAGGGCAGGGCGCGGCGCACGCAGGACGCGCCCGCGCGCGCGCAGTACTTTTCGAACGCGGCGACCGCCTCGTTGGTGTACAGTTCCTCCTCCCCGCCGATCAAAACTCCCGTGACCGAACGGGCGCCGCGGCAGCAGGCCGCAATGCCCTCCGCCGCCTGCCGCGTAAAGGCGGAAAAGCCCGCAAAATAGATGTCTGCCCCCGCGATGTCTGCGCGCGCGAGCGCCTCCGGCAGCAGCCCGAGCACGCCGCTCTCGTCGAGGTAACCCTGATCGAGAAAGGCGAGGTAATCGCGGTAGACGAGGGCGATGTCCGCCAGCTTGTTCGCGAGCATGGGCTCCGCTTCGGCGCGGGCATCCTCGAGCATTTCGGGCGTGACGAGGGCAGCGCGCAGCTGGGCGATGGTCTCGTACAGCCGCACCGCGCAGCCCGCGGGGTTTTTGCCGAAGCAGCGCAGTGCGGCCGCGTTTTTCGCGGCGATGGCGCCCACTACCATCACCGAACCTTGCTTGGAAAGGACCTTTTTACCCCCCTTCTCCCCCAAAAAGCGGGCAAAGGAGGTGACGGCGACGTCAAACACGGCGCCGCCCGCCGCCACGGCGCGCTCCGCCTCGAGCGTGAGGCGGTCTTCACAGAAAATGATGGCGCGCCCGCCGCGCGGCACACCGCTCAAAAAGCGGAGCAGCGCGTCCACATCGGGCGCGATATAAATGTCGACCTGCATAATTCCCCTTCCTCGCCGCGCAAAGCGCGGCACCCCTGTTGCGATACATATTTTTTCTCAGTATACCATATTTCTGCCCTTTTTTTAAGCGATTTTCACACGTTTTATTTGTACAAAGGGCGCGAAGTGTGCTATACTGTTGGGTAGCAAACGCAAAAAATTTTTCGAGGTCTGCATGAAAAAGAAACTGACCGCCGCGGCGCTCGCCGCCGGGCTCCTCCTTTTAACGGGGTGTGCCGCACAGACGGTGACCCCCTTTACCGCCTATTGGCAGCAAAACACCTCCGTCTACGACCGCTCTTTTTACGAAACGCTGCATTACTCCGTCTCCTTTGACCGAAGCGAAAATTTCAGGAGCGGCTTTATCTTTGAACCGGGCGAAGGCTGTTCGTACACCGTTACGACGGAGGCCGTGCCCGCCTGGAGCGGCCGCTCGCAGCTGTACCGCCTGACCTCCTCCCTCACGCTGGAAGGATCCTATATCTACGTGGACCCGGACACGAACGAAGAGAGCGAGATCGTCGCTTTCGGCGGCGAGAGCGGCAACGAACCTGCCGTCATCGAGCGCACCGTGCTCTTCTGTTCCCCCTTCGGCGATAACCTCGAACCCGTCCGCAGCGAGAGCACCGTCTATTCCTATACCCCGGTCGAACAGGACAGCCGCGAAGTCGCCGTGTACAGCTACTCCTATTCCGTTTCCTATACAGAGGACGGCGACGAGGCGTCCGTGACGTATACCGACCACTTTGCAGGGCTGACCGAGGCGGAGAGCGCGATCAACGAAAACACCCGCAAAGTCTCCGTGTTCGCGGAAGAGATCCTGCCCGAAGGGGAAGTATCCGTCAGCGGCATCCAAAGCCGCTACACCGGCATCGACGAGGCGCAGCTGCTCTTTGCGGGCCGCGGCCTCTCCTATTCTTCGGGGAGCGCCCTGCCGCTGACCGTTGTCAGCGGCGGAAGCGCCTACACCGTATCCATGAGCGGCACCGCCGCGAGCGTGTCCTGCGCGGGCGAAACGAGCTTTGTACTGGACGGCGAAAGGATGGAGGACGGGGCGGTGGAAGCCGTCATCGTCTCTGCGCGGCTGGCGCACGGCGGCACGGACACCGGCCCTTTGCAGACAGCCGTCTACGCCCTGCCCGCCCAGACGGATGCGGACGGCAACGCGCAGGGGAACCTCTACTTCGCGCTGCCGCTGGAAGTGCGCCAGGCTTTCGGCTTTGCGGGTACTGCGGCGGAGATCGTCTATTCGCTGGAAGAGGCCTCGCACGCCCTTCCCGCTGCGGCTGCGGACGGGGAGTAACGCCCGGAGCTCTCCCATCAAAGACGAGCGGCGCGGAAATCCGCGCCGCTATTTTTTAAATCTTCGGCAAAAAAAAGGGGGGCGCCGCGCGCAATGCGCGGCGCCCCCCTCTTTTTCATCCTATGTGTTTTTACCGCCGCAAAAAATTTTTATTCGGACCTCTTTTCCGCGCCGGCCTTGTTTTCCGCATCCGCCCGACCGGCGGGTTTTTTCTGCTCCTCCGACTTCTTTTCCGCCTCTGCTTTTTTGGCGAGCTCGCTCTTTTTGTGCTCTTCCTCGACGGCGGCGCGCACGGTCGTCTCCATCTTCGCGCCGACGAGCGTCATGACGATGACGACGGCATATACGGCGATCTTTGCGATCAGCAGCAGGAAGTCCACCCAATTCAAAAAGGTGAGATACCCGATGGACGAAGCGAACACGTTGATATTGGTCAAGATCGAGACCAATGCGTCGATCGCCAAAAAGATGAGCGTAACGATAAAGCACTGCTTTGCCGTACGGCGCAGCTCCTCATCCTCGCTCTTGACGATGACATACCCGCCCGCGACCGCAAACGCCAGGATGCCGACATAGCCGCATACCCAGATGAGCACTTTTTTCCAACTGTTGGACCAAATTTCTTTCATAAATTCCTCCCTTCGGATCCGGATCCTGCCTCTATTATATAAGATGCCGCAGCGATTTGTCAACCGTCAAACAAAAAATGTCGAAAAAAGGGAAAAAACGGGTCCATTGGGGCCCGGCAAAGCGCGGAGCGGGATCACTCCTCCTGCGGCGGCAGCGTAAGGCGGTACAGTTCGCTCTTGGAAATGCCGCGGTCCCTGGCGGCCGCTTTGAGCGCCTCTTTACGGGAAAGGCCCTCCTCCATATAGCGGGCGACGTGTTCCTCCGGCGGGAGGGCGTTGAGCGGATTTTCGCGCGCGGGCGCGCCCCCGACGAGCAGCACGTACTCCCCCCGCTTTTCGCCGGGGAGCCCGGAAGCGAGGGAAAAATGCTCGACGCTTTCGTGCAGCTTCGTGATCTCGCGCACGGCACAAGCCGGGCGGTCGCCAAAAGCGCCGAAGAGAAGGGCGACGTCGCCGTCCACGTCCTGCGGGGCGCTGTAAAAGAGGAGCGTGCCCTCAAAACCGGCATATTTTTGCAAAAGGGCGCGCTTTTCCCCCGCCTTTCCGCGCAAAAATCCGAGAAAAGCAAACCGCTCTGCCGGAAAGCCGGATAAGACCAGCGCCGCGACAAAGGCGCACGCACCGGGAGCGAGGGTATAGGCGATGCCTGCCTCGCGCAGCGCCTGCACGAGGATGTTGCCCGGATCGGACACGACGGGCGTACCGGCATCGGTGACGACGGCGACCTCCTTTCCCTCCCGCGCGAGGCCGATCAGCTTTTGCGCGGCGGCGCGCTCGTTGAACTTATGGCAGGCGACGAGCGGTTTTTTGATTTCGAAATGGTTGAGGAGCCGCAGCGTATGGCGGGTATCCTCGCAGAAAATGACGTCCGCCGCGCGCAGCGTTTCCAGCGCGCGCAGCGTGATATCGCCCAGATTGCCGATGGGCGTCGCCACAAACGTGACCATAGGGACCTCCGTAAGAAATAGCTCGGAGGATTTGTTTTGAACTGACAAAACAAACCCTTCCGATTTTTGAGGGCTCAGCCCTCTTTGCGGCATATTTTAAGAGCACACCTTTCATAAATGCCGCAAATTCACCCGCTGAGGTCGCAAGTATGCGACAAATGGGGTGCGCTTTGCCAAAAATGTGATTTTGGCACGCGCAAAGGGTTTTTGCTCGGAGAATTTGTTTTGTGCCGACAAAGCAAACCCTTCCGATTTTTGAGGGGAAACCCGAACCACTCAAAAGGCGTCGCCGCGCTCGTTATTCGCCGCGGGCAGCACTTCGATTCCCTCCTTGCCGCCCTTGACCCCTTCGACCAAAAACAGATAGGGCTTTGCGCCCGGGCGGCCGCTGACCAATTGCAGCCTTTTCGGCTCGATCGAGCGCGTTTTCATGCCGAAGAGCACCTCCGCAAGGCGGTCGGCGCGGTGCACGAGAGCGAACCGGCCGCCGAACTTTAAGATGCGGCGCGCGCTGTCCAGCAATTCGGAAAGGGTGAGCGCGATCTCCTTGCGGCAGACCGCCTTTTGGGGATCGGCTTTATCGAACCCGCCCCGCTCATAGGGCGGGTTGCACAGCGCGAGGGAAAACGCCTCGTTATACGCGGGGGCGATGTCCTGCACCCGCGCGCAGACGGCGCGCGCCTTTTCCTCCAGCCGATTGCGAGCGATGGTCCGCCCGCTCATCTGCGAGAGGGCGGGCTGCATCTCGAACAGGGTGACCGAGCGCACCGACTGCGGATGCAGCGCCAAAAAATGCAGCCCCACGACGCCGCTGCCCGCACACAGGTCGGCGACGGCGTCCCCCGCCTTGGCGCGCGCAAAGCGGGAGAGGAGCAGCGAGTCGCTCGTAAAGCGATAATACCGTTCGTTTTGAATGATCTCCAGTCCGCCCTCGAGCCGTTCGACCGATTCACCCTCCTGCAGCATAGGCCCCTCCTTTTGCATTAGAATAACACAAGAGCGCAAAAATTTCAACCGTTCGCAAAGGGAGCGCCGAAATTGTGCGCCCAAAAGTTGACAGCGGCGTCACTTTCTGATTATAATGAAAGAAAAAAGAAGAGAACAGGAGGATAACACCATGGATTGTTCGGAAGCGCTCCGCGCGCGCCGCAGCGTGCGCAAATTCAAAGAGGGCGTCAAGATCCCGTCCGAGCACCTGAAACTGCTGCTGGAAGCCGCGATGTGCGCGCCCAGCGCGGTCAACAGCCGCCCGTGGGAGTTCTTTATTGCAGAGAGCGAGGAAGCGAAAGCCGCTCTGATGGCGGCCCATCCCGCCAGCCGCATGCTGGCGACGGCCTCCCTCGCCATCGTCGTATGCGGGAGGCCGGACCTGCAGCCCAACTTTGAATTTTGGCCGCAGGACTGCGCCGCAGCGACGGAAAACATCCTGTTACAGGCGACGGCCCTCGGTTACGGCAGCTGCTGGTGCGGCTGCTACCCTGCCCAGCCGCGCACGGATGCGGTGCGCAAGGCGCTCGGCACGAACGGCGTGCCCGTATCCATCATAGCGATCGGCGTGCCGGACGAACAGCCCGCCATGAAGGGGTACTTTGACCCCGACCGCGTGCGCTTTATGCGCTGAACGAAGCGGTTTTTTGCTGAAACTATAAAGGAAACCAGAGGGGGGCGGGCCCGTAACGGGCCCGCCCCCCTCTCTGCGCATTTTTTACCCGCCGGCGCGTTCCGGAAAATAAAAGGCGTTTTTGTGATAATCGAGCACGCCCGCGCGTTTGAGGCGGGAGAGCACGGCGGAGAGGGCGCTGCGGTCGCAGCCGAGGTAATCGGCGAGGCCGGCGCGGTCAAAGGGGATCCGGAAGCGGTCCTTCCCCGCCCGGCGCCGCTCGGCGGAGAGATAGGAGAGCACCTTATCCGATAGGGAGCGGCGGGACAGGTGCTCGATGCGCTCGGTCAAAAATACATTTTTGCGCGCGAACACCCGCAGCGCGTTGGCGGCGACGCGCGGATCGCCGGAGATGATGCGCTCCGCCTCCAGCCAAAGGACGCGGGTGTGCTCTGCCGCCGCCACGCTGACCGAAGCGGGCAGACCGCCGAACGCGAACGCCTCGGCAAACAAGTCCCCCGCCGTGAGCCGCGCGACCGTGACGGGGTTGCCGCCCGCATCCTCGCGCACCACGTCCGCCGTGCCCGACTCGATCAGGCCGAAGCGCGCACACGCCTGCCCGGCGCGCAGCAATATCTCGCCGCGGGCATACTCCCGCCCGATCGGACGCAGGGCGGCGAGCGCCGCCTCGGCATCCTCGACCCCCGCAAAGAGGGGTGCGCGCAGCGCCGCGGCGAGCGAGGACGGCGCGCTCCCCGCGGCCTTTTCTCCCTTTGACAATTTCATTCCTCCCGTTTTGTTGTAACGACAACCGACTTTTTGCAAAAATTATACTATACTGTGTGCGAAAGCGCAACCCGAATGCGTATCACGGAGGAAATTATTATGAAACGGAAAATCATCCGGATCGACGAAGAGAAATGCAACGGCTGCGGGCTGTGCGCGGCTGCCTGCCACGAGGGCGCCATCGGCATGATCGGCGGCAAAGCCAAACTGCTGCGCGAGGACTACTGCGACGGGCTGGGCGATTGCCTGCCCGCCTGCCCGACGGGGGCCATCACCTTTGAAGAGCGGGAAGCCCCCGCCTATGACGAAGCCGCCGTACAGGCGGCAAAGCGCGCCAAAGCCGCCGCGGCGGGAGCGGAAGGGCCGGCCCCCGCGGCAAAGCCGCTGCCCTGCGGCTGCCCCGGCACCGCCGCGGGCGCGCTGCACAGAGCGCCCGCGGCGGAAACCGACCGCCCGAGCAGTGCATCGGCCGATCCTGCCGATACGGGCAGCGAGCTCGTACAGTGGCCGGTGCAGATCAAGCTTGTGCCCGAGCGCGCTCCCTTTTTTGACGGGGCCCACCTGCTCGTCGCGGCAGACTGCACCGCCTTTGCCTGCGGCGACTTCCACCGCCGCTTCATCCGCCGGCGGGTGACGCTGATCGGCTGCCCCAAATTGGACGAGGGGGATTACGCAGAAAAACTGACGCGCATCCTCGCCGCCAACGATATCCGCAGCCTGACCGTCGTGCGCATGGAAGTGCCCTGCTGCGGCGGCATCGAGAGCGCGGCAAAGCGCGCGCTGCAGGCGAGCGGCAAATTCATCCCCTGGCAGGTCTACACCCTCTCCCGCGACGGGCGCATCCTTGAAGACTGAGCGCTGCCCTTTTGAACCGAAGAGCGGCCCGAACGGGCACGGCTATTCCCGGACAGAGCAGCAAAAAAGTCCCCTCTCGGGACTTTTTTGCTTTTGCGGGCGACCGCATCTACACAGAAGTTTTTTCCGCTGAGAACAGCTCCTTCTCCTTTAACTTTTGGGAAAAGACGAACTCGAAGAGATCGAACGTCCCCCTCTTGAGCAGACTGCGCTCGCATACGACGGCGCTGCCGATATCGCTGAACACGAGCAGATAGCAAAACTTCGATTTATACACGCGGCGCACCCGCGCGAGGGGACGCTCCTTTTTGATCTCCTTGCCGGGCAGATACTGCACGACGGTCAGTTTCCCCGCATCCGCATCGACAATGACGCGCAGCTCCAGCTTCCCCTTCTGCCTTTTGACGGGGAGAAAATACAGCGCGGCGGCGAGCCCGGCGAGCACGGCCGCGCTGATGAGCGGCAGCAGGAAGCCGCGCACCCCGCTCTGGATGCCGGCGACGACGGCGACGGCGGCAGTCAGCAGCGCGAGCGCCGCCAGCCAGAGCGCATAGTAACGCCGCCGCAGCCGTTCAATGCCGCGCGCAATGGTATCGGAAACTGCTCCGTAAAACTCGATCATGGCACTACTCTACCATGTTCGCCCGGAAAAGTAAAGCGATTTTTGCCGCCGGCACGGGCCCTGCCCCGCAAAGTTCTGCCGGGCGGGCCTCAGGCGCGCGCTTCCCGCGCCGCCGCGGGAAAGGCGCGCACCTCTGCCTCGGCCACCACGCCGCCCGGGCCGCCGTACACGGTACAATACACCTCGCGCAGGCAGAGGGTATCTGCATCCAGCCCCAGCGCCTCCGCCTTGGCGCGCGCATCCTCGGCCGCCTGCTGCAGCGTCTGACGGCGCAGGGCGGCCTCGTCCTTACTCCGATAGGACACCCCGCCGAAATGCGTCACGCCGGCTCCGGCGAGCGCTTCGCGCGCCGCTTCGACCTCCGCCGCCCTCTCGGCAGTCAGGCACAGGCTGCGCACCGCCGTATACCCGGTGCCGGGCGCGGGAAAGGCGCACACGTCCGTTTCCGCCGCGCTGCCGTACGGGGCGAATGCCTCTTTGGCGGCCGATGCGAGCTGCTCACTGCGGCGCAGCGCCTCCGCCATATCCCCGCCGGCCGCCTCGACCGAGACGTACAGCTGGACGGAATCTGCCTCCGCTTCGATGCGTGCCCGGCCGGTTACGCTGCCGAAGGCGCTCCCGCCGTTTGCCGTGCCCCTGCCGCGCGGAGACGAGCCGTTTTCCGCGCGCTCCGCCCCGGCAGGGGAAGCTCCCCCGGCCGCGCCCTCCTCTTTGGGCGCGTGCCCTTCTTCGGGCGCACCTTCCCGTTCGTCCGCGCTCACCTCTGCTTCGCACGACAGAGAGAGGGACGCGGGGCGGATAGCCCCGGGCGCCCGCACGAACGCCTGGCCGGATGCCGAAACGCCGCACTCTACACAGCCGGCGCCGCCCTCCGCAGCCGCGCTGCCGCTGACCTCGCCCGCGCACTCGGCGCACTCCGCCGCCGAAACCCGAGCGGGACTCGGCAAGGCGGGTACGGCTGCCCAAACCGCCGCAAGGCACGCCGCCCCGCACACGAGCGGCGACACGCGCCGCAACCAAACTGTCAACATCTTCCAAAACCTCCTGCGGAAATTTTCTCTTAATTTGTTCCCTTTTCCCTTTTTTATGCGCCGCAGGAAAAATTTTCTTGTTCCGGTGTTTGACAAACGCGCACGCATCTGCTATGATAATGCCAACGCTATACAAAACTTGCATGTGCCGCCCGCCGGGGCGGGCATGCTCGGAGTCAATGACCAGCCGCAGGCTTTTATGGTTGGTTTGTTGGCTCCTTTTTTTGTGAAGGGCGCATTTCCCCTGCCGCAAGGGCGCGGGACAGCTGCGCCGCCTGAAAGGAACGCGCACTGCCGCAAGGCCGAACGCGGGGCGCCCTTCCTCTGCGGATACCGCGCGGCGCGCGGGGAAGCTCGACCGAAGGAGGCACAAACTCATGTTCAAAAAGATCCTGCACTACTTTACCCCCGGCGAATGGCTGCTGTGGCTGGGCTCGCTCGC
>ERZ1643247.1246-NODE-1246-length-24673-cov-5.223982_pt1 | contig 24673 bp, 23 predicted proteins | sample MGYA00579264_ERZ1643247 | MGnify/ENA primary metagenome ERZ1643247 (study PRJEB29033, sample SAMEA4952262) | chicken gut metagenome | biome: Broiler Chicken; feature: Gastrointestinal Tract; material: Caecum | place: Ireland | collected 2018 | study: Broiler... | reverse complement strand
ATACTAACAAAAATGGGGTAGGCATCTAAAGTGTCTACCCCAGATGGTGGGAGAGAGTGGATTCGAACCACTGAAGTCGTCGACAACAGATTTACAGTCTGCCCCCTTTGGCCACTCGGGAACTCTCCCATATAAGCCCCTGCCGGTTTGGCTGGGTATGTCAATGCGCTTGCGTTTGTCTGCCAGTGGAGCTGGTGAACGGACTCGAACCCCTGACCTGCTGATTACAAATCAGCTGCTCTACCAACTGAGCTACACCAGCGGATTTTTCAGTGCTTGGTTATTATAGCGCAGGGGTTGGAAAAAGTCAAGGATGATTTTCGATTTTTTTCAAAAAATTTTTTCCAGAGAAATCTACCAGCAAAGTAAGGGGAAAAAAGAAAAAACCGGTGGACTTTTCAAAAGATTATGCTACAATAAGATTGCAACCAAATTTGGGGAAAAAGGAGTGGATGCAAATGAAGAAATTGGTCTGTTTGCTGCTGATGCTATGCTTGACGGTTCTGGTGTGCAGCGGGTGCGGAAGCGAGGAAGACAATGGGAGCAGTTCCGGTGTGGTTTCGGGCACTCCCACCACCATGTCGCCCAGCCCCTCTCCGGCCCAGCCGCAGACGGCGAAAGCCCTGCGCGTGACAGCCGACTCTGGCCTGAATGTGCGGGCGGAAGCTTCCACGGACAGTGAAATCTTGGGGCTGGCGGAGAATGGTTCCCGCCTGGCGTTGATGGTGGAGGATCCCAAGGATGGCTGGTATCAAATTCAGTACGAAGGGGAGACCGCTTTTGTCTCCGCGGACTATGTAGAGGTCATCGAGGTTTCCTTGGAGGAGTACAATCAGCTTCGGGGAGCATCTACCGATACGGGGAGCAGCGCTTCCCAGGGCGAGGGGGAAGCGACTCCTTCTCCTTCCCCCAGCAACAGTTCTTCCAGCACAACCGATAGTTCTGCATCATCCAATGCAGTGGATACGGAGGACGGCGAATAAAGCCGTTCTCATTTCCTGCTCGGACTTTTCGGGTGTGCTACTATACTATATACATCATCTATATCATCATTTCGGTACAGAAATTTCAGGCGCGGCTTTTATACAATGGCCGGCCGGAAGAGTGTGAAAGGACAAAACAGTATGAACATCATGATCGTCGGCGGCGGGCTGCTCGGCCGCAAAACGGCGGAGATTTTGGACGAACTGGGACACGATGTGGTCCTCATAGACTCCAGCACAGAAAACCTTGCCCAGCTTAGCCCGGATTTCAGCGGCGTCACTTCCGTAGGCTTTCCCATGGATATCAAAAGCCTTCGGTCTGCGGGTATTGAGGGCTGTGATGCAGTGGCAGTGGCCACTCCCGATGATAATTTGAATATCACCGTGGGCCAAATTGCCAAGAATTTTTTTGGGGTGCCGAAGGTGATCGCCCGTATTTCCGATCCCTACCGGGAGAATATTTTCGAACGGTTCGGCTTACAGACGGTTTGCCCCACCAATATGGCGGGGGACAAGCTGGTGACCGCGTTGACCAGCCCCTGGCAAAGCCGGCAAGTGACCTTTGGAACCACCACCATTACTCTGTTGGTCTTCCCTGTAGAGCGGCGTTTTGTGGGCCACACCACAGCAGATCTGGAACTGCACCCAGGAGACGGCCTGTTTGGAGTGATCAAAGACGACGGGACGTTTGTGTTAAAGGAAGCCCACAAGGAGATCCTGTTGGAAGCGGGAGACTCTCTGGTGTGCAGCCGGAAAATCGATTAAGGGGGTGTGGGAAATGAGAATGATCATTGTTGGCGGCGGAAAAGCCGGGTGGAATCTGGCCCGCATCCTGTTGGAGCGGCGACACACGGTCAGCTTGATCGAACGGGACCGGCAAAGGTGCGAAAAACTGGCGGATGATCTGGACGCGGCGATTTTTCGCGGAGACGGCACGAACGTGGCCGTTTTGGAAGCGGCAGGCGCTCAAAACGCCGATTGTTTTATGGCTGTGACCGGCAGCGATCAGGATAACCTGGTGGCCTGTCAGGTGGCGCAGGACCATTTTCATGCCAAGAAAGTGATTTCCCGTGTAAACGATCCCCGCAACATTGAAACCTTCTGCGTCTTGGGAATTCGGAATACGGTGAGCAGCACGGAAGTGCTCACCAAGATGATCGAGCAAGAGGCGGATTTGGCCCACATGCATTTGATTGCCACCCTCAACCAGGGGAAGGCCGGCATTTGCTCCATGACTTTGCCGGAGGACACTGCCCTGGACGGAGTGGCCTTGAAAGACATCAGCCTGCCTGCAGGCACCCTGGTGATCTCCCTAATTCGCCGGGGCGTGCTGACCATTCCCAACGGTTCTACTATTCTCCAACGAGGGGACGAACTGGTGGCCGTCAGTGAGGACAGGAGCCAAAAAGCGCTGATGCGCGCCTTGGCGGAAACAGTGCGCTAAAAAATCAAAAATAATAACGATTACTACTTTACAAACCTGAAAAACTGTGCTATACTAAGGTCACAGGAAACGGAAACAGGTTTCTTGTGAGAAGGCACAGAAAGGAACGGGCTGCATCTTGGAAAAGCGAGAGAATTTTAGCAGGAAACGGATGGCGATCTTAAACGCTTTACAGGAGACAGACGTTCATCCCACAGCAGATTGGGTGTACGCACGCCTGAAACCCCGCTATCCCAATTTGAGTTTGGGAACGGTCTACCGGAATTTGAAAAAATTCTGTGAAAACGGCAGGGCCGTCAGTGTGGGTGTGATCAACGGACAGGAACATTTTGATGGCCGTGTAGATCCGCATGCACACTTTGTCTGTAAGCAGTGTGGTGCGGTGCTGGATGTGCCGGAGGAATTCTTTCAAGAAGAGGACTTTGTGCGGCTTTTCGCAAAGTATCGCCTTCAGGTGGAAAATGCGCGGGTCTTGTTTGAAGGCTTGTGCCCCCAATGCCAGGAGTCCGAACGGGACATTGCCCTCTAAAGAAGGAGACCAGTGCGGTAGCATCCGCTCTGTTTTCTCTGAGAAGGCGGGAAAGGCAGAAAATTTTGCTGTTTCGTTTTAACAAAACTTTCTATAAGAAAAATTTAAGATGGAGGAACGTATCATGAAAAAGTTTGTATGTACGGTTTGCGGCTATGTGTACGAGGGCGAAGCTGCCCCTGAAAAGTGCCCTGTGTGCGGCGCGCCTGCAGAAAAGTTCACCGAGCAGGCTGGTGAGATGACCTGGGCTGCTGAGCACGTGGTTGGCGTTGCCAAGGGCGTGGACGAGGAGATCCTGCAGGGCCTGCGGGAGAACTTCCAGGGCGAGTGCACCGAGGTTGGCATGTACCTGGCCATGGCTCGTGTGGCCCATCGCGAGGGCTATCCTGAAATCGGCCTGTACTGGGAAAAGGCTGCCTACGAAGAGGCAGAGCATGCCGCTAAGTTTGCCGAGCTGCTGGGCGAGGTGGTCACCGACTCCACCAAGAAGAATCTGGAGATGCGTGTGGAGGCCGAGAATGGCGCTACCGCTGGTAAGACGGCTCTGGCTAAGAGAGCAAAGGAGCTCAACCTGGATGCCATCCACGACACCGTCCATGAGATGGCCCGCGACGAGGCCCGCCACGGCAAGGCTTTCGCTGGCCTGCTGAAGCGCTACTTCGGCGAGTAATTCCCGCCAAGTCTATAGCAGAGTAACAGAGAAGGGGCAGAGAAATCTGCCCTTTTTTTAAGCCTGAAAGAAAAAGTCCCGAGGAGACGCCGTCTCTTCGGGACGATTTCTCTTCCGTAGAGGGAATGGGCGCGACCGTGCCCCACAGTGCACAAGGGCTCGGCACAGTCCCAGAAAGGATCTCCGTTTCGCTTACAGAGAGGCGCCCTCCATAAAAGTGCGGTCAAAGTCTTCTGTAGAAACAGGATGGCTGTACAGATACCCCTGCCCAAAATCGCAGCCAATTTCCCAAATCAGCTGCTCGTCCTCTTCTGTCTCCACCCCTTCTGCCACCGTGGAAATGGAGAGCTGCCGCGCGATTTGGACAATTTCTTTTAGAATGAGCCGGACGCGGGCTTGCTCCTGGGAGGACATTTCCAAAAGGAAGGCCCGGTCTACCTTCAGTTCGTCGATCTTCAGCTTGCCCAGAGTGTTCAGGGAGGAGAAGCCGCTTCCAAAATCATCCAGGGAGATACGGAACCCTTCCGCCTGAAGCTGGGTGATCTTCTCATTGAGGGCTTCCACATTTTCCAGGGCCAGGCCCTCTAAAATTTCCAGGGTGATGTAGTGGGGCGGAACGTTATAGGCGTGCACCAACTCTGTCAGCGTCTGCACATAGTTGGGTTCAAAGAAGAGAAGCTTGGATTGGTTCACAGAGAGGGGAATCGGTTGGATGCCCCGGTCCATCCAGGAGCGAATTTGCCGGCAGGCCTGTTCTACCATGTAGAGGTCCAGTTTCACGCAGAAGCCGTTGCGTTCAAAGAGCGGAATAAACTGACCGGGATAGATGGTCCGTCCGCTGGCTGTGCTCCAACGCACTAAAGCTTCCGCTCCTCCCAGTTTACCGGTGTGCAGATCCTTTTTGGGCTGCAGGAACATTTTAAATTCCTGATCCAGCAGCGCCTGGTGCATGTGGGACTCTATATAATTTGCCAGTTCTTCCTTTTTGTGCAGCTCTGTGTCGAAAAACCAAATGGTGCTGGCATATCCGCCCTTGGCCCGATCCAAGGCGAACGAGACGCTGGTGAGCAGGTGATCTGCCGTACTGGCAGCCTGGGTTCCAGCAGGCGCAGACACAACGCCGCAGTAAAAGGCCAGCTGATAATCCAGTTTGCTGATCTCCGCATTGTGTTCTAAATCCTGAAGGAGCGCATTCAGCCGGGGGCGGATGACTTCCGGTTCCGTATCGCGCAAAAAGAGGTAGAACAAGTCGCCGGAATCCCGACAGAAAAATTCCTCCTTCTGCATGTGGCGATCCAGAATTTCTTTGATATGGCGGAGCAAGCGCTGTGCGCGCTCCTTGCCGAAGATTTCCACAATAAAGGGAAATTGCCGCAGGCTAAGGGCAACCACGCTTCCGCCTCCTGTGCCAAGCGCCTCCACCAGCCGCTGCTGAAAGCGGGCTGCATTTTCGGCTCCGGTGGAGGAATCAAAGTAGGCCAGGCGGCGCAATCCCCGGTTATATTCTTGCAGAAGACGATAGCCCCGAAACATCAGAAACAGAACCAGCAGGAGCAAAACGGTGAACATACCCCCAATGGTCAGGGTGAAACTGGTGGAATACGACGCTAAGCCGTCCCCTGTGTTGACGCAGAAGAGATACCAATCGTTGAGACCCACCGGCTCCAGCAGGAAGGGATAGGAGCGGCCTTCGTAGGTGAAGGAGGAGAAAACCCGTTCCTGGCCTGCCATAGCCTGCTGCACCTCTTGTACGGAGGAGTTCGAAAGGTAGGGGCCGTCGTAGATGGTTGCAGGATTTGTCTGGACAACCGTGTGGGGGGAGCGCAGCAAAAAGCTGCCGTCGGAGCTGATCAGGTGGATGTAGCCCCCACCCCCCAGAACAGTGTTGCCGGAGAGGATATCGCTGAAAATCTCCATGTAATCGGTGGCGGACAGAACGCCGATGACGCGCCCCTCTGCGTATACAGGGATGCTGTAGGCAAAAACCTGCTGCTGAGAGATAGTGCTTTTAAAGAGTCTGGAAACAGAAGAGGTTCCCTCTATGGCCAAATGGACTGCGCTCTGCGCCTCAGGGGCCAGTTCCGACAAGGGTACGTTTGTCAGGGGATCTTTGTCCTGTGTGCAGATGCTCCCCCGCAGGTCTGTATTGTAAAAAGCCATCGATAAAAAGTTGCTTCCCTGGGTCGCCGCTTGCAGCTTCTGGGTCAGTTGGGACCAGCTGTCCTCGTCGGAGGGATCGTCCAGGAAGTGAGAGAGCGGACAAGGTATGAAAATCCGATTTCAACTGCTTGACGATGCGCGATTTGTATTCCTCCGCTTCCGCAACCACCTGTTCGCGTTCGGCGTCTTTCTGGAGGATTTGCAGATGGGAGAACAAAAGCCCACCGCACACCAGGAGCACCAAGGTGACGAGGGAGACTTGGAGCATGGCCCACCGTAATTTTTTCTGCAGCTTGCTCTCAATCATAGAAATACTCATTCTGCGGGGCGCTTAGGCCCCTGCTTGTGTTCCCAGTTTCCGATCCGCTTTTCTTTTCTCATTGTATCACATATTTTCCTGGGTGGAAATACGTTTGCCGCTCACTTTGCCAAAAGATCTCGCAGGCGTCCTGGAGCAGGCGGGCGCGGTTGTGCAAGAGATGCAGCCTCTCCAGAGACAGGAAGAAGGAACTGCTGCAAATGCACGGCAGTCCCCAGGTTTTATCGGTACAGTTGTTCCACTTGGGGCCGGCGCCCCACGTCCTCGTAGAGATTGGTGAAGTTGGGGACCTGGCTCAATGTTCCAATCAAAGGGGCCTTCTCGAGAGGCGTTCCCACAAGTTTGCGTCGGATGGCCTGTGCAATGCGGTCCGCAAAAATGACAGAGATATCCCGGCCAAAATAGGGGACAATTTCTTCCGAAACGGGCTCTGTGAGCCCCAGCTGGTTGTGTAGGTGGGCCATTCTTTGCTGGGCGTACACCAGGGGCTGTTCCCGCTGTTGAGTGGAGCCGGCTAAAACCGCTGTTTTCACAGCCTCCTTGAGATCCTGGGGAAGCGGCAGCTCCTGAAACGCCCTGCCAAACCACTTGCTGTACGGGGCGTATCGTTTGCAGTAGAGAAAGCCCAGGCGCATCAGCCGGTCGGCTATGCGGCCGCAGGCCAATGCGGACCCCAGTTCGTCTCCTGTGGAGCCGCACCGCTTGACAAAAGCCTGCTCTTCCGCGGCTAAATACCAGTTGGAAGCCAAAAGGTACAGCCAGACGTCCTGGGGATAATACCGAATTTTCTCCAGGCGCTGGGCCATGTGCAGCTGGTCCGTATAAAATTCCGCCAGAGAGAGGGCCAGCAGCCTGTGCTCCGAAAGGGACAGCCATTGGATGCTGGTAAGCTGTTCCAATTGGTGGGTGCCCAAATAGAAATCCAAATAGCTGTCTACAGTGTAAAAAAACACCAGGGGGTTCACCCGACCCTGCGAGAGAGGCTCTGCATGGCGAACGCCTGCATCGTTGGGATCCGGTGGAGAAAAATGCACGCTGTAGCCGCGAAATTGATAGGGAAACTCCCGGGAGAAAATCTCTTCCAGTTGGGGCTGTAAGCCCTCATCTTCCTCCTGCAGAAACAGGTAGAACCGAGGTCCCCACATGTGGTCTGTGGAAACCGGGTCGTCATAGCCTAAAATATCGGAGCCGTATCCCAGCAGTCCGGACGAATACCGCAGCCTGGGAAAGTGCCGGGCAATGCAGGGCTGTGCGATCTGGTGGAAAAAGTCCCGGCACAGTTCCTTTCCCTTGATAAATTCTGCCATCGGTCTTTGCCCCTTTGTCCCGTAGAAAGTCTAGGGTGATTATAGCACGGCCGGTGCGACGGGGCAAGGAAAAAACCAGGAAGCCCCTCCTTTGCGCGGCTTGCCTTTCTGGTCCCTTGTTTTTCCCCGTTGCTTTTTTCTCCCGTTGGGCGTATAATGCAAAGCGCAGTTTTTGCGATATGGGAGGAAGAGTTGGTGGAAGAGAAGAAATATCTGGTTTGCGAACGGAAAAGCGTGTTTGCGCTGTTGACTGTAAGCGCAGGCATGATGGGCGCCTATACCTTCAACCTGCGGGGCGGGGTCTTTTGCAATGCCCAAACCGCCAATGTGGTGCTCATGGCCATGGCCATTGGCCAGGGGAACTGGCTGGAGGGCGGGTATTACCTGCTTCCCATTTCCGCCTATTTGGCCGGGGCCTTTTTGTCGGAAATTCTGCCCTCTCCCGTGCGGCGGTTTGGCTTTCTCCGCTGGGACACCTACCTGGTGGCCTTTGAAGTTCTGCTGTTGTTTTTCATTGGCTTCATTCCCTTGAGCTGGCCCCATCACCTGGTGCAGGTGCTGGTCAATTTCATTGCGTCTATGCAGTATAACACCTTTCGCCAGGCGGAAGGCATCCCCATGGCCACCACTTTTTGCACCAACCAATTGCGTCAGGTGGGGGTGGGCCTGGCCAAGGCGGTGCGCAAGCACGACCGGGAGGGGCTGCATCGGGGGCTCTTCTTTTTGGGCATGTTGGGATGTTTTTTTGCAGGGGGCGTGCTCTCCACAGCTGCGTGCAGCTTTTTCGGGGCAAAGGCCATTTGGCTGAACTTGCTCCCCTTGGGCATTGTCCTTGCCCGGCTGGTTTATGCGGACCTGACGGACGAAAAAGAACTTCTGTACCGAAAGCCCTCCGGCCATTGAGAAAACAGGGGGAGGCAGCTTTTTTCGCTCTCCCTGTTTCCCGGAGTACTGGCACTTTTGGCCCTCTTTTCCCATACACATAAGAGATATCTTTTGTAAAGGGGAGTGGCTGTTGTGCTCGGACAAATTCTCGACCTCTTATCCCACGTTCTTTTTATGTTCCTTCACGTTACGGGAAGCGGAAGCTTTCCCAAAGCGCTTTCCCCCTCTCAGGAGAAGCGCTGTTTGGAGGAGATGGCCCAAGGCAGCGCCGCTGCCAGGCAGAAACTGATCGAACATAACCTGCGTCTGGTGGCGCACATCGTTAAAAACGCTTGCTCCCAAGGGAAGGTTTTTCCCGCTTGATCCAATAGGGAAAAGAGTCCCCTGTCTTAAGGCGGATGTCCACATGGACCAGGTTTTCCGTGCTGTCTTGTTTCACCAGGATCTGCTCCAAAAGAGCGTCCGCCAGGCAGCTGCTTTTCTCGTGGCCTTGGAAGGAGAGTTCTTCCTCCAGGGCTTTTTTGATTTTTCCCCCAGGACTCGGGGACAGACGGTCCGTTCCAGCCGTCTGTTCCAGGGCAGTGCGCTGGGTTTGCAGCCGCTGCAGTTGGCTGTCGTACCGGCTGTTCCACCGCTGGAACTCCTCCCGGGAGATGGTTCCCTCCAAACGCATTTCCACAAGGCGTTCTCTTTTCTCCTGCAGGGCAGTCTCTTCCCGGCGCAGGGTTTCCGGCCGGGCAGGTGTGCTTTCGGCCTGCTCTGCCTCTTGGAGAATTTCCAGCACCAGCCGGATGACCTGGTCCCGATCCTGAATCACCTTGCGGAAGATCTCCTCCAGAATGGGGTCCAGCTCCTTGGTGTACAGCCGGGGGCTGCTGCAGCCGGCCTTTCCCTGTTGGTGATAGACCCGGCACTCCCACACCTCCGTGCCGCCCCGGCGGTTTTGCTGCAGCCGCCGGTGGTAGCTGGTGTCGTGCGCTTCGCAGCGGATCTTGCCGCTGTAGGCGTAGCGGCTGTGGTACTCCGCTGCCGGGGCGTGTTTCTTGCACTGGGAGCTGCGCAGCTGATACAGAGCGTTGGCCCTGTCCCACAGCTCTTCGGAGACAATGGCGGGAATGGAGGGGTCGCGGTAGGTCACCCACTCCTCCGGAGCCAAGAGGACTCGGCGCTTGGTGCGGTAGTCCACAGTTTGACTTTTTCCCGCGCAGTACCACCCTTTGTACTTGGGGTTGCAGAGAATGTGCCGGATGGTCAGCTCGTTGAACGGGTTGCCCTTCCGGCTGGTATAGCCCTCCCGGTACAGCTGCTGGGAGATTTTTCGCACGCCCATGCGCTGGTTGCCGTACATCTCAAAGATCCGGCGGATGATGGGGGCCTCCCGCTGGTTGATGGTGAGGGCGCAGTCCTTTTTGTCGTACCCCCACAAGGTGTCGTTTCCCAGCACATGGCCGTTTTTCACGGCTTGGCGAAAGCCGAATTTCAGCCGTTCCGAGAGTTTGCGCACCTCGTCCTGGGCCACGCCTGCCATAATGGTCAGGCGGAACTCGCTGTCGGGGTCTATGGTGTTGATGTTGTCGTTTTGGAAGAATACCCCCACGTCGTGCTCCAGCAGTTCCTGGGTGTACTGAATGCTGTCCAGGGTGGAGCGGGAAAAACGGGAGATCTCCTTGGTGATGATAAAGTCAAACCGCCCCTCCTTGGCGTCCTGGATCATCCGGAGAAAGCTCTCCCGCTTTCGGGTGCTGGTGCCGCTGATGCCCTCGTCCACATAGCCGGGAATGTACGTCCAGCAGGGCTTGGATTGGATGAGCTCTGTGTAATAGTGCACCTGGTTTTCCAAGCTGTTTAACTGTTCGTCCTTGTCGGTGGAGACCCGGGCATAAAAGGTCACCCGCAGAGGCAGGTCAAAAATGGATCGGCCTTTGCCCAGTTCACTGCGGATTTTCAGCAGGTTCAAGGGAATTCGCCTCCTTGTTTTCCACAGGGGGGGGCTGCAGCAGTGGGGGAAAGTCCCCTCTGGCATCCACGCGATCCAATGCAGCAGCATAGGTTTTTTCTCCGAGAAGGTCCCGGGTGTGCAGGCTGCCCAGCAGAGCTTTCACCATGTTCCGGTCTAGGTTTTCCATCGCAATCACCTGCCCTTGGCAAATTGGAAAGGAAAGCCGGTCTCAAGACCGGCTTTCTCTCTCCTTGTACCATATGTGATTTTCCGGGAAAACATGTAAAAGAAATAGAAGACACAAAATCTATGCCGGACGGACCGGCGCGGGAGCAGGGAGAATTCTCTGCCGGCCCAGGAAACTGGGCCGGCAAGTGACCGAGACCGTCAGGATTTGCACTGTTTTTGTAAGGCAGTGTGGGCCTGGCGGCTGACAGATTGGTCCCAGAGCAGCACCGCCACATCCCCGGCCTGAAGCACCGTGTCCCCCTGGGGAACCAGCTCCTGCCCATGGCGCTGAACAGAGACCAGCAGAGAATGGCCCGGCCAGCTTAGGTCCCGAACGGCTTTGCCACAGGCTGGCGCTCCCAAGCACACGGTGGACTCCAGCAGGAGTTTCTCTCCCGACTTCGGCTTTCGGACCCCCTTTTGCAACAGCCGTTCCAGCAGCATGTCGTACACCGGCGGGGATTGGAGCAAATCCGCCACGACATACGCCGCCAGGGACACAAGGGACAGGGTCAGCAAGTGGGAAAAGCTGCCGGTCATCTCGAGGATGATACCGGTCACCGGCGCCCGCACAATGGCAGCGAACAGCCCTGCCATACCTAAAATGACAAAGTTGGCGGTGGAAGTCTCCACCCCCAGCAGGTGGGCGCCCTGGCTGAAGGCACTGCCCACAATGGCCCCCAGTACCAGCAGAGGCAGAAAGATGCCGCCTGGCACGCCGGAGCCAAAGGAGACCATGGAAAAGGTGAATTTCAGCACAAAGAGGAGCAGCAGCGCCTGCAGGGGAAGGTCTTCAGACACCTGGCCCACCAGGTCATGTCCGCCGCCCAGCACCGCCGGGTACACCACCAAAAGCACACCGGCCAGCAAAAAAGGGAACAGCGTTTTCCCGTAGGCCCAGGGAATGCGGGCGTAGATGTCCTGGGCTTTGCCCACACAGAAGTTGTACAGCACGCCCACAAGGCCCAAAGCAGCTCCCAACACCAGCACCAGGCCGTAGTGGGTCAGAGGGATCATCTCCAGGGAGGAGAAGTCAAACACTGGCTGTAGGCCGAACAGGGTCCGGGAGAGGAAGTCTGCCGTAATGGAAGAGGCCATCGTAGAGAGAAGCACCTCGGTGGAAAAGTCTTTGTGCAGCTCTTCCAGGGAGAAGAGCACGCCGGCCAAAGGGGCGTTAAAGGCAGCCGACAACCCTGCGCTGGCGCCGCAGGTCAGCAGCATCCGCTCCTCCGTAGGACCGCGTTTCCACAGTTTGGAAACCCCTTTGCCCGCCATGGCGCCCAGCTGAATGGAGGGGCCCTCTCTGCCTAGGGAAAGCCCGCTGCCAATGGTCAGCAGGCCCCCCACAAACTTGGCCAGCAGCACCCGCCACCAGGTCTGGGACAAAGCGCCTTGCAGCTCTCCCTCCACTTGGGGAATACCAGAGCCGCCAATAAAGGATTCCCATTTGAGCAGCAGGGTTACCACCCCGGCGGCCACCCCTAAAAGCAGCAGCCACAGGGGCAAAAGCCAAGGCTTATCGGCGATCAGGTCCCCGATCCATGCCCGCAGAAGGTCTCCTTTGCTCAAAAGCAGGCGAAAGAGCACGGTCACCAAACCGGCCGCCGCACCCACGGCAATGCCCTCCCACACCAGCGCATAGCGAAAGCCGCGGACCCGCTGTATCAGCCGGGCCGTGGCAGATGTCTCCCGTTCCACAACCGCATCCCTCGTTTTCTTTTTGGTTCTCCGGCTATTATAGCACGGGGAAGAGGGGCTGTCCATGGGCCAGGTGGAAGAAGAAAAACGGTGGGAGGGCGCAAGTAGAATGGCCGGGCAAAGACCGATAAGGAAAGAGCGCGCCTAAAGCTCTGGTTGAACACCGTGAGGCAAGTGCTCCCGGTTGCCTATTTTGCCAGCTTGTGGTATGCTGAAAGAAAGGGTCGAAGACTTCCCCTGGTATTCCCTGTTTCTTACCATAAAACGTGCAGAAAAGGGGAATGCTTGGTAGGAACGGGGAAAACCGAGAAACTCTGGACGTTTAGCTGTCAGAGAAACCCAAGTAGGTACGAGAGGTGAGCATATGCGAGGAATCGAAACCCGTATCCAAATGATCCGCCATCAGATTTTCCGAGAAGTGGCCCGCATGGCCTACGAGCAGGAAAAACCGGTGGCCGAGCAAATTGAAAAGCTGCCCTACAAGATCATCCCTGGGGAAGTGGCCAACTTCCGCAACGACGTGTTCCTGGAGCGGGCTATTGTAGGGGAGCGCCTGCGTCTGGCCATGGGACTGCCCTGCCGGGGCGCGGGGGAGCAAGCGCCTCTTTCCGAGGGCATTGAGGATGCCGACAAGCCGGAAACCTATTACACGCCGCCCTTGATCAACGTGATCAAATTTGCCTGCAACGCCTGCCCGGAAAAGCGGGTGCTGGTTACGGAAGGCTGCATGGGCTGCCTGGCACACCCCTGTGTAGAGGTCTGTCCCAAGGACGCCGTGCATGTGGACCGCACCATGGGCCGGGCCCAGATAGATCCGGAGAAGTGCGTGAAATGCGGCCGCTGTGCCGACGCCTGCGGCTATCACGCCATCATCGTGCAGGAGCGGCCCTGCGCCGCAGCCTGCGGCGTGGACGCCATCCATTCCGACCAACAGGGAAAGGCGGACATCAACTACGACAAATGCGTGTCCTGCGGCATGTGCCTGGTCAACTGCCCCTTTGGGGCCATTGCGGATAAGTCTCAGATTTTCCAGGTGATCCGCGGCATCCAGACGGGGGAAAAGATCTACGCCGCCATGGCCCCCGCCTTTGTGGGGCAGTTCGGTCCCAAAGTTACGGCAGGAAAGCTGCGTGCCGCCGTAAAGAAGCTGGGCTTCGCGGATGTTTTTGAAGTGGCGATCGGGGCCGATCTGTGCGCCGTGCAGGAGGCGGAGGACTTCTTGGAAAATGTGCCGGAGAAGCTGCCCTTTATGGCCACTTCCTGCTGCCCCGCTTGGGCGGCCATGGCCAAGAAGATTTTCCCCAGCCATGCCCAGTGTGTCTCCATGGCTCTGACCCCCATGACGCTCACCGCCCGGCTGATTAAGCACACTCGCCCCGGCTCTAAGGTGGTGTTTATCGGTCCCTGCTCCGCCAAGAAGCTGGAGGCGATGGACCCCACAGTCCGCAGCGAGGTGGACTTTGTCCTCACCTTTGAAGAGATGGCGGGCATTTTCGCCGCTAAGGGCATCGATTTGGAAACCATTGAGGAGCGGCCGGGAGGTGTGAACGACTCCTCCGCAGACGGCCGTGGATTTGCGGTCTCCGGCGGAGTGGCGCGTGCCGTGACGGACGTGATCCAGGAGAAAGCCCCGGACCGCACGGTGCAGGTGACCTGCGCAGAGGGCTTGCAAGACTGCCGCAAGCTGATGGCTCTTGCCACTAAAACCGGCAAGTACAACGGCTTCCTGCTGGAGGGTATGGCCTGCCCGGGCGGCTGTGTGGCCGGCGCCGGGACCATCCAGCCCATCGGCAAGTCCTCCGCTTCGGTCAAAGCCTATGCGGCCAAAGCCAGCCATCCCAACGCAGACCAGACAAAGTGGGTGGAGGAACTGGAGCACCTGGTGGATTTTTCCCAGACGAAGAGCACGGAACAGTAAGTATGGCCAGCGGCCCAGGAGCGCATTCCCTGTAGCAGGGCTCGGCTGTTTCCCCACAAAGAACACCCCCGCAGCTCCTTACAAGGAGGGCGGGGGGCTCTTTCCATCAAGCCGTATCGTTTTAGTCCTTAGGGTGGGATAGACTGTGCCGCTGGGACAACGGGTGGATCATTGGCCTGCGAAGGAGATCTCCACGTCGCCGTTGTTGCAGGTGACGTCCAGAGTTTTCTCTCCGCCCTCTTTGGCGTCCGGCAGGGTGCTCTCCCCCTTCTTGGTAGCGCTTGTAATGGCGAAGTCGTCGTAGCTGCCTGCCACGGCGCCGGTGATATCCCCGTTTTTGGCGTCGACGGCTTTAATCTGAATCATGGCAGCTTCCTCGCTTACAAGGCCTTTTTCCGCAGGACCATCAAGCCGCCCCAGGCCAGTGCGGCGCTCAGCAGCAGGCAAAGGGCAATGTGCAGCACGGCGTTGCTGTTGATCATCACCAGCTCGAAAAAGCCGGAGAGAATGCTGCGCAGCGGTGCGATGGGGGTGAAGATGCAAATCACCCCCACCAGGAGAACGTCCGCCACCCAGCCGTACCAGCGGGTCTGCATGGAGAGCAGCACAGGGAGAAACACCATCACCAGCAGCAAAAAGCACAGCTGCTGCAGCCCGGCTACCAGGCCGCCGTTTTCCGTCCAGCCGCACACGTCCATCAGGTTGACCACCGTCCGGGCGGGGTAGAGGGGGTCCACTACCAGGTGAACAAAGGTGTTTACCAGGGAGATGCAAGCCGCCAAAAACACATAGCTCAGCAGGCAGCCAATGTAATAGTCCTTTTTGCTGGCTCCCAGGTGCATCAGTTTCGTAAAGTCGTAAAATACAAAGAAAAAGGGCGTCAGCACAGCGAGCAGCCAGGTGTAATTTCCATTGCTCAGCACAACGTCTCCCGAGGAGGTGGCGCAAAGCACCACCAACGCCGTCAGGAGAAAGCTCAGCTTGTTGCTGGCAAGCAGCCGCTTGCTCAGGGAAAAAATCGCGCTCATCTCTTTCTGCCTCCTTTGTGGCCCACCATTTGCACGAAGAAATCCTGCAGGCTCAGCGGATGAAGTTCCAGGCCCTCCGTTTGCTGGGGCCGCCGGTCGAACACATACCTTGTGGCCAGTCCGCCCACCGTGTCCTCCCCCAAGATGTTGAGGCCCTGGGTGGCAGCTGTCACGTCCTTCTGCAGGCCGCTGACGCTGTAGGCTTTTTCCTCCACCGCCTGCAAGGTGTCAAAAAAACAGATGCGCCCTTTGTCCAAAATCAGCAGCTTCTGGATGGTTTGGGCGATCTCCTCAATGATGTGGGTGGATACGATGATGATACGGGGATGTCTCTGGAAGCTTTCCGTCAGCATGTCGTAAAACTCCACCCGCATAAGGGCGTCGAACCCCAGCACAGGCTCGTCCAGCAGCACAACCTCTTTGTTGCTGGCCAAGCAGAGAATGGTGGAAACCATGGTTTCCATGCCCAAGGAGAGGTGGCGGAACTTCTTTTTCCCGTCCAGCTCAAAGCGTTCCATCATGTCCCAGGCGAAGTCCACATCGTAGTGGGGGTTCACCTCCGCAGCGATGCGCAGCAGTTTGCGCACCGGCAGGTTGAAGTGATTGGCAAAATTCTCTATATAGCTTACCTCCGAGTCCAAGGCGGCGGTGGAAATCACCTTGCCGTTTACCAAAACGCTGCCGGCTGTCACGTTCTGATACCCGGCAATGGACTGGAGCAAGGTGGTCTTACCGGCGCCGTTTCTGCCCAGCAGGCAGTAAATCCCCGGTTCCTCCAAAGTGAGGGTGATGTTCTTCAGCACGGCGGCATGGCCGTACTCTGTTGTCACTTCTCTCAGTTCTATCATGGATGTGTCCTCCTGTGCGGCGTAAAAAATGCCGTTGTGTTTCGCGTGCCACGATGCTAGAATGGAGTATAAACCTTTGTGCAACACAAAGGTCAAGAGGTGGTTTAAAAAATGAAAAAAGATTTTTCCGTGGGGGAGGCCGCCAAAGCAGCCCATACCACCGCCGAAACGCTGCGTCACTATGACCGCATTGGCTTGGTAAAGCCCAGCAAGAAGGACGATTGGACCCAATACCGGTATTACACCGAGCAGGACATTGTTCGGGTGAACACGGTGCGGGCCTTGCAGCTCATGGACCTGCCCCTGCAGGAGATCAAACAGGTGCTGGAGTACGACGACCTGGAGAAGATCATCGCCTTCTTCGAGCGGGCCGAGAAAAAGGCCGATGAAAAAATCGCCGCGCTCCAATTCAGCAAGGCGAAAATCCAGGTGGCCAAAGCAGATTACCAGCGAAATTTAGAGCTGCAGCGAAAATCCCGCAGCGCCTTCCTCAAAGAATATCCCCAGCGGGTGCTTTTGCTCTCCGACACTTTGGAAAAGCCCACCTTGGACAATCTCTGGAATTATCTCAGCCACTTCTACGAGAAGGTGACCCCCGCCTTGGAGGAGAAGTTCTCTTTCGAGGATGTGGCCGGCATTTACACCCAACAGGGCCGCTCCCGGCTGTTTGCCATCTGCACCCGCTATGTGGACATTGAGGGATTGCAGGTGTTGCCAAAGGGGCGCTACCTGTGCGCCAACTGCACCGAAGAGACCAAAGAACAAGCCCTCCGGGAGCTGCTGGATTTGGCCCGAAAGAAATACGGTGCAGAACCGTCCTTTACGGTGCAGCTCATTGTGGTGTCGGGAATTCTTCACTGGAACTATGAGGTGCAGGTGTATGTAGGCAGCTAAAGAGCTCCTTTTCCAGCGGGTGGGGAAGGCCTGTGTCTGCACCGTGCCGCTTTCACACCGACCATGACCTTTTTCTATAGAGGCAGTGGCCCGCTGAAACAGGAAAAAGGGAGAGCTCCCTCTAGCCGGGAGGGGCTCTCCTTTTTTGCACCCCGAAGAGGGAGCACGGTGAAAAAGCGGGGGAAAGACACTGCCGGCGGCAACTCTTTCTGCTTGTGTATGCCCCCGTAAGGCATTGAATCCATCTGCTGTTAACCTAAATCTTACCGAATCCTTTCCTGTCTGTGCTAGACCCAACCGGCCTATTTCCCATACACTATAGATAGGAATACTGGGTCGCTCTACGCAGTTTGAGGAGGTAGTATAAAAGTTCGCAAGGGAATTGCATGGGTTGGGGCCGTGCTGTACATGGTGCTGTCCCTTGCAGGGTGTGCACGTGCCGAACAAAGCCAGAGGGCAGACGCGGTTCTTGGCAGGGGCGGAAGCGTGCTGCGGATTTTGTCTGGCTCGGAAAACAGCGAGCTGGAACCGATTTTAGAACAGTTTGCAGAGGAAAACGGCGTCCGCCTCGAGATGTCCTACCAGGGTTCTTTGGATATTATGCGGGAGCTGGAGCAGGAAAGCGTCCCCTATGATGCAGTCTGGCCCGCCAGTTCCCTGTGGCTCAACGCAGGAGATTCTTCCCTCAACGTTAAGCATGCGGAATCGATCTCCATCACCCCGGTGGTATTCGGCATTTGGCAGAGCTTGGCAGAGCAGCTGGGCTTTGTGGGAAGAGAGGTCACTGTGAGCGACTTGTTGGAGCCCATCCGCAGCGGCCAGCTGCGGTTTTGCATGACCAGCGCCTCACAGTCCAATTCAGGAGCCAGCGCATACATCGGGTTCCTCTACGCCCTGTTGGGGAATCCGGAGGTTATCACCATGGAAGATCTCCAGCGGGAAGATCTGCGTGCGCAGATGACCGAACTTCTTTCTGGGGTGGACCGCTCTTCTGGCAGCTCCGATTGGCTGAAAGACATGTTCCTGGAAGGGGACTTTGACGCCATGGTCAATTACGAGTGTTTGATCATCCAGGCCAATCAAGAGCTGGAAGCCCAGGGGCGGGAACCGCTCACCGTTGTGTATCCTGCCGACGGCCTGACCCTGGCCGACTCGCCCTTGGCCTATGTGGACCAGGGGGACGACCAAAAGGAGGAGCTGTTTCTCTCCCTGCAAGAGTACCTTCTCTCCCAAGAGGTGCAAAGCCAAATCCAGCGCACGGGGCGGCGGTCCAGCTATACGGGGGTGAACCTGGAAAACCGTGACGTGTTCCGGGAGGATTGGGGCCTGCAGCCGGATCGGGTTCTCTCTCCCATTCACATGCCTTCCTCCCAGGTGCTGTTTGAAGCTTTGAACCTGTATCAGACGGCGCTGAAAAAGCCCTCCCTCAATGTCTACTGCCTGGACTACTCCGGCAGTATGTCGGGGGATGGCAACCAGCAGTTGGAAGCTGCCATGGAGCAGCTGCTGATTCAAAGCTATGCGGCGGAAAATTTTCTGCAAGCTTCGGAGCAAGAGGTGAACATCCTCATCCCCTTTGCAGGATCTGTCCTGGGGGTCTACACCGCCCAGGGAAACGGTTCTCAGCTGGAGGAGCTTTACAGCACTCTGGAAGAGCTAAGCCCCGGAGGAGGCACCGACATGTATCAGGCGGCTGCCCAAGGGGTGGAGGAACTGAAGCAATACGACCTCTCCCAGTACACCCCGGCCATCATTTTGCTGACAGACGGTCAGTCCGGCGGCAGTTTCAACCAGTTGGCCGAAGCCTACGGGGAATTGGGCAGCCAGGTGCCAATTTTCTCCATCATGTTCGGCGATGCGGACGAGAGTCAGCTGGAAAATCTGGCGGAATTTTCCAACGCCCGGGTGTTTGACGGCCGGGAAGACCTGGTGGGCGCTTTCCGCAGTGTGAAGGGGTACAACTGATGAAAGAAACAGCGAGAATGCTGCTGGCCTTGCTGGTGGGAAGCGGATTGTTTTTGACCCTGTTTTTTCTGCTGCACTGGAATCCCATCGTCTCTTTGCTTCTGAGCGTGGGCACCTATTTCGGCCTGTTCTTCCTGCTTAAACCCCGGCCAAAGCTGGCCGGCATTTCCCTGGATGGAGTAAAAAACGGGGAGGATTGGGCAGCCCTTCTGGAGGGAGCGCAAGAGGATTTGGAAACCCTGGAACGGGCGGGACAGGAAATTCCCAGCCCGTCTGTGGCGAAGCAGGCCCAGGAGCTTTCCGCAACGGCCCGGCGGCTGATGGCCTATCTGCAAAAAAACAGGGAGAAAATTCCCCAGGCGCGCCGATTTTTCCTCTATTACCTGGACACAGCCGCCAAGCTGCTGGAGCGATACAAAGAGCTGGAGACAACCGGCCTGCACACCCAAGAGGTGCTGGAGATCCAGCAGAAAACCCAGGAGGTGCTTCCTGTGCTCAACCAGGCGTTTGAAAAGCAGTTTACCCAGCTGATGGCGGGAGAACTGCTGGACGCAGAGGTGGACATCCAGGTGTTGCAGCAGATTTTGGGGGAAGACCCGCGGAAGGAGACGGCCAAATGAAAACCAAGTGGATCGGCCTTGCGCTTTTACTGGTGGTGGCATTGGGAGCAGTGGGATACGGGTGGTTTTCCCACACCCAGCAGGTGACCGAAATCCAGGGCTCTGTGGGCGGGGAAAAAATCGGCCTGCTGGAGGATGAGGAAGTGCAGCAGATCTTGCGAGACCGCTATAAGCTTTCTGTGGAGTATACGCGGGAGGGTTCCATGGAAATGGTTTCCCAAGACACTTCCGGTCAGAATTTCCTGTTTCCCTCCAATCAAACGGCGCTGGAATTGTATGAACAGAACTTTGGATCTCCCAAGGCCAGCGAGATTGTGTTCAACACCCCCCTTGTGCTGTACACCCATACCCCTGTGGCAGAGGCGCTGAAAAGCCAGGGGATCGCCGGGGAAAGCGACGGCGTCACCACTGTGGATATGGAAATACTTACGGAATGGATAGCATCCGGAAAAACATGGGCGGACATCGGGTTGCCGGAGCTGTACGGCTCTATCTCTGTTGCCACGACAGATCCGGTCAAGTCCAACTCCGGCAATATGTTTGCAGGGCTTTTGGCGAACACCTTGGCGGGAGGCGTGACCTCGGAAGAGGACCTGCCGGAAGTGCTCCCCCAGCTGCAGGCCATTTTTCAGCGCCTGGGGTATATGGAGAGCTCCTCTTCCGACTTGTTCGACCAGTTTCTAAAAACCGGCATGGGGGCAAAGCCCCTCATTGCCGGTTACGAAAGCCAGCTGTTGGAATTTGCTGTGCAGGAACCGGAGACCTGGGTCCAGGTCCAGGAGGACATTGTGCTGTTGTATCCAACGCCCACTGTGTGGTCCTCCCACGTGTACATCGCCCTGGATGATGCCGGCGTGCAGGGAGCCCAGGCCTTTTTAGACGAAGAGATTCAGCGCCTTGCCTGGGAACGCCATGGGTTTCGCACCGGATGGTACGATGCCCCTACGGACGTGGCCCAGTTCGGTGTTTCCGGGTCGTGAAAACACAGAGATTGGCCTTGCAGAGAGGGGGAAACGGTTGTGTGGACAGCAGGGTGGATCTGTTTGGCGCTGGCTGCCTTTTTTCTCTTTCTAGCACTTCGCGGGATACGGCGCAGGAGAAAGTGGAAGGGGGCTGTCCGGCTTCCCGCGCAGGCGGTGGAGGTGGAAACCCGCAAAACTTGGAGCGACTCCACCACCATAGACGACGACCGCTCTTCCACGTGTGTCACATGGGAAGCCCCCTGGAAGGGGCGAACCCTATCTTTCCGCAAAGAATATCCGGGCATAGTGGAAAACCCGGCGAAGGGAGACAGAATCTCCCTTTTGTATGACCCGGTCGGCAGCCGGTGGGCTCTTTGGAAAGAGGTTCGCTCCCTGTGGACGGTGTGGGGATGGTTTGCCCTCCTGTGCGGGATAGCCGCGTTTAGCTTTTTCCTCCATGGCCAGGAGATTCTGACAGCTCTCTCGGATTACACAGTGGAGGTTCCCAACCTGCCGGGAGCCCTTTTCTGTGGCCTGCTGGGGGCTGGCTGCGCCGTGGGGGCGTTTGCCTTTGTGCAAGTTTTCTTGCGGCGTGAAATCCACTCCTTTGGAGCCCCCCTGCTCTGGGGGATAAAGCGCCTGCTGGGCCACCTGGAAGAAGTGGAGGCTGTCTGTGAGGGATGGATAGAAAAAGGAGACGGCGAGGGAGGCGTCAGCAGTTATCCCCTGTTCTCTTTTCTGGAGTCCGGTAAAAAAGTCGAATGGTTTCCACCCTGCACGTCAGCGAAAAAGGCCTATGTGCCTGGAAGCAGGTATGTCCTCTACCGGGATCGAAAAGGGCGCTTGGGGCCGGGTCCACGTTTTGCCGATTGGCTGCGGCTGCCTTTTTCCTGGATTCCTCTCGCCTTTTTTCTGTTTTTTGCCCTATCTTTGGCCTTGGCAGCAGTTTGGATGCTTTGGCTGGCGGGGTCCGGCGTTGCATACTGCTGGAGCCATCTGTAAAGCAGAGACGAAAAGCGCTTCTGCAGGAAAAGAGGTCTCAGCAGCGGACAGTTCGAACTGCACCTTGCTCTCTTTTGGCATTCGTGCAGAGAATCCACAAAGGGACCGCCGTATCACACGGCGGCCCCTTTGCTATGGAAGCAGGGAACAGCTCCCTGTTGTTTCGTTTTGCTACGCGGCCCCGGAAGAATGCGTCAGCTGCCGGAGCAGCCCAGGGCTCAGCCAATGACCTGGCAGTGCTTGTCCACGTGGTTGAGTACCTCGCAGCCCTCGGCGGTGACCAGCACCAAGTCTTCCACCCGCACGCCCATTTCCCCAGGCAGATAGACGCCGGGCTCAATGGAAAAAACCATGCCCTCCTGGGCCAGGGTGGTGTTGACGCTGCTCACGTCCCCCTGCTCGTGCTCGGTGCGGCCGATGAAGTGCCCCAGCCGGTGGGTGAAGTACTCCCCGTAGCCCGCCTGGGCAATCATGTCCCGGGCGGCCTTGTCCAGCTGGCACAGGGGCACCCCGGGACGGACCAAGGCTTCAGCCGCCTCGTTGGCCCGGCGCACCAGGTCGTGGATGGCTGCGTGCTTGTCGGAAACACGTTTGCAGAAATAGGTGCGAGTCATGTCCGAGCAGTACCCATCCTTCCGGCCGCCAATGTCCAGTACGATGCAGTCCCCCTCTCCCAGGACGGTGTCGTCCGGCATGTGATGGGGATCGGCGGCGTTGGCGCCAAAGGAGACAATGGGGGAGAAGGAGGGTTCCTCGCACCCCAATTCCTTGTACTGAGCCATCAGAAAGTTGGCCACCTGCCGCTCGGTCATGCCCTCCCGAATGTAGGCCACGGCACGGGTCATGGCCTCGTCGTTGAGCCGGGAGTTCATGCGCATCAGCTCTTGCTCGGCGGCGTCCTTCCGGGCCCGCACACTGTCTACGCAGTCGCTGGCCAGCTGGAAGGAGGTGCCGGGCAGCCGCTCCATCAGGGGCAGCAGGAACCGGGCCGTCCACTCTTTGTCAATGCCCAAAGGTTCCCCGGCTTGTATCCGCTGAGCTAGCATCCCAATGGAGTCGTCGGTGTCACTGAACCACACCTTCTCCAGGGGAGTCTCCGGCACGGTGAAGAGTTTGTTCAAAAAGAACACGTGGTTGCCGTCGGCCCGCAGGTACAGGGCGAATAGCCGTTCAAAGGGCGCCACGTGCACCCCGGTCAAGTAGTCGATGCTCTGGGGGTCGCAGACAATCATCTGAGAAAGTCCCCGCTCCTTCATGGCCTGCAGTACCCGGCCGATACGTTCCAGTTTCATTGCAAAGTCCCTCCCAATAAGGTTTTCTACTGCAAATTGTAGCACGGCCCCTGGTCGGTTGCAAGGGGTTCCAAGCCGGCAGAGGGACGATCCCTTGGAACGGCCCACTGCTTTTTCTTCCAAGATGCGGGCCATAAGACATCGGAACGCAGCCTGTCCTTTTTTCAAAAGACTTTCCCTGTAGCGTATCTTTTGAAAAAATACTACGCCAGCCAAAACGATCAAGAGGATCTGGTCTCCATTGGTACCATTGGCCTAATCAAAGCCGTGGATACCTTCGATCCCTCTAAGGGGATCCGCCTGTCCAGCTACGCGTCCCGGTGCATTGAAAACGAAATTCTCATGTTTTTCCGCAGCGGCCGCAAAAGCGCCCAGGATGTGTCCCTGAGCGATCCCATTGAAACCGATAAGGATGGAAACACCTTGACCATTTTGGACACCATGGCCGTGGACGACACCATTATAGACAACCTGGATGTGAAGCTGAAAAGCGAAAAGCTCTACGGGTTTCTCCAAAGGGCCTTGACCACCCGGGAGAGGGAGATTGTCTGCATGCGCTACGGGCTCTGTGGGTTTCAGCCCCAGCCCCAGCGGGTGGTGGCCAAACGGCTGGGCATATCCCGCAGCGATGTATGGCAGCGGCCCTATTGTAAGCGATTTTGCCTGCAAAGAATGCGCCGTTTTCCGGCGCATTCTTTGCTTGCATATACCAAGTCATCCCTTTTGCTCTGGTTTGCGAACCCGGAAGCGGAGGATCACCTCTTTTTCTTCGGTCAACTCCACCCGCTCGATCAGGGAAACTAATACCTCCCGGTTAGTAGGGGCGGCAGCCAGAAAGCGTTCCACCAGTTCTCTGGCCAGATTGTTCTGCTTTTCGGGGGAGAAGTCCGGCCGGTCCATCTGGAAGAGGCGCTGCTCCAGCGCGGTCCGGTCGGCCTTGACCTTCCGGTAGACCCGCTGGAAATCCCCCTCGTCCAGCAGGCCGGACAGCTTATCCAGATACACCTGGTCCAACTGGGCGGACAGATTGTCGATCTTGGCCTTCAGGGCGGCGCTCTCCTTCTTATGATCCACCTCCGCCTGGGCCTTGGCGATCTCCTGCTGGGCGATGGGCAGCAGTTTTTCCGGCTGCAAATACTTTTGGCAAATCTCCCGCACCTGCTCCACTACCGCTTGGGTGACAACCTGCTCCTTGATGGAATGGCAGGTGCAAACCCCGGCCTTGGTGAACCGCTGGTAGGTGCGGCAGACAAAGTACAGCACGTTTTCGCCCTTGGCGTTTTTGCGGTTGAGCACTCCCAATGGGTAGCCGCACTCGTGGCAGAAGATCAACCCCTTGAGCAGAAAATCGTAGGTGCGGCTGCGGGTGTGCCTGCGGCTGTCCACCAGCTGACCCACTTTGTGGAAGGTCTCCTGGTCAATGAGGGGCTCGTGGGTGCCTTCCACCACAATCCAATCCTGAGGCGGTTGCCGGATGCACTTCTTTGTCTTATAGCTGACCTTTCGGCTGCGCCCCTGCACCATGTTGCCGATGTACGTTTCGTTTTGCAGCATCTCCGAGATCCGCTCACTGGACCACAGGCCTGTGTAGGGGCCGGGCCTGCTCACCGGGAGTCCCGCATACGCGGCGGGGGTGGGGATATGCTCTTCGTTGAGCTTGGAGGCGACCTGCCGGCAGCTCCTGCCGGAGAGAGCCATACCGAAGATCCGGCGCACCACTGAGGCGGCCGGCTCGTCGATGACGATCTTGTTTTTCTCGGTGGGGTGCATCTTGTAGCCGTAGACCGGCTTGCCGCCGATGAACAGCCCCTTGCGCTGCTTGTCGTGCTTGACGCTGGAGATCTTTTTGGAGATATCCTTGGCGTACATGTCGTTCATGATGGCGCGGAAGGGCGTGATGTCGTTGGCAGTGGAGTCCACCCCGGTGTCGATGCCGTCCAGCAGGGAGATGTACCGCACCCGGTGCTCGGGAAAGAACCGCT
>ERZ1643247.1245-NODE-1245-length-24683-cov-5.135171_pt1 | contig 24683 bp, 25 predicted proteins | sample MGYA00579264_ERZ1643247 | MGnify/ENA primary metagenome ERZ1643247 (study PRJEB29033, sample SAMEA4952262) | chicken gut metagenome | biome: Broiler Chicken; feature: Gastrointestinal Tract; material: Caecum | place: Ireland | collected 2018 | study: Broiler... | reverse complement strand
CGATGGAGCCGGGCTCCTTGGTGCGGTCCAGAACGGAAATCTTCTTCACGGTCTCAGGCAGCACGTCCAGCAGGTACTTGGCCACGAAGGGACGATACAGATGAACCTTCACCAGGCCCACCTTCTCGCCGGCAGCGTTCAGGTAATCGATAACCTCTTCAATGGTCTCGCAAGCGGAACCCATGGCAATGATGACCTTGTCCGCATCGGGAGCGCCGTAGTAGTTGAAGGGCTTATAGTCGGTGCCGATCTTCTCGTTGACCTTGTTCATGTAGTCCACGACAACCTCGGGCACAGCATCGTAGTACTTGTTGCAAGCCTCGCGAGCCTGGAAGAAGATGTCGCCGTTCTGAGCCTGGCCGCGGAGCACAGGATGCTCGGGGTTCAGAGCGCGGCGGCGGAACTCGTTGACAGCGTCCCAATCCAGCAGGTCGCCCAGGTCTTCGTAATCCCACACCTCGATCTTCTGGATCTCATGAGAGGTGCGGAAGCCATCGAAGAAGTGGAGGAAAGGTACCCGGCCCTTGATTGCGGAAAGGTGGGCCACGGCGCCCAGGTCCATGACTTCCTGGGGAGAGTTGGCGCACAGCATTGCGTAGCCGGTCTGACGGCAGGCGTACACGTCGGAATGATCACCGAAGATGTTCAGCGCATGGGTGGCCACCGTACGGGCGGACACATGAATCACGCTGGGCAGCAGCTCGCCAGCCATCTTGTACATGTTGGGGATCATCAGCAGCAGGCCCTGAGAAGCCGTGTAGGTGGTGGTGAGAGCACCGGCCGCCAGAGAGCCGTGCACAGCGCCGGCGGCGCCAGCCTCGGACTGCATCTCCGTGACCCGGACCTCTCTGCCGAACAGGTTCTTGCGGCCTGCAGCGGCATACTTGTCGGTCTCATCCGCCATCACGGAAGAAGGTGTGATGGGGTAGATAGCAGCAACGTCGGTAAACGCATAGGAAACGTGCGCAGCGGCGCTGTTGCCATCCATGGTTTTCATTTTTCTTGCCATGAAATATTTTCCTCCTTTTAGGATGATCGAACAGGTGTGACGGGTTTCTCGCGCAGGTGCGGCCGGTATACCCGTGCTGTTTTATTCTAGCATTTTTTTCGCGGCCTGTAAAGGAAAAAAAGTGGAATCGACAATTTTTTGTCACTCTTTTCCTCTGAATTGACATCCCTCCCGCTTTCAGGTAGAATAAAGGGAAATAACAGCCGGGAGAAAACCCGGCTCCGCTTGAAAGGGGTTTACTTTTTTTATGGATCCGGACGGTCTTTTCATCCTCACCTTGTTGCTGACGTTTGTCTGCCTGTTTCTCTCCTCCTGGTACGCTGCAGGCGAGGCGGCCATAAGCGGCCTTTCCCACGCCGCTGTGCACCGGGAAGCGGAAGAGGGAAATCAGAAAGCCCAAAAGCTTTTAAAGCTGATGCGCAACCAGCGGGCGGCTGTCTCCCCCCTGCAGTGGGGGTTGACGCTGTTTGGGCTGCTGGGGCTGGGGATGTGCCTTTGTTCGTTCTACCCGCTGCTTTGGGACGGCCTGGGAGCCATCTCCCACAGCGGTGTCCGGCGGCTGCTCGCCTTCTTTCTCATCACGCTGGGATACGCGCTGGTCTTTTTCCTTTTTGCCGACCTTCTGGCCAAGAAGACAGCCCGTCACAACGCCAAAAGCTTTGCCTACCGGTTTGCGGGCGTCCTCTCTTCCCTGCGGTCTTTGGCTATGCCCTCTCTAATGTTGTGCGCTTTGGTAGTCAACGGCGTCCTTCGCCTGTGCCGCATCGACCCCCACAAATTGGACGATCCTGTCACCGAGGAAGAGATCCTGCAAATTGTGGGTGAGAGTGAGGAAAAAGGCGTCATTGAAGAGTCCGAGCGTGACATGATCACCAACATCTTGGACTTTAAGGATACCACGGCGGAGGAAACCATGACCCACCGCACGGACATTATCGCCGTAGAGGACGACGCCCCCTTGGAAGAAGTGGTGGAAACCTCCGTGGAGCACGGCTGTTCTCGCATCCCCGTGTATCACGAGGATATCGACACGGTGGTGGGCATTTGCTATATTAAGGATCTGCTGCCCTATGTGGGCCGGCAAATTCCGGACTTTTTAAAGCTGACCGACTTGATGCGGCCCGCCTATTTCGTGCCGGAGACAAAACGGTGCAGCCAGCTCTTCACAGAAATGACCGAGAGAAAGGTGCAGATTGCCATTGTGCTGGACGAGTACGGCGGCACAGCGGGATTGATCACCTTGGAAGATCTGGTGGAGGACATTGTGGGCAACATTCAGGACGAATACGACCACGAGGAAGAGGAAATCCACCGGATGAGCGAGACGGAATTCACCGTGGACGGGGCTGCTTCCATCGACGAGATCGGGGACATGACCGGCTGCTCCCTGCCAGAGGGCGAATACGACACCGTGGCGGGTTTTGTCACAGAGCGGCTGGGGCGCCTGCCCAAAGCTGGGGAGCATCCTCAGGTCAAGGAGGCCGGGCTGACCATCACCGTTTTGGAAGTGGAGGACCAGCGGATCGCCCGGCTGCTGCTGGTGAAGGATCCTGTGGAACAACCGAAGGGAAAAGAGGAATCGAAGCAAAAATGAGTCGCACGCAAACATCGACAACCGCCGGCCAGGAAAATGCCCTGGGCACTGCTCCCATTGGAAAACTGCTGTTTTCTCTGGCGGTGCCTGCCATCACCGCCCAGGTGGTCAACATGCTCTACAACATTGTGGACCGCATCTACATCGGGCACATTCCTGAAATTGGCACGGCCGCTTTGACAGGCGTGGGGATCACCTTCCCCATCATCACCTTGATCAGCGCCTTCAGCTCCTTGGTGGCTATGGGCGGCGCTCCCCGTGCCTCCATCGCCATGGGCGAGGGAAACCGGGAAAAAGCGGAGCGTATTATGGGCAACTGCTTTACCGCCCTGCTGGCTCTCTCTGTGGTGTTGACCGCAGTGTTCCTGGTGTTTCAGGAACCCATTCTCTGGGCCTTTGGCGCCAGTGAAAACACCATCGGCTATGCCATGGACTACATGGGCATTTATGTGTGCGGCACCGTGTTTGTGCAGATCTCCCTGGGCATGAATATGTTCATCACCTCCCAGGGCTTTGCCAAAACCAGTATGTTCACGGTGATTATTGGAGCCGTGCTCAACATTGTGCTGGACCCCGTGTTCATCTTTGCCTTGGATATGGGGGTGCAGGGAGCCGCCATTGCCACCGTGCTCTCCCAGGCCGTTTCCGCAGTTTGGGTGCTGGCATTCCTGCTGGGGAAACGGACCATACTGCGAATCAAGGCGCGCTGCATGGCCATTCGGTGGAACATCCTGCTGCCTGTTTTGGGCCTGGGCGTCTCCCCCTTTATTATGCAGAGCACGGAAAGCCTGCTGAGCGTGGTGCTGAACACCTCTCTCCTCCGCTACGGCGGAGACACGGCCGTGGGCGCTTACACGGTGATCGCCAGCATTATGCAGGTGATCAACTTGCCCCTGCAGGGGCTGACCCAAGGCGCCCAACCCATCACCAGCTTCAACTATGGCGCCCGAAACATGGAGCGGGTGCGCCAATCGGTGCGTCTGCTGCTCACCTGCACTTTAACGTACAGCGTGCTGTTCTGGCTGGCCATTATGCTGGTTCCCCAGGTGTTTGTGGGGATCTTTACCAGCGACGCCCAGTTGATGGACACAGCTGTGTGGGCTGCTCGGATCTTTTTGTTCGGCTGTTTCTCCTTTGGCGCGCAAACCGGATTTCAGCAGTCCTTCCTGGCCCTGGGGCAGGCGAAAGCCTCCTTGCTGCTGGCGCTGCTGCGCAAGATTGTGCTGTTGATTCCTTTCATCTATATTCTGCCCTTGTTTTTCGAAGACAAACTTTTCGGCGTCTTTGTGGCGGAACCGGTGGCGGATATCTTAGCTGCCACTACCACCACGGTGACCTTTTTGCTGTGGGCTCGGAAGAACCTGCGGGACAAACCGGCTAAAAACTGAGAAAAAAGGAAGGGCGCTCCCTCATGCGGGGGTGTCCTTCCTTTTTCCATAGACGGCCCTTCCTCTTCCTTCAGAGGTCAAGATTGCACTTCCGGCGCGTGCCCTCCCAGCAGGTTGGTGCAGTAGCGCACCAAATCCTCCTTGGTATTCAGGTCCGCGGCGCTCTGCATCAGCTGCTCCTGCAGGGCAGGGGGAAGGGATTGGAAATAGAGCTTTGCCTCTAGGTCCATTTTACTGGGTTCCGGCATGGGGATTCCTCCTTGCTTCACAGTTTTGTCTCTTAGTCTGCCCCTTGTTGCAACGAGTATTCCTGCGCACGACAAGGACCCGCAAAACTTTCCCCCATTGCCTCCAAGAAAATGAAAGAGCCTTTGTGCCTGCAGGTATATGCCGCAGGAAAAGGCAAAGCCCACCTCGTCCTCCAGCTGTTTGTGCCGAGAGGAAACAGCAGGCAACCACGTTTCGCAAAGAGTATTTGCAAGAGTACCCACCATATTCGCCTAGACCAGATGTAGGCGAATCAAGTTTCGATCGAAAAAGGAGCGTCCTATGAAACATCTGTCACAGCTTCCCTTATTTCAAGGAATGGAGGAATCGGAGTGCCTCCAAATGGTAGCCTGTCTGCAAAGCAACCCGCGCACCTTTCACGCCGGGGAAACTGCCTACACCTACGGGAGTGGCGACGGACAAACTTTAGGGCTGGTGCAGGAAGGGCAAGCCGTTTTGGTCAAAATAGACGCCCGGGGCAGCCGGACCATTTTGGAGCGCCTGGGGCCGGGAGGTATCTTTGGAGAAGGGGTGGCCTTTGCCAGCCTTCCCTGCGACAGTGTCACACTGGTGTGTGAAACGGCCTGCACGGTGCTTTTTCTCCCCCGAGCCAAACTGGCGGCGCCCTGTGCCAAAGCCTGCGGCTGCCACCACCAGCTGCTGGAAAACCTGTTGGGCCTTCTCTCCCACAAGGCCTTTGCCCTGAGCGAACGGGTGGAGGTTCTCTCCTGCCGGAGCATTCGGGAAAAGCTGCTGTGCACTTTTCGCATCTGCGCCTTTGAAGCCCAAAGCCTGCGTTTCACCCTCCCCTTTTCCCTGAGCGCTCTGGCAGACTACATCTGTGCGGACCGAAGCGCCATGATGCGGGAACTGAAAAAATTAAAGGAAGAAGGGGTGGTGGAAACCACCGGGCGGCAGATTGCCTTTCTCTCTTCCGAACCCTTTGGCAAAGCGGACTTGTGCGCCGCCAGCTGGAAAGAGTGACACATCTCTCCCGCAGGGGTGCATACTTATACGAAAAAGAGGTTAAGTGGAAAGAGGTTAAGTGGCCGTCAAAACCACATTAAGATTTTCTGTCGAAAATCTTAAGAATCCTGCAAGCAGGTTGCAGGCCCCTCCCCCATACGGTACAATGGTGCCGTCCCAAATACTTATTTGTGAGATTTATGGAGGGAGACGTATGTTATCCATCAGCGGCGTGACCAAGAAGTACGGCAAAACCTTGGCCAACGACAACATCAGTTTTGCCGTGGGCGACGGACAGATCGGCATTTTGCTGGGCCCCAACGGGGCGGGAAAGTCCACCATCATCAAGTGCATCACCGGCCTGCTGCGGTTCACCGGCCGGATTGAGATCAACGGCTTTGTGAACACCTCTCTGGAGGCCAAAGCCCAGCTGGGCTACATTCCGGAAATGCCCGCCGTCTATGACCTGCTCACCGTGGAGGAGCATCTGGAGTTTATCCGCCGGGCCTACAAGGTGGAGGACGAGGCCTACACCAACCAGCTGCTGGAGCGCCTGGAACTGGACGACAAGCGGAACAAGCTGGGCAAGGAGCTCTCCAAGGGCATGCAGCAGAAGCTCTCCATCTGCTGCGCCCTGTGCCACAAACCCAGGGTGGCCATTTTCGACGAGCCCTTGGTGGGTCTGGACCCCCACGCCATTAAGGAGCTTAAGGAAATTTTCCGAGAGCTGAAAGCAGACGGGGTCTCCGTGTTGATCTCCACCCATATGATCGACAGCGTGGAGGACTACTGGGATGTGGCCAACATCATGATGAACGGCCGCTTTGCCGCCACCAAGCTCAACGACGCCAGCGAAGGCCAGACTTTGGAGGAGCTGTTCTTCGCTATTACAGAAGGGAACACCTCCCCGGTGACGGAGGGATGACGCCATGAAAAGCCCTCTTGTGTACATCACCGTTCGAAAGCTAAAGAATCAGCTGATCGGCGTGGTGAAAAGTCCAGCCAAGCTGATTTACGCGGTACTTCTAGTAGCGCTGTTTGCCTTTACAGCCTTCTCCGGCGGCGCCTACGACATGGAGGAATTTCGGAACCCGCAAGAGTTGGTGGCGATTATGACTCTGTTTTACACCATGATGTTTCTCATGGTGTTCGCCTCTGGGAGCAGCTCCTCCAACTCTCCTATGTTCACCCTGTCCGACGTGACGCTGCTCTTCCCCGCTCCTCTGAGTTCCAATAAGATTTTGGTCTACGGGCTGGTGCGCCAGCTGGGGCTTTCTCTGGTGCTGGGGTTCTTTATTCTGTTTCAGTACTCTTGGATGCACGGGGCCTACGGGGTGGAACCGGTTCACCTGGTGCTGATCATTCTAGGCTATGGCCTCACCCTGTTTTTTGCCCAGTTGGCCTCCATGGCCTCCTATGTGCGCACCAGCGGCTGGGAGAAGGCGGGAAAAATTGTGCGCTACTGCGTGTTTGGAGCAGCCGCTCTGTACGGTGTGTGGGCGGTACTCGCCTGCCGGGAGGAATTGTTCTCCCTTGCCAACGGGGGCAGCTACGAACCGCTGCTGGAAAAGGGCGCGGCCTTCTTCGCCACCCTGCCCGGGCTGCTGTTCCCGGCTTCCGGTTGGGCCGCCGGCCTCATTGGCGGCATCTTCACCGCAGATTGGCTGCAAGTGGCAGTGTGCGGTGGGTTACTGGCCGCTTTGCTGGCGCTGCTGCTGGGGCTGATCCTCACCTGCAAGAACAACTACTACGAGGACGTGTTGGCCACGGCAGAAACCGCCCAATCCGCTGTCACCGCCCAGAAGGAGGGGCAGCTCAACGAGGTGGTGCCTAAGAATGTGAAGGTGGGCAAAACCGGCCTGGGCAAGGGCTGGGGCGCCTCCGCCCTCTACTATAAACACCGGGTGGAGAACCGCCGCAGCGGGGTGTTCCTGTTCTCCAACATGTCCCTGCTCTTTGCGGGCATTATCATTGTGGTGTCCTTTTTCATGAGAGACGCCGGCCTGGTGGGCATTCTGGCCTTTTCCACGTACATGCAGCTGTTCACCGTGGCTCTGGGCCGGTTTAACCGGGAGCTGATTAAGCCCTACATCTACCTTATCCCGGAACCGCCTCTGAAGAAACTGCTGTACGCCCTAAAGGAGAGCCTGCTCACCGACGCCCTGGAGGCGGTGCTCATCTTTGTGATTGTGGGCTGCATTTTGGGTTCTCCCCCTGTGACGGTGGTCTTTTGTATTGTGACACGGATCAGCTTTGCCCTGCTGTTTACCGCTGGCAACGTACTGGTGGAGCGGGTGTTCGGCATGGTCCAGTCCAAGACCTTGATTTTCCTTTTCTACTTCCTGTGCCTGTTCCTGATGACCCTTCCCGGCATTGGGGCCTGTCTGGCCGCGGCGGTGTTGTTCCCCGCCTTTGAAGTGGTGGCAGCCCTGCTGGCCATGAGTTTCGTCAATGTCCTCATTGCTGTGCTGGTGCTGTGGCTGTGCCGCAACCTGCTGCAGTACGCGGAACTGAACAGCCGGTAAACAAAACACAAAAGGTCTCCTGTTTCTCACAGGAGACCTTTTTTCACACTCTGCGAATAGGTTGACGCAGAACGGTTTTCCATTTTTCCGGCGGAGCTTTCCGCGGGTCGGAAAGGTAGATTTCGTGGTGGCGTCGGGTTTCGGTGATGTCTAGTTCACACCCGTTTTCCCGGGCAAAGGCGTCCATAGCCGCCAGAGAGGCAGGCTCGTCGTCATAGGGGCCCAGGTGCATCATCTGCACACACAAGCCCTCCTCCATGCGATAGAAGAAGGCGGCAGAACAATCCAGCTTTTTCTTGCGGGAAGCTTCTTCCACCGCCCAACGAAAGTCCTTTTCCCCCACAAAATCCGGCAGGCGGATGGCGGAAATCCACTGGAAGGCGGCTTTGTCGCGAAAATCCACAGCTCCGCTTTCACTCCACCAAAAGCCCTCTAAGGGCGGCACCACATACTCGAAAAAGCCGTCGATGGCATGGCCGGTTTTATAGCTCATTTTCAACGTGTAGGCCAAGGCGTAGAGAACGCCCACTGCTGCCTTATATGCACCACCCTCCTGGTTGGGATCACCCTTACCCCGAACGGCGATATAGTTCATGGGCGGGATTGTGACAAGAGCGGGTTTGTTTTTGGGCAGGTAAAACTCCTTGTATTCCTTTTTGAAATCGAAGGCCATAGGCTTCCCCTCCTTTTTTCCATTGTACAGGAGCAGGAGAGAAAAAGCAAGCCGCCTGTTTCTTGACAAGGGGGGCTAAGGTGTGTTACAATCCCAAAGATAGAAAATATCGTGCCCGCCGCCGGGTGGGAAGAGCATTGGAACCGTATCCGCAGGCCATTTGGAGATACGGCGTACCGGTGCTTTTTTTATTGCCTGGCCAGTGCTTTAGGAGGAATGACCATGTTTCGGGAAATGCGAAGAAAAAACCAGCTTCTCCCCCAAGAGGAGACGGAAGCTATGTTGCAACAAGGCACCAGCGGCGTTCTGTCCCTGCTGGGAGACGACGGCTACCCCTACGGTGTGCCCCTGAGCTACGTGTATCACAACGGGAAGCTGTACTTCCACGGCGCCCAGGCCGGCCACAAACTGGACGCCATCCGGCGGGAGGAGAAGTGTTCCTTCTGCGTCATCGTCCAAGACCAGGTAGTGCCGGAGAAATATACCACCTACTTTCGCAGCGTCATCGCCTTTGGAAAGGTGCGGATACTGGAGGACATTGAGGAAAAGCAGGCTGCTCTGGAGACCCTGGGAGAGCGGTTCAACCCTGGAGAAAAAGAAAGCCTGCGCCAGGAAATCTCCGGTGCGTGGGACCGGGTGTGCGTGTTGGAAATGGCCATCGAACACCTGACCGGCAAAGAGGCTAAGGAACTTCGGCAGGGGAGGGTTGCCCCATGAGCAGGACCTCACCCTTGCAGGATTTCGCCCGGTACACCTCCCTGAACGTGTTGGGAATGATCGCCCTCTCCTGCTACATTTTGGCAGACACCTTCTTTGTGTCCTTGGGCCTGGGAGCGGACGGCCTGGCCGCTTTGAACTTGGCCATTCCCATTTACAACTTCATTCACGGCAGCGGCCTGATGATCGGCATGGGTGGCGGCACCCGGTACTCCATTTTGCAGAGCCAGGGCAACCGGCGGGAGGCCAACAAGGTCTTCACCCACGTGCTGTACCTGGCCGCGGTGCTGGCGGCGTTCTTTGTGGCGGTGGGGCTGCTGTTCGCCGGGGACATTGTACGGCTGTTTGGGGGCGCGGGGAACGTGTTCACCATGGCCCAGACGTACCTGCGGGTGATTCTGCTGTTCTCCCCCGCCTTTTTGATGAACAACGTGCTGCTGTGCTTTGTGCGCAACGACGGAGCTCCCCAGCTCTCCATGGCCGCCATGATCGGCGGCAGCCTCTCCAACGTGGTGCTGGATTGGGTATTCATCTTCCCCTGCGGCATGGGGATCTTCGGCGCGGTGTTTGCCACAGGGCTGGCGCCCATCATCAGCATGGCCATCCTCTCCCCCCACTTCTTCCGGCGGAAAAACAACTTTCGCCCGGTGGCCTGCAAACCCCAAGGACAGATGCTGGGCCGCATTCTCTCCAGCGGCGTACCCTCCCTGGTGACAGAGGCCTCCTCGGGGATTGTCATCATCGTCTTCAACACACTCATTCTGAACCTGGAAGGCAACATTGGCGTGGCGGCCTATGGGGTGATTGCCAACCTTTCTTTGGTGGTCATTGCCATCTACACAGGGATTGCCCAGGGCATCCAGCCCATCCTCAGCCGCAGCTACGGCGCGGGGGACCGGAAGAGCTTGACCGCCATCCTGCGCTACGCCATGGTGACCATGGTATGCCTGTCTGTGATTATTTACGGGGTGGTGCTGGCGTTCGCTCCACAAATCGCCGCCATCTTCAACAGCGAAGGCAACCCCACCCTGCAAGCCATTGCCGAGCAGGGGCTGCGGCTGTACTTTATCGCCTGCCCCTTCGCCGGGTGCAATGTGATCATGGCCATGTACTTCACCTCCCCCGCGCGGCCTCTGCCCGCCCACGCCATCTCCCTGCTGCGGGGCTTTTTCCTGATTATCCCTCTGGCCTTCCTGCTGTCTGCATTGGGACAGATGGTGGGCATTTGGCTGGCTTTCCCCGTCACAGAGTTTTTGGTAGCGCTGCTGGCGGTAGCACTGTTTCTGCGCAGCCGGAAAGAGTGGGCAAAAGCCTGAAAAAAGCTCCCGAATCGGAAGCTTTCTCTATTCCTGCAGCTGGGCAGTAAAACCGCTCTCCTCGTCCCCGGTAAAGAGGATGGTGTAGGTTTCGCCATACTTCGCAGGGATTGCCACCTGCTTTGTGGTGGCCATTTCCACCGTGTCCCCTTCCCCATAAGGGGAGAAGTCCATGGACAAGGTAGAGATATCTTTCCCTTCAAAGTACTCTTTGTCAAAGGAGGCTGTCAGGGATGTCTCTGGGGTAAGGGCTTTGCCGTCTAAGTCCGCCCAGCCACCCTGGCCATACTCCTCTCCATCCAGATAGGTGGAGTAGAAGATCTGATAGATATCCTCGCTTTGGCACACCAGCTGGATGGTGACAGCATCTTGGGCATTCAGCTCTTGGACGGCGTTTTGGGCGGCAGTCTGGCAGCCGGCAAGGCTCAGCAGGGCGGCAGACAGCCCCACGGCAGCGGCGGCGCGGAACAAGTTCTTTTTCACAATGCATTCTCCCTTTTCAAAAATACTCAGGCCCTCTTGGGGACACCACCAGTGTACCAAGAGGGCCTTTCCAATTTTTTAGGGGAACCTTACTCGTTCCTGTCCCTTTCTTTCCCATTCCTTACAGACAGCTAATGAAGGGCATAGTTGATGCGCACCATGTGGATGTGATCCTCCCACACCCCGTTGATGTTCAGGTAATAGGGAGAGAAGCCCTCGTTGACAAAGGCGTTCTTCTCCAGCACCCGCAGGGAGGCCTTGTTCCGGGGCATGACGTTGGCCTCGATCCGGTGGAGGCCCAAATCCTCGAAGGCATGACGGACCACCATGTCCACCGCCATAGTCATATAGCCCCGGCCCTGGCGGGGCTCCTCCAGCTTATAGCCCAAAAACGCCGACCGGAACGCGCCCCACACCACGTTGTTCAAGCCAATGCTGCCGATGACAGTCTGGGGCTCCCCCACCGGCTGGATGTAAAAGCGGAAACCGGTTCCCGCCTCTCGGGCGCGGGCTTCCTCCTCCAGCAGGACCTGCTGGTATTCCCGCGTGAAGCAGGCCTCCTCCCGCAGGGGCTCAAAGGCCTTTAGGAAATCCCAGCTGCGCTGGAGGTAAGCGGTCACCGGCCCCGCCAGCTCTGGGCCGGCGGGGAGCAAGCGTATGATCTCGTTCTCCATCGCCGCCCCTCCTTTCCCCTAGGGATTTTTGTACCGCTCTGGATCGCTGAAATAGTCCTCCTTGAGGATGGAATAGCACACATCGTCAAAGACCATGCCGTCGTACCGGCGATACGCCTGATACAAAATGCCTTCGTAACGGAACCCGCACTTCTCTATGACCCGGCGGGAGCGGTCGTTTCCCGCAAAATGGCTGATGGCCAGCACGTCCAACCCCTTGTGCTCGAAGCCGTATTCCACCATAGCCCGGAGCGCCTCCGGCATATAGCCCTGCCCCCAAAAGGCCCGGGCCAGCTCATAGCCAATGGAAAGGCTGTTCACATTGGGACGCCGGATGTCCTTTTGAAACTTGATCTTTCCTATAGCCCGCCCCGTCTCCTTGCACACGATGGCGTAACAACCGCTGTCCCATAAGGCGCGGCGAAAGGCCGTATCCTCTTCTTCCGGCGTGCGTGCAGGACGAGCGCCGGAAGAGAGCATGACCGCGGGATCCGCCGTAAAGGCGAGAAAATCTTCCCGATCCGCCTCTCTCCAATGGCGCAGCAGCAGGCGGGGCGTCTCCATTTCACCGCGCAGACGCCGCAGAAGGTTCACGGGTGGTTCCCTCCCCTTTGAGGTACTGGTAGTACTGGCACTGAATCATGCCGTTGTACAATTTCCGGCGCTTATCCGCCTTGCGGCCATACAGGGATTCAAAATCTGTGTCCGGAGTGATGATCCCGAAACTCCATCCCCGCCGGGGTTGGAACAGCGTACCCATGACCTGGTAGAGTTCCTGGGCTTGGCGCACATCCAGCAGCCGTTCCCCATAGGGGGGATTGCAAATCACGCAGCCATAGGTTCCCTCTTGGGAGAAATCCCGGATATCCCGCACCTGGGCGGAGACAACGTCCTCCACCCCCGCCTTTCGGGCGTTTTGCAGCGTCAGCGCAACCGAGGCGGGATCCACATCAAAGCCTTGGGCGGAAAAACCTCTGTCCCGCCGCTCTAGAGAGCGAGCTCTCTCCCGCTCCTGCTGCCACAGTGTTTGGGGGACGCTGTCCCAGGTCTGGGCGGTAAAGGAGCGATGCAGCCCCGGGGCAATACGCTGTGCCAGCAGGGCCCCTTCCACCAACAGGGTGCCCGAACCGCAGAAGGGGTCGATCAGCCGTCCGTCAGAGCGCAGGCGGCTCAACTGGCACAGGCTGGCGGCCAACGTCTCCTTGATGGGCGCCTGGTTGGATTGCGCCCGGTACCCCCGCTTGTGCAGACCCTCTCCGCTGGTATCCACCAGCACGGTGACACGGTCCTTTAAAATGCGGAAACGAATGCGATGCAGGGATCCGGTCTCCGGAAACCAAGAGAGACGATACTTGGCTTTCAACCGCTCTACCACCGCTTTTTTCACAATGGCCTGGCAGTCCGGTACGCTGTGCAGCTGGCTGGAAAGGCAACTGCCTGTCACGGGAAACTGATCCTCTTTTCCCAGGAAATCCTCCCAAGGCAGGGATTTCACCCCTTGAAACAGCTCCTCAAAGGAGCGGGCCGTAAACTCCCCCAGCAGCAGGAGCACCCGCTCCCCAAAACGGCTGTTCAGATTTGCCCGCACCATGGCCTCCCAGCCGCCGGAAAACAGCACCCGGCCGTTTTCCGCTTGCACCTGGTCCAGCTCCATGTCCCGCAATTCCTGGGCCACCAGCCCCTCCACCCCAAACAGGCAGGGCACACAAAATCTCATGGCTTTACGCATAGTCTCTCCTTCCCCTCCAAGCCGCAAAAAGAGGGAACCCACAAGCGGGTTCCCTCCGCGCACTGGCTGTTTTGTTTTTCGTTATTTGTTTTCCGGCACCAGCAAGCCGTAGTCGCCGTTCTTGCGGCGGTACACCACATTGACCTCTCCGCTGGCATCGTCCCGGAACAGGAAGAACTGATGCCCCAGCATGTTCATCTGGAGAATCGCCTCCTCGGGGGTCATCACCTCCACACGGAAGTGTTTGACGCGGGCCACCTGAATCTCCTCGTCGGCTTCGTCGTAGAGGGCATCGGGAAAATCGATGTCCTGGCTGACCTTTTTGGCCCGTTCCAACCGGGTTTTATTCCGACGGATTTGTCTGCCCAAAGCGGAAATAACATGGTCCAACGCCTCGTTCATCTCCAGGGAGGTCTCCTCCGCCCGGTAAATCATGCCCCGCTGTTTGATGGTGATTTCCACCGTCTGGCGGTTGCGCTCTACCGTCACAGTGACGGTAGCTTCGGCATCTTCGTCAAAAATACGATCAAATTTCGAGAGCTTCTTTTCCGCAAGCTCTTTGAAGTTATTGCGCAGATTCACTTTTCTTCCGACAATCGTGACCTTCATGGCATGTACCCGTCTGCACATCGGCACGCCTCCCGCGGGCCGGGCAAACTTTCCTTTCATCAGATTTTCCGGAAGAACCTGGAAGCACACCCCGCTTCCATCTTCGGGGAGGCTTCCCTGCTCCCGTGACTCTATTCTAGCACATTACCTAAAATAAAGCAAGGGAGCGCAGAAGAATTTGTGTTCAAAGAGAAAGAAAAGTTTACAGAACCACTGTTTTGTGGCGGGTGACGTGGCAGCCCACATTGACCGCCACCGGCAGCCCGGCGATGTGGGTGGGGTAGGTCTCCACGTTCACAGCCAAAGCCGTGGTCTCGCCTCCAAATCCCTGGGGGCCCACCTGCGTCTCATTGACCGCCGTCAGCATGCGCTGTTCCAGGTCTGCGTAATAGGGATCCGGATTCCGTTGGGAAACGCTTCGGCACAGGGCCTTCTTTGCCAGATACGCCGCCAGCTCGAAGTCCCCTCCGATGCCAACCCCCAGCACCACCGGAGGGCAGGGGTTGCTGCCGGCCAATGTCACGGTCTCCCGCACAAAGCCGATGATATCCTCTTCTTTAGCGGCCGGGGTGAACATTTTCAAGCGGCTCATATTCTCACTGCCAAAGCCCTTGGGGGCCACCGTAAGGGTGAGCTTGTCCCCGGGAACAAGGCGCGTATGGAGAATGGCCGGCGTGTTATCCTCAGTATTGCCCCGGCGGATGGGGTCTTTTACCACCGAACAGCGGAGTAAACCCTCCACATAGCCCCGGCGCACCCCCTCGTTGACAGCAGTCTCAAAGTCTCCCTGGATGTGCAGCTCCTGGCCCACTTCCGCAAACACCACCGCCATGCCCGTGTCTTGGCAGATGGGAATCCCCATCTCTCGGGCAGCGTCTAAATTGCGGCACAAGTCACAGAGAATGGATTGGGCCATTTGATCCGGTTCCTCCACAGACCGCTGCTTCACCAGCGCCTCCAAATCGGAGGGAAGCACCCGGTTGGCGTCCACACACAGCTGCTGGATGGCCTCCGTTATTTGCCAGGCAGGTAACTCTCGCATGAAAATTTGCTCCTTTCCACCTTTCCGGCCCTCAAAAGACAAAAAGAGGTTGCTGCAAAACGCAGCAACCCCCGTAGTCTGCCTCAGAACCGGGAAATGCCCTTTTCTGCCAAACCCCACGTGTGCACACCCGGGCTCCACCTTTCAAGCGGCCCCGTGCACCCGCGGCATACACGCATTTACTTCTGTTGTCCCCGGCGGGAGTAGCCTCTGCGGGACTCATTTCCCCGCTTGAGATCCGACATCTTTTCGTCGCTGGTCTGTTTAAACCGACTCATCATCTCTTCAAAGGTACCGGTGTCGTTCCGGCGGCTCTGCCACTCGAAATCCCCAGGCCGGGCCGGGCCGGGCTGCGGGGCAGGACGAGGCTGTCTGGGGGGCCGGGGCCCTTCACGGCGCGCACCGTCTCGGCGGCCGTTGTCCCTGCGGGGACCGTCCGTTCTGCGGGAAGGCCGCCGCTGCTGCTCTTCCGGCAGAGCCTTCTTCATAGAAAGGCTGATTTTTCCTTCCTCGTTAATGGAGAGCACCTTTACTTTTACCATCTGTCCTTCGGTGACAAAGTCCCGAATTTCCGTGACAAAGGTGGGTGCAACTTCCGAAATGTGTACCATTCCCGTTTGGCCGCCCTCAAAACTGACAAACGCCCCGAACTTGGTGATCCCAGTCACCTTACCCTCGTAGATTTCTCCAACCTCAAGCTGCATAAAAAGCAAATTCCTCCTCGGCCGCGCCGAATTCTAGCGGTGGAACAACCATTAGCCCACGTCCACAAAGACCCGTTCCCCTGGCTTGGCGTAATCCAGCTCACTGCGGGCTTGTCGCTCGGCATATTCCTCTAAACCGCTGCTGTTTTCAAGGGAGTTGCGAATTTCCTCGTTTCGGGCATTCTGCGCGGACAGCTGGGTTTGCAGATCCTGCAATTCCTCTTTTTTATCGCTGATTTTAAACTGCTGGCCAATGAGAGAGACCACTAAAAATGCAGCAAAGCAGACCACCGCAAACTTCAACAGCAGGCTGCCTTTATACTTCTCCATAATGAGTTCTTTCACAAAGACAGCCTCCCTTTTCTATGCCTCGAAACAAGACTCCCATATTGTTTTTATTATATACTGGTCTACATAATGTTGCAAGTCTTTTTTCTCGGTTTTTTCTTTTTTTTTCTGGTTTTTTTCTTCTTCTCCGGCTTTCCTGGATCTGGTTTCGGAAAAAGCCCCTTCACAAATCTTCCTCCCCTGGCCAAAACAGCCAGAAGCTTACAGAAAATTTTTTGCGCGCGCCGTGCAAGGGCCTCCACCACGCCCCCCAGCCCCTGCACGGCTGCCCAGGCGCCCACTCCCTGAAGAACCAGTTGATGGAGCCGTAAGAACCCGCGATCCACCGCCAGCGCGCACAGAAACACAAAAGCTCCCGCCAACGCGCCGGAGAGAAGATCTAAGAGGAACGTCAGCCCCTTTCCCGCCCCCAGCAGCTGCCGGACTACCCGAAACAGCAAAAAGAGGCAGCCCAAGGCCGCCCCTGTGGCCAGGCAGAAAAACAGAACGGGCACCGTCAACCCACTCATTTAAAAAGCCTGGCAAAAAAGGAAAGGTTGGGACCGCTCTCTGTATAGGACACGGCTGTCACCTTTCCCCGGGCCAGCAGATCGCCGGTTTGGGAATCCAGGGAATCCATATGCAGGCCTTCCCCTTTGATGTGCAGCAGCCCCAGGCCCGTTTGGGCGGTGATCAGCTCCTCGCTAAACAGATCCACCCGTTCGATGCCTGTGGCCCGCAGCACGCCCCGGTCTTCAATCTGCAGGCTGTGATGTTTTTGCTGTCGCTGAGGTTCCGCCATACCCATGCTCCTTTACTGGTCTTCAGAGCATACTATGGCTTTCTGGAGGGAATTATTCCTCCAGCATGCGGTAAAGGCCCGCGGCCTCCTCCTTTTTGGCATATTCCGTCACAGAGAGGACCTGCGCCTTCAGCACCCGTTCTCCCAAGTGAAGCTCCAGCACGTCCCCCTCCTTCACGTCGTAAGAGGCCCGCGCTTGCTTTCCGTTGACCAGAACCCGGCCTGCGTCGCAAGCTTCATTGGCCACGGTACGGCGCTTGATCAAACGGGAGATTTTCAAATATTTGTCCAGACGCATTTTTCCTTTCACCTCCTGGTATCTTTTCAACTACAGGGAACAACCTCTTCTCTCGTCCCCTAATCAACTCTTCTTTCTTTGTCCGCCCAATGGAAAAGGGCTGCTGCCAACGCAACAACCCCTTTTCTGTTCGGCATAGGGAGACATCCCCTGCCAAACTATACAGCAAATCTTTTTGGGCGCTTGCCGCACCCTTTTCTACCACCCTGTGGAGAAAGAGAAAATACCTTCTCCCTTGGTAACAGGATCACTGCGCCGCAGCAAGTGTTCCCTGCTGCGCGCTTGCCCATTCCCGTATCCTGTTCTTACTTGCTGTTGACCATATCCTTCAGAGCCTTGCCGGCTTTGAACGCAGGAGCCTTGGAAGCGGGGATCTGGATCTCCTGGTTGGTGCGGGGATCGCGGCCAGTGCGGGCGCCGCGCTCACGAACTTCAAAGGTGCCAAAGCCCACCAGCTGGACCTTGTCCCCCTTCTTCAGAGATTCCGTAATGGTCTCGATCACGGCAGAAACTGCAGCGTCGGCGTCTTTTTTAGTAATTTCAGCCTTGGTGGCGACTTCGGCGATCAACTCAGACTTATTCATTGTGGGATAACCTCCAAATAGTAGTTAATGCGGCGCGGATATTTCACCCTTTGTGAAAGGACCGCGGAAGCTTAGTTTTCCCCGGTCTCCCCGCCAAAAGTCTATAGCATTTGCAATAATATCATATCCATCCCTGTTTTTCAAGCATTTTTGCAATTTTTTGTCCCTGGGGCAAAAACAGCAAATCGTTTTTTCCAATGCCCCGGGAAAGCAGCAGAGACACCAGGTACATCGCCGCCCCCCACAAGATCCCGCCCAGAACGGCCGCCGCCTGGCCGGCCCTTCCGGAAGGGAGGACCGACGCCATCCAATTCCACGTCAGGCGGGCAGTCGCCCCGCACAGGAAAGCGCAGGCCAACGGGCGCAAGAAGACGCTCCTTAAGGAGAGACGTACTTTCGTCACCCGGCAGAGACACAAACACTGGGAGATCGCCAGAAACGCATAGCAGAGCAGCGTGCCCAACGGCGCTCCCAAAATATGCACCTCTGGAATGCCGCAGAGGACCCAGCTGGCGCCCAGTTTGATCCCCATTGCCGCCAGAAGAAGTTTGCTGGTGAGATCTGCCCGACCCACTGCCTGCAGCATGCTGGAAAGAGGGCCGCACATGGCAGCGGGCAAGGAGGCAATTCCCAGCAGGGCCAGACAAGGGGCGACCAGAACGGTGGATGCGCCCTCTCCGTAGAGGAGCACCGTGAGAGGGCGGGACAACGCTGCCAAGCCCAAACCAGCCGGACAGCAGAACATGGCCGCCACCCGGACAACCGCCTCCATTTTTCCCCGGAGTTCTGGAAAGTTTTTCCTAGCCCAGGCTCCGGTTACGCTGGGAAGGGCGCTCACCCCCAGGGCCTGGGTCACTCCTGGGACCAACAGATACACGGTCATGGCCAACGTGTAGCAGCCATACAGGTACGTGGGAATGGAGGAGGAGTTCTCTTGGTAAACACCAGGCAGCGCTTTCCCGCACGCCGCAAGAAACCGCTGGGGATACCGCTCCAGCACCCAGGCTATGCGCCCCTGCAAGAGCGTGGCGTCCAAAAGGCCCGCCACGCTGGAGATGGCAGACCCCACTGCCAGCGGCGTCGTCATGGCCAGCAGACGCTTCGCTGTCTCCCGGAAGCTGCGGGCCGGCGGGGATTCCCGGAAAAGCCGGGGCACCGTGCCGTCCCCATGAAAGTGAAACCGCAGCCCCACATACAGCAGGGAGACCAAGGAGCCCACAGTGACCCCCAGCATGGCTGCAGCCGTCCCTAAGGAGAGAATGAGGAACTGGGCCTCATCTTCGCCGGCGGGAACCACCCCCAGCACGGAGCCGTGGAGGGCATAGGCCTCCCTGCCCCAGGCAACTGTGAAACCGGCTGCAAAAAGGCCCAAACCAAGCTTACTCAAAGCCTCCAGAATTTGAGAAAAGGCTGTGGGCACCATGTTGCGCATGCCCTCGTAATAGCCCCGGTACACGGAGGAGGCGCAGGCAAACAGCACCGCCGGAGCAAGAACCAGCATGGGCAGCAGTGCGTAAGCCGCCCCTGGCACCAGCCGGCAGTACCAGGGCGCCAGCAGAACCGTGGCCGTCATGCCCACCGCTCCAAATCCCAAAAACAAGGGCATGGCCACCCGTTTTACCTGGCGGGCGTCGTTCCACCGGCCCAGGGAGCTGTTCTCCGATACAAGGCGGGAAACAGCCACGGGAAACCCAGTAGTGGCCAAGCTGAACACAGGCCCATAAAAGTGGTAGGCTGTGTTGAACAGGCCGATCCCGTACTCCCCCACTGCATAGGTCAATGGAATTTTAAACAGGGCCCCCAGTATTTTTACAAGGGCCATGCCTGCGGTGAGCACTAGAGCTCCCTGCAGAAAGCTTTGACCGTGGCTTTTTCTCCGGCTTTGCACGCGCATTCCCTCCCCGCCTGGCAGACAGAAGCCTTTTCCATGTGTATGAGGGGAGGGAGCAAGATATTTTCCCCTCGTGAAAGAGAAAACCTCCCCACAGAGGCTTCCTCCGGGCACTTGCGGGAGAGGAGGAAACGTTTTGCAGCGCCCAGAACCTGGGCCATCTCCGGCAGAAAAGGAAAAAGGGACGCTGCCAAATCGCAGCATCCCCCCATGTTCCATACGTTACGTGTTATTCTTCGCTTGTGAGCTTGGCTCCGCAGTTGCTGCAATACTGAGCCGTGATGGGGCTCTGCTTGCCGCAGACAGGACAGACCACTTTATTCTGCTTGTCCACCAATTCCTTGGTGACCGTGTTGCGCTGGTTGACCAGCTCATCAATCTCGGCCATTTTCCCCACTGCCTCCGCGTCTTCTGCCAGACGCTCCCGGCAGCTTTCATAGACATATTCGCCCAGGGCCTCATAGCGCTTGCTGATCTCGGCGTTGAGCTCCGCCGCGTTGATGCGCAGCTTGGAGACATCCACGATCTGTCCAGCCTTTTTGCCCACGGCTTCCGCGGCGGTTTTGGCGTTAATGACCACATCATCTAAAATTCCCATGATCGCAAGTCCTCCTTTGTCAAGTGCAAACTCCAGGGGTTCTCGTTTCCCCTTGTGTCCATTATACCGTATTTTCCAGGAAAGTCAAAGTCTTTTGCCTTTCAATTCCCTTACGAGTCCCTTACTTTTTCTCCCCCGTGCCGGCGGTGGTTTTCACAGATCCCAGGAACTCCCGCAGCATGGAATTTTCCGGAACAAGCGCCGGGTCGATGGGCTCAAAGCGCATGAGCCGAGACTCCAAATCCCGGGCCTTTTTGTAGTAGGGGCTGTCCGGGGCAATCTCCCGCAGCAGGGGAATGGTCTCTCCCCGCATGACACAGGGCTCGTAGATGTGGATGGAGTTGACCGTGTAGTCCGCCGTCAAACGGTAGGGACGGATATACCGGTCCTCCCCTTTGACCACCTGGGGCCACATGGCGATGGTGCCCTCCGGTGTGGTGTCCCGGAACTTTAAATCCCGCACAATCCGGCGGACCAGGCGAAGATCCATGGGGGAAATCACTTCCCCGTTGGCAGCCTTGATCTGCTGTTTGACGCTTACATACAGCTTGACGCAGGAGCCGGCGGGCAGCTCCCGGGTGAGCACAGGGTTTAAGCCGTGAATGCCTTCCACAATGACCATGTCCTCCGGCCCGATGGCATATTGGCGGGGTTCCCCGTCCGGACGGCCCAGGGGAAAGCTGTAGCGGGGCACGGAAAAGCGGCCGGTGGTGATGATGTGCAGCAGGCAGGTTTTGACAGCCTCCACATCCAAAGCATCCACCGATTCGTAGTCAAATTTTCCATCGGGCAGCTGGGGCGCCCGACCTGTGCCCAGGTAAAAATCGTCCAGGGAAACCATCACGCAGTTGGCCCCAAAGGAGGTCAGATAATCCCGCAGCAAATGGGCCGTGGTCGTTTTCCCGCTGCTGCTGGGCCCTGCCAGCATAATGACCCGCACCCCCCGGTGATGGGTGGTGATATTCCGGGCAATATTCTCCAAATGGTCGTGGTAGGCGTCCTCCACCTCTCGGATCATGCGCTGCGGGTCACGCACGGCAGCGTCGTTGATCTGCTCCAGGTGGTTGATATACTTAACGTAACCGCTGGCGAAATTGCTCATAAAGCCTTGTGACACCGTCCTTCCGATCCAGTATCTCCTGGTTTCGTGTAATGTATTCGTAGGGGTTTTTGAAATTGAAAATCCGTTCCAACCTGCCGCTGTAAGGATCTTTCAGCTTGGAAACCGCACCGGCCCCACAGGCGATGACCGAATTGGACTCGTCCATGGTGTAGATATTGTACCGGCACTCCCCGCCGGGGAAAGACCAGCCGGTGTTTTCCAAATTGCCGGCCATGCGGGTCTGCCGGTACAAGTAGTAGGGCTCCATGCCGGCCTGGGTCAGACGGGCGATGGAATAGTCCATCATGGCGGCTGTCTCTTGGCTCTTGCTGTGCAGGGAGAGATCCCCTCCGGGAGCGTTGAGCCGGGCCGACCGCTTCAGCGCCAGGGAATGGACGGTCACATTGGAAGCGCCCATCTGCAGCACCCCCTCCAGGGAATGCTGAAAGCCCTCCACACTGTCGCCTGGCAGACCCACAATCAAGTCCGCGTTGATATTTTGAAAGCCCAGGCGCCGGGCTAAAGCAAAGGCGTCCTCCACGTCCTGCACCGTATGGCGCCTGCCAATGTTGCGCAGCACCTGATCGGACAAGGATTGGGGATTGATGCTGATGCGGGTGATACCCGCCTCCCGCAGCGCCTCCAGCTTTTCCTGAGTAATGGTGTCCGGGCGGCCGGCTTCCACGGTAAACTCCCCGCAGCGGGACAGGTCAAACTCCTGACGAATCTTCCCACAGAGCGCGGAAAGCTGCCCGGCACTCAAAGTGGTGGGGGTTCCCCCGCCAATGTACACGGAGATCAGAGAAAGCCCCAGGCCTTGTATCACCTGGGCCGTCTTTTCCAGCTCCACCAAGAGCAGGGAAAAATAGGGATCCACCAGTTTTTTAGCGTGCTCCACATCCTGGGAAACAAAGGAACAGTACGCGCACCGGGTGGGGCAAAAGGGGATGGACACATACAAACTGCAATCGTTTTCCCCCAGAGCTTCCACCGCCGGAGTCTGGGCCCGAAGTACCCGCAAGGCCAGGTCTGCCTTAGGGGCGCTCACATGACAATGCTCCTGGAAGTAGGCGGTCCCCGCCTCTTCCCCCCGCTCTTCCACATACTGGCGCAGCAGTTTCACCGGGTGAATGCCCGTGAGCATCCCCCAGGCTGGGGTGGTGCCTGTCAGCCCTACAAAGCTGCGGTAGAGCAGGTTGGTCATGGTGTACTCCTGCAGATCCGGAGAGAAGTCCTCCCGGACCAACGTTTTCTCCCCATCGGTGACCTCTACTCTGTAATGATATGGGCCGTCCTCTTTCTCTATGCTGGCAAAGGCCCGGGGCCCCTCTACAAGAGGCGCCCCCGGTTCCTCCACCTTGACCGGGCTGTAAGGAAAAAACAGCCGGCAAAGATTTTCACATTCGTAGCGGAACGTTTCTCCGCTGAGAAAAAGCTGCATGGAAATTCCTCATTCCTATCTCAGGCGGCGCCGCGCCAAGAAAGCGCCCGGCGCGCCGCCAGGTTTTCAATCCCATGGACAGAACGCTGCCTCAGCTTCTGTCAATGGAAATCACGCCGGGAATCTTAGACAAGCGCTCGATGATATTTTGCAGCTGCGGCAAACCGTTGATGGAGATGGTCGCCGAAATGAACGCGTTGTCTGTTCCCCGCTCCTGCCGGGAGTTTAAGGCGTGAATAAAAATTTTCATATTGGACAGCTGCTGGGTCACATCCGCCAGCAGGCCTGCCCGGTCCACCGCCACAATGTGCAGGGTGGATTTAAAATCATCCTTTACATCTCCGGCCCAGTGGGCACGCACCCACCGCTCCGGTTCGGGACACTGGGTCAGATCTCTGGGCACATTGGAACAGCTGCGCTTGTGGATGGATACCCCAAAGCCCCGGGTGATGAAGCCGATGATCTCGTCGCCGGGCAGCGGGTTACAGCAGCGGGAAAACTTAATCAGACAGTTGTCCATGCCCTCTACCAGCACGCCGTTGGCCACCCGGCGCCTGGGTTCCGGCGTGGGAGGCGGCGGCAGCTCCGGCTCCTGCTCCGAAGAGGCGCTCTTCTGCAGCCGCTGGGCCTCCTCTTTAATGCGGGGCAGCACCTTCCAAAGCTGAATGCCTCCATAGCCGATGGCGGCATAAAAGTCATCCTCTGTGGAGCAGTTGTGCCGCTTGCCCACACTCTCGATCATATACTCCATCAGCTCGGGCGTCAGCTGAATATTGCTCCGTTTAAACTCCCGCTCCAGCTCCGCCTTGCCCTCTACAATGTTTTCGTCCCGCTTTTCCTTCTTAAACCAGGCGCGGATCTTGTTGCGGGCCTCGCTGGTGCGCACCAAGGTGAGCCAGTCCCGGTTGGGTCCCTTGCCCGCCTCCTTGGTGGTGAGGATTTCAATGATCTCCCCGGTCTTCACTTTATAATCCAGGGGCACAATGCGCTTATCCACCTTGGCGCCAATCATCCGGTTGCCCACAGCACTGTGAATGGCATAGGCAAAGTCGATGACCGTGGAGCCCAGGGGCAGGTTGATCACATCCCCTTTCGGGGTGAACACAAAGACCTCTTCCGGAATGAGATCGCTCTTAATGGAGTGGACCAGATCGGTGACATCCTCGCTTTCCGCCTGGTTTTCCAACATTTGGCGAATCCAGGCCAGGCGGTCGTCTAAGGCGGTGTTGTCCGACTCCTTGGCAGACATGCCCAGCTTATATTTCCAGTGAGCGGCGATGCCGTACTCTGCGGTGTGGTGCATCTCCCAAGTGCGGATCTGCACCTCGAAGGGGACGCCTGCTTTAGTGATCACCGTGGTGTGCAGGGATTGGTACATGTTGGGCTTGGGCATGGAGATATAATCTTTAAACCGGCCGGGCAAGGGCTGGAACATATCGTGCACCACCCCCAGCACATTGTAGCAATCCTCAATGGTGTCCACAATGACCCGGACGGCGAACACGTCGTAAATCTCCTCAAAGCTCTTGCCCTGTACGAACATCTTTCGGTAGATGCCGTAGACGCTCTTTACCCGCCCCTCAATGTAGACATTGGGGATGGAGATCTCCACCCGGCTGCGGATCAGAGCCTTGGTATCCTCGATAAACTGTTTGCTGCTTTTGCTGCGGGAGGCAAGATCCTCCTCGATTTCCTTGTAAGCCAGCGGGTCCAAGTACTTGAGGGATTCGTCCTCCATGTACTCTTTGACCGTGCGGATACCAAGCCGGTGGGCAATGGGGGCATACACCTCCAAACATTCCACCGCCTTGTCCCGCTGCTTCTGGGGGGACATGTACTCCAAGGTGGCCAGGTTGTGCATCCGGTCTGCAAACTTGATGATAATCACCCGGATGTCCTCGGCCATGGCCATGAGCATCTTCCGCAGGTTTTCCGCCTGCTGCT
>ERZ1643247.1244-NODE-1244-length-24687-cov-58.216954_pt1 | contig 24687 bp, 22 predicted proteins | sample MGYA00579264_ERZ1643247 | MGnify/ENA primary metagenome ERZ1643247 (study PRJEB29033, sample SAMEA4952262) | chicken gut metagenome | biome: Broiler Chicken; feature: Gastrointestinal Tract; material: Caecum | place: Ireland | collected 2018 | study: Broiler... | reverse complement strand
TACGAAACCGTTCAAAAGAATCGGTATAGTATTTCTTGCTTTCGTCGTAAGACCTTTTAAAATTGATAGAGCGGATTAAGCTGCGCTTAATCAGAGAGTCGGACCATCCATCAGTTTTAAGCTTTCGATAGTGCTTTGCAGATAACGGCAATAAATTCAAAAAAGAGTGATAAATCCTATCTAAAGATTCAGCTTTAAGCGTTTCAGGATAAAGATCTTCTTCTTTTACATGTTTTCTCTTATTATGCTTGGAATGCTTTCTATATCTTTTCGCTTTTTCCGTCTTTATAGTATACAGTGAGGATCCATCGGAAAGCTCCTTAATAAATGAATAGGAGAAACCATTATTTAAAACAGTATCCTGCTGGATCCTTCGGCAGATATAGAGTTCCTGACCTGGATATGATTCCTGATCTGGCTTTAGGATAGTACACCAGTCTGTCTTGCCGCAAATCGGGCATGGCTCGGATTTGCTGACATTTCGGATTGTACCCATAATCCCTCCGTTCTGCTGCTGAAAATACAGCAGCATAAGTAGCAACAACCTGTGATGCTTTTGCATAATTGCAGTTTTAAGCAGAATAAGACAAAAGCCAAAGCTGCTTATTATATATAAATGTTTAATTAAGGATATCATATGTAGAGAATAATAATGATTTTGCTGATGATAATAGATACATAAAACACAAAATGATACATAAATGAACATCAGAACCGCACCGTGCGGTTCTGATGCTCATTGAGGAATGAGGTGGATCCGCTTTATAACAGCAACATTGTCTTTAGACTCGAAGGTTACCGCAAATAAACTTTCGAAAAGCGGATCCGTATGTAGAAGACTATCGGTAGTGTAATAATACGGACATACAACTCCATCCATTCTTTCATCTAACATAATAACTTCGGTAATAGCTTTGATTGATGAAACACTTTCTGTAATAATAATGATAATTAAATCAGATTTAGAATAATTCTCCTTAAAAACATGAAATGTATCCATCAACCTGTCTGCGGCATGAGCATAGGATTCTGCACTATCACGGATATTGATTAAAGCTATTTGTGTAGGTACCCTAAAATAACTTGGCTTATTAAATTGGATTAATCCATCTAGTATAATGCTTTTATATCCTTTGCACTTTATAATTGATCTGCACGATACAATACAGTCACTGCCATGATCCTTTAAAAAGTGAATCAACAATTGTGATACGGCGAGGCAGTTAATTATGTCATATGCAGATAAAACAAGTTTATTTGAAAATAGAATATCAATGTGTGGCTCGATATATGAGCGTGCACCAGCAGATAAAGCGTAAAAACGCATAGGTGAAGCATAGTCATCATCTACTGTATTCCCTGTTCGTATGCTATATTTCAATAATATTCCTGCACGCACCATTTTTTGGATATTTCGTTGATAGGAATTTTTTTTATAGCCGGGCGGAAGAATGTAAGATAGTGCATATCCAATGTTATAAGTATTAATAAAACCAAAACGGCATAGTAAGCGCATGATTTCCAGATCAATATAATTAATAATCTCTTTTGCAATTAGAACATCAATTTCTTTCTGGGAACAATTTTTATTTCTGTTTTCGCAGATTATAAACCAATCTTCTTCCAAATGAAAAGGAGACGATTGAAGTTTTAAGCTTAATTCATTGGTATTCGTTTCATTAACCATTATTACAAGTCACCTCAATTAAACAGATCAGAAACAGATTCGTTTTCGTCAATCGAATGGACCTCACGGTGCGGTGCAGTTTTATTTTCAATACTTTTAGCGGCGGGAGGTCTGTCGCCTTTAAATCCTGATTTTTTATATTGCGATAGGAGAGCTACTTTCATATTATCCGCATCATCTTTTGCCCTAATGAGAGTATCTGCTGTGTTGACAGATTCATATCCCCAGTCTGACTTCTTGAGAAAATGCACTTTGACTTTGATTGGAGGGCAAGGAGCACCATCGCGTATTGTAAAGAGTGTTACTACCTGAAAATCATTCATACGAATATCGATCCCCTCAAGTGTATTCTTCTGTGTCCACATTTCCCGGGAAGAATAGGAGAGGGAAGGTGAGTCATCGGAGAGGGCGGTTTCAGAAACAGTTTTCTGCTCATCAGGCTTATCAGCCACACCGGCCAATGCGGAAAATACTTCCATGTCAGATAGAGAGGAACGTCCAAAAACAAAGATATTAGCACAGCCCAATATTACTCCTTTCAGATACTTTGTAAGTTCGTTCTTTTCAAACTGATCAAGCGTTTGAATGGCACAGAACATTGCAACTCTGAATTTCCGAAAAAGAGAGAAGTTCTTTTCCAGAGAAGAATGTATTAAAACGGGCAACTCATCGACATAAAAAAAGTGTGGTGAGCGTGTCTGTTCGGTGCCGGGCCTAGATAAAACGGCATTATTAAAAGATAGTAAGAAAAACAACCCGAAAGCGATTGCGTTTGTATCACCAGAAGCAAGGTCGTAATTACATACTGTGACTTCTCCTTCGGAGAGGATTTTATCAAAGTCTATCGAATCCTGAGAACAGTAGACATCACGGCTACCCGGCATCATCAGAAATTCATTTATAATGTTACGAGTACCTCTGCTTTGATCTTCCATCTTTGCTCGCCCTTTCCCGAGAAGTTCATTATTGATATATTGAAGAATGAAGGTATATCTACGCTGTGTACGATTGATTTCCTCCAACTTGCTCACATATTCAGGGAGAAGATCAAAATCATTGATCAGAAGCTGGAGATCTTCAGGGGTTGCTTGCCGATTAAATAAATGCGGTACGGTCAACATAATGAGGATTGCAATATTTGTGAGCATCTGTCTGTTTAGACCCGAAAAATACGAGTCTGACTTCCCTTTTAAATCACTAATAACAAGCATGATATCTGAAAAGATAACCGCTTTTTTAACGATTGCCTCATGCAGGGCCTCTCCTTTAAGAGAAGCGGGAATAAAAAAAGGATTCATACCGGTCCAGTGTGCTTTGCGTTCCCCGTCTGGCATTTTTGTTGCATCAATCCTGTTATATGGTATCCCGTGCCCTTCGCATAACCTGCATACATCATCTGTCAATGAATCGTCAGGCGCAAGGACTGTAATTCCACATACCGGATACCGTTGATCCAATTGTGATCTGACAGATTCGCAGTCCGCGTCTTTGTTCCTTACCCTTTGCATAATATCTTTGCGCAGTTGGAGAGCTTTTTTTCGATTCATAAGATCTCCATAGATTGCAGGTAGGATAGTGGAGGAAGTTTTACCTGTTCCGCTCGTCCCATCTACTAGTGTATGGAGATACCGATCGCGCTCGCTGATTATAACTGGATGTCCTGTCTCTATGTCATTTGCAATAGAAAGAGTATACTCTATATGCTGCTTACCAAACATTTTCCTGGATATATGAATCCGAAATTTAAGAAGCTTTTCACGTGATCGTTCGTCAAAAATTGGGCGCAGGAAGCTCTTTATTATCAGGTACGCAAAGAAAATGAGAGGAAGCTGTGTGGCTATTCTGGCAAGTATTAGCACCATATCCTTTGTAAATATGTCGTCAGTCCTAATTGACATAACTGTTGGCAGAAATAAACGGGACAGAAGCTGATAGACAATACCACAAAGGAAAAAGCATTCATATATACCTGCTGAAATATAAGTCCCAATCCTGATGTTGTTGTACATAAATGCGTTCGTTGTCGTGGCATATATCCATAATAGCGGCGGGAGTGACATTGAAACCAGCCGATAGAAAAAACCATGCGGAGCAAGCGAATAATCGATTCGATAGAGACTTGCACACAGGGAGGATGAATAAAAAATTAAATTAGCCGATAAAAAGACAGCCCCCGTTACAGATATGAGAGTATTAAGTGAAACTTTATGTATACTTGTTTTGAATGATATAAAAAACTTTGATTTACGATCACTAAGTCTCATACAACATCCTCCTTCCGAATGGTGCGAAGTTTACCGTAAAAAAGATCGACTTCAAAATACGATTCATGTATGTCCTTATCATCATCAAACTGATACATTGGACTTATCTCTTCGTCTTGATCAAATATATGGTAAATATCGGACGCTAAAACCGTGTGCTGTCTGGAACAGCCATTTTGCCAGCAGGCATCCTGCAGATTACTGAAAAGATCTCTGTCAGTAAAGAATAAGAATGACACATCCTGCAGCCCGCCTAGAAATTTCATGTTATATTCAATTCTTGGTAAAGCGCTTATGTCATGGTACGGAATTTCTAAAATCAAATATCCTAAATATGGATGGCTCAGGCCGGCAAAAAAATAGAGATTATTTGACCCGCCTATGGGGATCGCGATCGGAGATTCGTATTTCCATCCATCGAGGATCAAATTTTGGTGAAGCAGATACATTCTGAGCTTGGTGCCCAATGCTAATTCCTCTTTCAGTATGAATGGCATGATAGCTGTTAAGCGGTGGTTAGGCACAACAAAAAGCGGAACTGCGCGGCGAGCGGACGCATGCAGACAGGAAAATGCCTTATACAACGCATAATAGTGCGATTTAAGCCGTTTTCTGTAGAAAGCGTCACGTTCATGGGCAAGCTCGATAGAATCCCCGGAATCGGCCAAATACGCGTTCTTGAGCCGGATTAATTCGATTAGGGTATCTGCATCCGGATGCTGTTTATGTATCAGCTCTAATCGAAGGAAATCAATGTTTGAAACCGTTACTCCAAGGGAGGATGCCTTCAGCGTATTATTAAATTGTTCGTAGTCCAGTTCGATACCATGTTTCTGCTCTAAAAGTTTCCAGAGTTTGCAGAATTTCAATAACAGCCTGTAGGTTGAAAAAGGCGCCGTACCCTCTGCATGAGTGCAGGCAGGAAAGGAAAGACAAAAAACGAGGATAGGTGGGTTCCCTTGTGTCAAGCCGAAAAACCCTGCATCTGCATATTGTGATATTTTCTTGCGAATTACGGTTTCGGACTGAGAATTATTATCCTGCTCAATATAATAGTCTCTGCTGATTCCGGAGAATAAGGCATCACATCTTGCGGGTGGTGAATCACATCTTGCTTTGGAGGCGAGTGGATGCTCAAGAACCCAAATTCTTGGAATGCTTTCTTTCGCCGCAATATAGGAAAAATAGAAGTCATTAGTCCTTATCCTGTGAAGAATTTGCTGTGATCCGGAAGGCGGACGCCGTGACCAGGCAATTTGCATTTGTGATAAAAAACCTTTTGGAAAAGCAGACCGGATCCAGTTACGGCCATTTGCTGTTAGGAAATAATATTTCTCGTTATTATGCTTGCTCAGCGTTCTAGCCTCTATATATCCTGATGCTTCAAGTCTTTTTAGCGAAAGACGAGCGGATGCTGAGGAAGTTCCGTGAAGATGGGAAACAGTAAGCTGCTGATAAGTAACAGTATTGGTCTGGAGAAGCACAAAGAGGTCAGTGTGCTTTTTTGAAAAAGAAAAAAGCTCTGCAGATTTGCAGAGCATATCTTCGAAATTTGTTTTGGTAATCATGGATGCTCCTTTCGATTAAATACAGTTATGAATACACCTCTCTTTGAGGTTTATCTTGCTGTGTCCGAAAGGATTTAGCATCAATACGTGTATAGTATAGCAGTTTTTCTGCCGACTTACAATGGATAATATACCGGAATTAGATGGAATTAGAATAATAGTGACCCATCGCGCTCGAAAGACATACAAAAGGGATTTGCTGTTGGCAGAAAGAAGCAGGATTTCACTGTTGCAGGAAGTCCTCAAAGAATATAGAATTATTACGAAGTTATAGCGCGGAGGTTTATTATGAATCAAATATTGATCGTAGAAGATGATAAGCATCTAAACGACGGAATCAGGTTGGCACTAAAAAAGGATTTTGTCTGCAGTCAGGCTTATAATATTGCCTCGGCACGGGAGATGTATCATCAGCAGCAGTATGATCTGGTCCTCCTGGATATTAACCTTCCAGATGGAGATGGGATAGATTTCCTGACGGAAATCAGAAAAACTGATGATATTCCTGTTATTATGCTTACTGCTAATAACATGGAGATGGATATTGTCAGTGCTCTTGAACTTGGAGCAGATGATTATATCACAAAGCCGTTTAGTCTGATGGTGCTTCGCGCTCGGGTAGACGTGCAACTGAGAAAATCGAAAAAGAAGAGCGAAGTATTCTGCGACGGCCCATTCGTTTTTGATTTCAAAAAAATGGAATTCTTCCGGGATAATGTCAGCCTGGAGCTCTCTAAAACGGAGCAGAGGCTGTTAAGGTGCCTTACGGAGAAAAAAGGGAGCGTCAACCGCACGCAGCTGATCGATTTTGTATGGCAGGGGGATACAGAATACGTGGATGACCATGCGCTTACAGTGGCAGTTAACAGGCTTCGTGGTAAATTGGGAGAGGATAAAGAGTGTATTCGAACCGTGTATGGAATCGGATATGCATGGGTAAAGCAATAAGTATGGAAGCATTGATGATAGTTTTGTTCTTGCTATGCCTGCTTTTGGCATGGGCTGCGTTGATCTATAGAAAAAGAGAAAAGAAACTAAAAATAAGTATACTGCAAATGCTGGAAGAAGCTTCATCAGGCTCGTTCCAGGATAAAAGATTTGATGAAACTTCTGTTTCGGAAGTGGAAAACAGGATGTGGAATTATTTGGAAAACAGGCAAACGGCTATGGAGCGAATTGAACGAGATCGGCAGCGGATGCAGAGCCAGATTTCTGATATTGCTCATCAGGCTGTTCTTCCGGTATCAAATATTGTTCTGTATACACAGTTATTGGAAGAAAATCTGAGTAACGGGTTTACTGGAACTAAAATCAATGAAATTGAAAACGTGCAGTTAACCAAAGCCGAGGTATCAGAGATTATCAGCGAAATCACTGCAATTAGGGATGAAATTGGAACGCTGGACTTTTTGATACAGTCTCTAGTAAAACTATCGAGAATGGAGAACGGAATCATCAATCTTAATGCTGAAAAACAACAGATCAAGCCGATGCTCGATCTTGTAAAACAGCAGTTTGCGATAAAAGCAAAGAATAAAGGCATTGACTTCCTGATAGAAGACACAGAAGAGACGGCCGTATTTGATCGTAAATGGACACTGGAAGCAGTAGCCAATATTGTTGATAATGCGGTTAAATATACGCAGGAAGGTGGAAAGATCAGTATTCATACAGAGGCGCTTCCGTCTTTGGTACGTATTGATATAGCAGATACCGGAATAGGCATACGGGAGGAAGAACAGGGGGCTGTTTTCTCGCGCTTCTACCGGTCAGTAGAGACATCTAATAGCAGGGGAGTCGGGATCGGATTATATATTGCCCGTGAAGTGATGCGCGCGCAGAATGGATATATCCGCCTTCGATCGGAATATGGAAACGGCAGTACTTTTTCATTATACTTCCTGAAAGATGAAATGTCTCAAAACTGAGAGATTGTGGAGACGGGATAGTGATAGTTTTGTGGTATAGTCTGTATTAAGAAATACAGGCTATATTTTTTTCGGTTTATAAGTATTAAAGCTGGAAAGGAGAGGTATATGGGAATTGTTGAAGCAAGAGAAATTAAGAAATATTATGGAAGCGGTGAAGCAAGGGTTAAGGCTTTGGATGGGATTAGCCTGTCCGTTGAAAAGGGAGAATTTGTTGCGATCGTGGGCTCATCAGGAAGTGGAAAAACTACTTTGCTCAATATGCTTGGCGGCCTGGACGTTCCTGACAGCGGAGAGGTGATCATTGATGGGAAAAGGTTGAATGACTTTTCCGATGATGAGCTGACGGTCTTCCGCAGGAGAAAGATTGGATTTATATTTCAGCAGTATAATCTGCTCCCTATGCTGAATGTCTGGGAAAATATTATTCTTCCTGTTAAGATGGACGGGGTCAAAGCTGACAGGAAATATCTTGGTGAAGTAACTTCAATGCTGGGGCTTGCAGACAAACAAGAGCGTTTGCCTGAAGAATTATCTGGAGGCCAACAACAGCGAGTGGCGATTGCCAGAGCCCTTGCAGCGAAGCCTGCGATTGTACTTGCAGATGAGCCTACAGGTAATTTGGACTCTAGAACAAGCCAAGATGTATTGGGCCTTTTAAAGATTACAGGAGAAAAATACAGCCAGACAATATTAATGATCACACATAACGAAGAAATCGCTCAGCTGGCAGACAGAATTGTCAGAATAGAGGATGGAAAGATTGTAGGGAGGTGATAGAGATGCGGAAATGCGGAGAAGGTTTCTGGCTCCATAGTCGTTTTTTGCGAAAATACAAGAAAAACACAATAGCGCTCTTTTTCTGCTTCTCGCTTACATTTTTGCTTATGACAGTACTTTTGATCCTCCTTCATACAAATTTCCGGATTAGTGATCTTCAGGCAAAGACGGAATTTACCCCTTCGGATTGCTATATCGATGGATTAGATAATGCGCAGGTTGAAAATCTGCGTACAGATTCTGATATATCTTGGATAGCGATTGAACAGGGAGTAGGCAGGATATATACACGGAACAATCAGCAAGCATACCTGATTAGAGGGGACGAATTATCTGCTACGATGATGGCTGGTGTAGTAGAGGGCAGGCTACCTCAAAAATACGGAGAAGTTGCGGTGGAAAGGTGGGTGCTTTTAAATCTTGGAATCGAACCGACGATAGGCCGGACGATTCAGCTTACTGATTTTGAGACCGGGGATGCAGAAGAATTTCTATTAACTGGTATTTTATCTGACATTTATGCAAATAAAAGGTATGGTTTAATGCAGATGCATACTGGCATGGAACCTTCATCAACAGAGTCCCTCATGGCATATATAAAGTTTAAGGATCAGGTCCCATATAACGAAAAGGTGGAAGAGTTACAAACTGAACTAGGAATTAAGAGTGACAGCGTTAAAGAATGTCCTGCGAGAACAAACTATAGAAATTTATACATCCTTGAAGTAGAAATAATAGGCGTAGTTATTGCAGTCTGCATGGTCGTGTTTTACGGGATTTATCGGATTATGCTGTTAACAAGGTTACCGCAGTATGGAATGCTACGTGCTATTGGTATGAAACGCAGGCAATTGACGCGTATGGCACTTTTGGAATTGTATGAGATCTATATTGCTAGTGTACCGGCGGGGATGGCGCTTGGAATAGGGGTTGCGTGGCTGATCCTTAAAATTTCCGGTGACATGGAGCAACAGATTTTCCTATTTGGTGAAAGAACGGAAATTCAGATTACAATTCCCTGGTTCGAAATTGCTGTATGTATTTTGATTACTGGTGGACTTGTAGGAATTATTGGATATGCAAGTGCTAATCGGGCAGGCAAGCAGCGGATCATAGATACAATAAGACAGAAAAATGGAAGAAAAAAACGCGCAAAAGATTCGTTTTTTATCGATAATGCGCAAAGTAAGAACGGAATGGTTCTGCGGATGGGAGGCAAATATCTAGTATCGGATCTAAAAACAATGTGCTTTACAATCCTGACAGTCTGTGTTGGAGTCATGCTTTTTACAGGCCTTGCATATAAGGCGCGGACGCTTGAGCATTATAGGAATGACACGAAAGAGCTGTCTTATCTAAATGGACAATATGCTATGACAATGTTGTACTATAATCGTACTGATCAGGGGATTTCAAGAGCAAATGCAGAAAAAATAGCGCGTACCAACGGAGTCAGCCAAGTGCGGACCAGCTCATCGTTACCTGTGAGGGTAATTGATGACAAAACGGTTGCAAGAAATGAAGAGTATTATGATGAATCAAACGAGAATCTGATGGAAATATACGGGTACAGTGCTGCAGGTTATGATGGAAAGAATCAGGTGTATAAATCTTTTTTGAACGGATATAATGAGGAAGCGTTAAAGTGCCTCAAACCGTATGTTGTAGACGGGGATTTTGATCCGGAGAACCTGAAAGACGACCAGATTGTATTGAGCGTATTACGAATGGACCAGCGCGCAGGAGGCGGCTTGCCTGGACCATATAAAGAAGGATCCCCTATGATGGAGTATCATGCAGGAGATGAGATTCAAATCAAATACAGGAGTGATTTCCGGACGGATACGGAAGAATATGAGAATTTATCGGATGCAGATGCAGAATATATTTATAAAACTTATAAGATAGTTGCAATAGTCTCGTTCCCGTATATGTTTGACTGCAGGCATACGGTTTATCCACTGCTTATAACAAGCGACTCCTATTTGAAAACGATTTCGCCTGACAGCGCGATACAATGTATGTATCTTGATGGAGTGGACGGGATGAATGTGCAGGAGAGAAATGAACTGGAAAGTACACTTATTAGACTTGGCAGCGAAAATGCAAGTATATCCACCCGCAGCCTGATAGATGAGATTGACCGTAATGAAATGTTTTATCTTAAAAGAATGGTCTATATTACGGGCATTGCGTTAGTTTCTTTGATACTGGTAATTATGAATATGGCTAATACTTTCCGCTACCGAATGCGGGTCAGAACAAAGGAAATCAGTATGCTAAGAGCAGTAGGGTATACAAGGAAAATGATTATAAAGATGCTGCTGTTTGAAAATTGCGCCATGGGCATAACGGGGATACTGCTTGCATTTATATTGTCATGGCCGGTTTTGAGGTATATATATTATGATTCGGAAATGTCAGCTTTCGGACATTCGTTTTCTTTTGAAACAATGGGATTTGCAATAGCATCTGCTGGAGCACTTATGGTCTGCATAGTACTTTCTTTCGGAATACCTGCTGAATGGAAAACGAGACGGATTGCGGAAGGCATAGTACATATTGAATAAATTTAAAAAAATCGTCATTGTAATCGTACAGTGGCGATTTTTTATAATTAGAAGAATGTTATGTATAACATAACGATGTATAACATAAGTATAACTTATAATATTAAATATGTTATACAATAAATAACTATATATAACATATACATAACATTTGACATATATACGGCCGAATGATAAAATGAATAAAAGATATCAACAGCGAGGAAAAACAATGGAAGAAGCAAAACAAACTAATTTTAGAGTTACGCCTGAAGCAGCAGATAAATTTCGTGAGTATTGCAAGGAAAATGGATTTAATCAGGCACAGGGATTTGCTCATGTCATGCAGATCATTGAACTTAATAATGCGAAGGAAAAGTTGGTCAGCAGAGAAACCGAGATTGACGAGTTTGAGCGCCATATAAAAGCACTTTTGACTGCTTATCTAAATAGTCTTGAACTAGCTGAAAATGCAGATGCCAGAATGTATGATAAGTATGAAATGGATTTAAAGTCCAAGGAGAAAACCATAAGGGATCTGCAGACTGAAAAGGAAAGGTTGGAAAAGCAGATAGAAGTCGTCAGAGGTATGCGGGATGATGCCGAAAACAGTGCCAGAGAAGCCAAAGAAAAGATGGAAACTGCTCTCCAGCAGCAGAATACTGCGGAGCAGGCTGCAACGGATAAGGATAAACTTAATCAAATGCTGCAGTCCCGTCTGGCAGAAGTAGATGAAAAGGCAAAGAAATATGATGATCTACAAGCAGAAGCAGAGGAGTTAAGGAAACAGGTTAGTGATTTGCAACGTAAGGCAGAGAACGATGCACGTGAAGCGGAGATCCGGCAGGATAAAGCCGTTCAGGCAGCAATAGATGAAAAGGATGCTGAAATACTTGCTCTTGAAAAGGAGAATGCCAGATTAAATAGTCAACTAGAACAGGCAGAGGCCAACACAGATTCAAAAATTGCAGCTGCAAAACTGGAAGGAGAGCAGAAGATTTCAGCATTGGAAAAAGAACACAGGGAAGAAATTAAAAAACTATATGAGCAGATTAATAAATTGCAGGAACAGAATATGAGTCTTACATTAGGACAGGCAGCAGGAAAATAGTACACAATCATAAGCCGAAGTGTGTAAACAATCTTGTTTTGACATATATTCAGTATTCAGGTATTATAACGATATAGAAATCTTGTTTTATTATATTTGCCGGCTTATGCAGGCTTTAAAAGTAAAATTCCTGGCAGCAGTTTTTTAGAAAAAGAATAATATTTCTATAATGGAAAGATGAGATTTAAAAATAAGGAAAAAGGAAGGAAACGTTACGCTGTTTGATGGTATATATCCGTAAGAGGCTGAAAATATATATGGGTAAAGAATATATCCAGTTAGTGTGAGTTATTGAATGTAGACATTTAATTTCCTAAAAAAATTTTGATGTTGGCTATATTAAATTGAAATTATAATATTTAGTTATTTGGGGCAGATCCAATTTTTGGGGCGCTGCCCTTGATTATAAGGCAGTATCTGGGGGATATTGGCCCCAATTAAATATAAAAAAGTTTCTTAAATCCTGCGTCAGCTAGCTTGATGTTTTCCGGTATGATTCCAGCTATCTTTCTTGTCTTTTACCAACTGTTGTAATACTCACGACAATATTTTTCTGAGTATAATAATATAATGTCATGATTTTATTTCAGGGAAGTTTTGTATAGTCTGGATATTTTATCATATAGTAAAGAAACATTATTCTAACTGATAAATGATATTTATCGCTTATAGAAATAGAACTTTCATCGTTTAAAAAATCAGTAATGAGTTTATGGTCTATCCCTATACAATTACCTAATGTAGATAGATCAAATTTATATATTTGCAATAAAACATCTATAATTCCTTTTAATCTACTGTCACAATCAATAGTATTTCCATCAGTTAACAAAATAATTAGATCTGTAAGAAAATGTTTTTCACTTTCTAGTAATGAATCAAGAGAACATTGTCTATTAATATATTTTTTAAACCACTGAGCGCTTAGGCTAGTAATCGTTTCCAAAGCTTCTATGGTGATTTTTCTTTTATTTATTAGCTCAATTAACATATTCCGGAATATATCTTCCGAAGGTGTGTAATCATTTATTATCATTAATATAAACCTCCATAAAAAGGGCCAACCCTTCTAAAGAGTTAGCCCATAACAATTTACATTACAGATAGCTTTTATGCTTTCCATGTAACGCGGTTGCTTCCGGTTTTAGCTACGGGAATTATTCCGTTATATGCTACCCCACTAATGTTGCAGTATAAGTGTGTCCACTTATACGCGCTGCGTAAACTTTGCCCGAAAAACCTGAAATGGCTGCTGTTCCTGAACTTAGTCCAGATGTAATATCTGTAGCAGATACTGTACCAGAAAAATAAGTGGCCGGTTTAGTCATTACAATTGTCCAATACACATAGTGCCCACTTCCACGAACGGTGAGTGTACCAGCATCACCCACTACTGTATTTGAAGAAGCACGTGTTGATGGTGTAAGAGACTTCATAGGGATTTCTATAACTGCCTCATCAGAAACGGTATAAATCTCCCCACCGACTTCGACCTGATAAGTCTGTCTTTCGATAGATTCAGGCTCGGCTGCAAATACTGTCAAATTTAGTGACAATACTATTGCTAACGCCAAAAACAAACCAGATAATTTTTTGAGCTTTTTCATTTTTCCCTTAAGATATTGTGTAACATCAGTAGTGCCTGAAATATAATAATCAATGATAATTTAAAAGCATAATCAAAAACTATAAAGGTCAATAGGAAAGGCTCGAAACGACAATTTATCTACGTTTTTGGTCAAATATTATTCTGAAAATTTTTCAATGTAATAATTGTATGAAATGTATGGCTGTCTTCAGTATAGTAATTCTGTATTTCACCATTATAATTTCTGACGATCCGCTCGATAATTTTCATCCCGTAGCCATGATAACGTTTATCTGGTTTTGTAGTGGAAATCCCACTTTTGTTTTTGGCAAATGGATTTTTTCTGCAGGAGTTGGTCAGCGTAATAATTGTAAAAGCCGTTCCTTTCCGCTCTGAAACCGACAATTCGATAAAAGATCCCGGAATTTGTGCTGTCGCTTCCACGGCGTTATCCATAAGGTTACAAAACAGGGAGGTCATATCATTTTCTTTCAGAAATTTACATACGCCATTTCTTACGTCAGTACGAAAAGCAATATTCAGTTTACGGCACTGAGCTGCATACCGGGCGAGTATTGCATTTAAAAATTCATTATTGCATATCTGTGAAGACGACTGCAGTGCCGAGGAATGGATCAGGCTTTCGATATATGCAGATATTCTGCCGGTATCGCCCTTCTCATTAAGCAAAGCAATGGACTGCAGATGTTTTTTAATATCGTGGACAAACTGGCTCTGGTCTTCCGACTGCTGAATCAGCATCTTGTAGTATTTTGCAGTGTCACATTCTTTTTGCAGCGATAACTGCAGATCCATCATTTTTTCATTTTTCTCCAGATTGTGGCTGTAAACTTCCCAGATAATTATGTTCAAAGCGAGTAAAAGGAGCGTGCTTATTAAGACCATAAGTTCAACCTTCGGGGAAAGCGCTGTATCTGCGCACAGATACAAAAAGGTAAGCATAACAAACATAGATATCGTCGGTATTGCTGTAAACAGGATAACAGACCGGTCTCCCTGAGCTGTTTTCCCGTGGCGGATACCGGAAAAATGTCCGAGAAGATACATGATGAAAAAATATATGATTTTATCGCATATGACAGGTATGATCCAGATCCGGAATTCCGTCCAACCTTCATAGGAAAAAGCGGCTTCATATGGAACGATGGCTATTATAATTAATTCACACAGACACATTACAGCGGTTGAAAGAGCCGAATGAAATAGTGCGGTATACCAGACGGGGCGGTATATAAGAAATACGAATATAAAGTTGGCGGCAAAAAATGAAAACAGATTTAACTGAGGACTCTGCAAAAACGATATCAAAAACAATATACTGTACAATGCAGCAACAGAAATATTTTTTAACAGCTTTGACTTCGGAGTCTCAAAAACGGAAGCACAGTACTGCGAGAAAATAATCCCTTCGATTACATAAATAATAAGATAATAAATCCGGATAAACATTTGATGATCACCTTACACTTTCAAGATATAATAAATAGGCAGTCTTAAATGAGGTGTACTTCCTGCGTGTCAAATACGCAGAGTATTGCCGGCTGCATAAATGGATCAAAGTATGGTCAAAATCTGATACATGCTCAAAATTAACGATAAAACTGCGGTGCGACTGGAAGAAACAGTTCTCGGGCAAACGCTGCGCCCATTCTGTAATAGAAGAAACGGATTCGTAATCTCTCTCCAGTGTGCGTACAAATGTTTTCTTATTCAGAGATTCTATCATAATAATATCTGATGCGGGAACGGTAAAAGTTCCCTGCTTTGTTTCAATTGCAATTTTATCAGAAGAGATACAGTAGACATATAATGCGTCTTTCATATTCCGGAACAGACGCTGCTTTTCTAAAGGTTTGGAAAGATACCGGAAGACATGAAAGCGCATTGCATCATCCAGATATTCCGTATAAGCGGTGACAACAAAGATAATGGTATTTTTATTTTGAGATTTTAATTCAGTTCCTGTGGCAATACCGCTCAATCCGGGCATTTCGATATCCAGAAAGACGATATCTTTTTCACGGCTGTCCTTAAGCAGGGATTCGCCGCTGTTAAAAGTTGATATTTCCGGACACTTTAGCCCCTTGCGTTTAAAAAAATCTTTCAGATAACTAAGTAATTGAGCCGTAAAAAGCGGATCATCATCGCAAATGGCAATACGCATAAGCTGTTCCTCCCATATTTTAATCATTATAGTAATCATTGGGAGATATGGCAAGAAGATTCGACTAAAAGAACAAATATCGTAAAATTTTGGTACATAGAATTCAGATCATACGAAAAATTTATCATTCCAGTTTCTGCGATTGCGCTCGACTAAGAGATCAATAATGCGACGAGCCAGTTCGATGTCTTCTTTACTGCATAAACGGAGGGTGTCGGTAATATTTTGAGGAATATCATTTGCATGCATAGTTCCTAATAACAGATAATCAGGTGTAACTTTTAATTCTTCACATATGTTGATGAAAACCTCCATACTGGGGCGTTCTTTTCCAGTTTCAATAGATGACATATGGTTATTAGAAATGCCGAGTGTTTCAGCTCAGCTTGTTTAATTTTTAATTCATTGCGGCGAAGCTTGATTCGCTTTCCCATTTCTATAAATTGATTATTCAAAATTTATCCAGTCCTTTTTAATTAAAATATTATCAAGAGAATTTATGAAAACAAAGAATGTATAACAGTATTATTCTGTATTACATTATATAAAAGCTCTGCATAACACAAAAATTCTGTTTTATATGTATAAAACAGGGATCTTTTGAGAGAAATAACCAAAAGAGATAATTAAGAGGCCAAAATAAATCATAATATTGATATTCCCATCCTTATTGATTATTATTAATTCTATATAATAATCAATGAAATCTGACAAGGAGGAGGTGAAAGGTCCTTTTTTATTCATACGGAAAAGCAACGTATAATAAATCAAAGGTCCATAAATAAATGAAACAGAATAACGTATCGAAAAAAGTAAGCAAATATGTTGCTTCAGCTCTGAAAAACGTTCTTCGGGCAGAAGCAAATTCTACATCATGTGTAGTTTTTTTTCAGCCTAAAGCACCTGAAAATCTGTCCGAATTTAAAAGGATGAAGTAATGCAAAAAAGCATACAGGCATTGGTAAAGTGGCTTTATCTGCACGGTGCAATAGAGGAAAAGGATCAAGAACTTTATGAATATGCAGCGACTGTTTTTCTAATCACAATTACTCCACTGGTTATAGTAATTGCCATCGGAGCGGTCACTGATCTAATAGTAGAAGAAATCCTGTTAATGATTCCCTTTTTTGCGATAAGAAAATTTAGCGGAGGGATTCATGCTAAACATGCAGGAACATGTTTTGTGCTGTCTATATTAACACTTGTCATCTGTGCAGACATTACATTGTATTGCAAAGTTGGTTGGATATTAAATATAGTTTTATCAGCAGCGTGTTTTGGTCTTTTTCTATTAAGCCCGATAGATTCAGCAAGTCGCCGTCTTGATGTCTATGAACGTCCCAAATATAAATTATATGCATCAATATTTACTGGTATATGTGTTGCTTTTTATATTGGGCTATGGATTTCAGGGCAAGAACATTATGCAGTGTGTATTGCATTCGGTGTAATTTTGGCTGCTGTATTGCAATTTTTATGTTTCATACAGAAAAAAATTAACAAAAGAGACTGTCTTTAAACGGATAGTCTCTTTTGTCTTTTTAGACCAAAAACAAGCGGAAAACGTCGTTTCGGGAGGCGGTTATTGACTTTAACAGAAAATCAATGTATTTAGTAGATATCATTGATTATTATATATGCTAAATATTCAAGAATGGAGGCTTTATTATGAAGTTAAAGAAAAGAGCAGCTGCATTGGTAATGGCTCTTACATTATGTATGGCAGCTGGAGCGACAGTAAATGCGGCAACAGTAAGTACATCAGAGTTCGGAACAATGACTTATTCGTTAAGCCGTAGTGGTGCAACCGTTACAGCAGTAACCAAAACAACAAAAGCAGCTCCTAAGTTAATAACTAAGCTGGAAGTGCAGGTTAATTCAACAGGAAAAACTATTGTTAATACATCTGCAACAAAAACAAATGCAACGAACAATACAATTATCAAGGCAACTAATTATACGAGCACAAAACTGGCAGCTTTTTCTACGCACGAGGCAAGAGGAACAAGCAGTGTTGCCCGTTATATGGCGGAAGTATTTTAAACAGGAACTGCTGTGAGGATGGATTTGTTGTGGCATAGGGGAACCTCTATGCCACATTGCTTAATTATGATAACAGGAGGACGTCAGATTGAAACGAACAATTGTATTTTTTTTATGCGCGGCATTGTGTGCGGTATCCGTGGGATGTGCCGGAAGGAATGCGGACAGCGTTACAGAAAATTCAGATAAGGAACTGGCAGAAGAGTTTAACAAGGATGACTCCCTGTTAGAAGAATCAACGGGCAGTATAGGCTTCGGATATGTTGATCCCCCGCAGAATGGGTATGTCTACGATGGAACGGAACTGGAGGTTCCATATTATATAGAAAATACTGGCGGTGAAAACGAACAGAATGCGGAAGTCGGGCTTTTGTTTTTTGTAGACGGAGAGGCACAGCCATATAGCACAAATGAAGACGGTAAAGAAACGGACGAAAGCTATATGCATAAATTCAGTATTGCGCCGGGCGACCGTCTTGATTTTGACGCTGCTTTTACTCCTGTTTCAGGAAAAGAAGGGGAAGAGATCGGACTGATCCCCGCCATCATCTGGAATCCGGATTATATACCGGAGGACCTGGATTCGGCACGTTTTGGAAACTGCTACAGCCTCAGCGCAAATGTTCCGCTGACAATTACAATGCAGGCTGACGGATCCGGTATACATACCCCTTCTTCTAAAGAAGCCGAGATCACGGATATTCCGGAAGACATCATCCTGTCGCTGGAAGATACGTATAGTGAAGGCGCTTATGATTTTTTAGATGATTCCGTTGGTTTTGAAATAGAGACGGAAAATGATAAAAGCGTACTTGAAGCAGAAAACGGAAAAGTGAATGTGACATTGAATCTTTACGGCGGGAAACAGGTAACAGATAAAATAACATTATTTATAGGGAATCAGCCGGTCCAGATCGAGGATGGAGATTATACGGTCATACATACACAAAAAGATAAGATGTGCCAGGTGAAAGCGCAGATTGACGTAAAAGCTCTGAAAGAACCTGCGGTCATGTATGCAGTGGCAATGACATCGGGGGATGACTATATTACACAGGATATTTATATGACAGCGCCGGTCCTCATACAGCCGGGGAACTAAGATGTGAGAGGAAAGAACACTGCAAAAGCTGAGGGGAGCTGGCAATTAATCAGGAGTCGGAAGGAGAAAAATATATGCTGAAGAAAATATTGGCAATCGGAGGCATCATCTGCATCCTGTGTTCTGGGTGCGCATCAAATGCTGAAAAGGAAAACGCTTCTGAGACATCAGCAGAAGACCAAAAAGAAGAAAACCATGATGCTACGGCATCATCTTTTCAGTTATATGAACCGGAAATAGACTATGAAAGCAATACGGTGAAAATCCATGATCTGGTTTCAAATGATCTGGCCGGAACAATTACATGCCGGCAGGATGAGCAATTAGTTACAGCTCTTGAAGTGGATGACGGATTTGCTGTGGTAAAAAAGTCAACTGATGAAAGCGGTACGGCAAAGGAATATGAAAACGGCGGCCTTGTTGTTACGACGGACGAAGACGGGAGCGGTTCATGGACAGAATATGCGCTGGAACTGTATGATTTTGATCTGAACATGGTGAAAAGCATTTCTCTGCTGGATTATATAGATCAGGATAAGGCGGAGATCCACGGCGATCCGGTTATAAGCCGAAATGCGGAGAAAATCGCATGGCTGACAGACGATTCCATTTACTATATAGACTTGGCTGCTGAAAAAAGCTGCTTTGTGGATGCGCTGTCTCAGGAAAATATCGTGTCGGTCCAGATTGCTTTTGCAGGGAATGACAAAATCGGTTTTTACGGGAGCCAGGGAATTACAGAGACAGACACTTGTTACGGTTTCCTTAATCTGGAAGATCAAAGTGTAAGCGCCCATATTGCAAAAGACTATCAGGCCGGCACATTACTGACAAATGACAGATATGTGTGCATTAACGATGCTCAGGATCCATACACAAACAAGTCCAGCGGAAAGATCCAGATACTGGACTGTAAGACAAATGAAGCCCGGGAAGTTCAGGTGGATGGTCTTGAAAGCACATTTTCTGTAATTACGGAAGACGGTAAAATGCTGATTTCTATTAAATGGGACGAAGAAAACAGTTTCAGAATACGGAATTATGATATGGACACAATGGATGTCCTTTATGAAACTACATGTAAAAAAGATGAAGCAGTACGCCCGTTTGAAATCAAAAAAGCCGGGGATGAATACGTTGTTGTGTACCTGAGCTCAGAATGGGGGTATGTATATGCAGCTGACCATTAGCAGTATCACAAAAAAATACAGAAAAAACTATGCGTTGAAATCCGTTACAGCGCAGCTTAGTCAGGGTGTCTATGGACTCCTGGGGGCAAACGGAGCGGGAAAGACGACACTGATCAATATTCTGATCGGCGTTCTTGAAGCAAACTCGGGTGATATCCTGTTCAACGGCACAAATATAAAAAAACTTGGAACAAAGTATCTGGAACTGATCGGATATATGCCGCAGTATCCCCGGTTTTATCCGAATTTCAGAGTGGATGAATTTTTAGATTATATGTGCTGTGTCAAAGATATTCCGAGAAAAGCTGCACCGGCGATTATTGAAGAGGTACTGTGGCAGGTGAATCTGACGCCGCAGAGCCGCAAACGGATCTGTGAGCTTTCCGGAGGGATGCGGCAGAGAGTTGGAATCGCACAGGCAATGTTAAATGAGCCGAAAATACTGATCCTTGATGAACCTACAGCCGGATTGGACCCTGCTGAGAGGATCAGGTTCCGGAATATTATCTCGCGGATTTCAAAAGACAGGATTGTTCTGATCGCTACACATATTGTTCAGGATATAGAGTATATTGCAAATGAGGTTATGATTTTAAAAGACGGTTTCCTGGTACAGAAGGGATCTATAGCGGAACTCTGCAGAAAGGAAAACGGAAGAGTATGGGAGGCTGTTTTGTCCGAACAGGAACTTACAGAGGCTATGGAACAGTTCCTGATCGGGAATATGCGCCGGGAAGGAGATAAGATTCGTGTCCGTCTGATCAGTGAGGCAGCCCCGGGCAGACTGAAAGCGATACCAGCGGCCCCGCAGCTTGAGGACGTCTTTTTTGACATTTTCGGAAAGGATGGGGCAAACGGATGAAAGCGCTCATGTATGAGATGAAGAAAAATATCTTCAGAAAATATATGGTGTTTCTTATACTGGCAGCTCTCGGGGCAAATATACTGCTGATTTATACACAATACTGTCAGGCAGGGAAAGGGTTTTCCGATGTGATTACCAGAAAGGTGTCAACGGAAAAAGAGTGGAGTTATTATAAAGAACTTCACGCACAGTTTGACGGAACGATCACAAAGGAAAAGGTAAGGAACCTGACAGAGAAGATGGCGGACTATGAACCACATATTTCCAACGGAGATTTCAGCACAGAATATGACCCGGATCATACAGAAACAGGATATTACTATGGGGATTATTCCATACTGGAGACGTATTTTTATAATCCGATAGAATATCTGGTCAATTATAGTATAAGCAACGGGCAGTTGACAGAAAAGGCATCTGAGAATATAGAATTTTATAATAAGATGGGAAATTCCTGTGAAGAAGAGAAAAACCAGTATATCCTGAGCAGGTATCAGAACCGGAGGCTGACGGAATTCTATGATTTTCAGGGATGGAAACAGCTGATCGGTTATGATTATTCGGATCTGTTTCTTTTTGTCCTTTTGATTCTTGCAATCGTACCCTGCTATTATAATGAGCAGAAATATAAAATGTCAGAAATTATTCTGGCCTCAAAAGGACAAAAGAAAGCATATACATACCTGAAGCATGGAGCTGTCTATTTGTGGATCATATGTATTGTTTTTGCGGCGGCGTCCGTCAACTTCCTTATATTTAAAGTTTTATATGGCCTGGATGGAGGATGGACGTGTTTATATGCTCTTTCTGATTATCAATATACACCGTTAAATCTTTCGCTTTTTTGTTTTTTCTTATTTATTAACATTATGAAATGCCTCAGTTTAATTGTCTTTGCCCGAATCGGGATCTGGATAAGCGGGAAAGTAAAAAATATTTATATGATTTACCTTATTCTGCTTGCCGGAACGGCAGTCTGTCTGTACTGCAGCGGATTTGTGTGCAGCAGTTCTCCGGTAAAACAGTATCTGACCCTGCTGAATCCGCTGTCCGGGTTCCAGATATGTGAACTGGAGAAAGGATGTTACGGAATGAATGTATTTGGTCATTACGTTCCGTGGCTGGCGGCGTATCTGTGTGTACAGACGGGAATCCTGCTTCTGTCATACATCATACCGCTCTTCTGTTCCGGACTGAGGAAACCGGGATACCGAAAACTGAAAGGCTGGTTTAAGAGGAGGCGGACGGATGGTTCGGATGGAATGTAAAAAAATATTTGTGAAACAGAAAGCCCTTATCTATCTGACACTGATTTTATTTATGAAACTTATAAATATTTTTGCCTCCGGGTACGATTCAAATTATATGATCGATGAAAATGAGTCGTACTATCTGGAATATATGGATCAGTATGAGGGAAAGATCACAGAAGATACTCGGAATAAGATTGAACAGGAGTATGACCGGATCTATCATCAGACAGATCATGATTACCTGTCATCAAGTAGTGAGAAGGCTTTTCAGGTAATCTATCATCAATATACTTATGAAGAAGAAAGCGGCGGCGGATACATTTTTGATTCGCGGGGCTGGGAGACGCTCCTGCAGCATAATAATGTGGATTATATTCTGCTGGTTGGGATTATTATTCTGGCTGTGTTGGTTTTTGCAACAGAATATGAGAATGATATGCAGAACCTTATGCTGACAACGAAAAAGGGACGCAGTGTTTCCGTACATATGAAACTCTGGATCGGAATTTGCGGAGCTGCAATGCTGACACTTATATTTCAGCTATGTCAGTGCATTTACCTGTATTTGAAGGTTGGACTTCCCCATGGGAACTATCCGCTGATCTGTCTGGAATTTTTTGAGCATACGGGATGGAACTGTAAATTATGGCAGGCATACGGCTGCATTTTGTTGCTGAAAGTTCTGGGAGCAGTATTTGCTTCAATAGCGGCGATGGTTGTGGTTATTCTGGTAAAACATACAGTTCTTTCAATGGTCGTATCAACTGCGGGGTGGCTGATTACAGATATTGTGCTCGGCCAGGGAACGACAGCATATCGTACTCCACTTGGCCTTTTAAAGGCAGCCGGATACTTCTGGCCGGATCAGTATGTCTCAGCTGTCAGCAGCAGCGGAGATTTTGTGAAGAAATATACGTTCCATGAGATCCCGCAGGGCAGATTACCGGCATATATTTTGTGTTTCATCATTATTATTACGGTTTTATACATGCTGTCTGTATTGAGGTATCTGAAATATCCGGTTAAGAGGATTTTTTCCTATCAGAAAAAAAGAATTTTAAGCGTCTTCCTAGTCTGTTTGTCAGTAACAGCTCTGGGAGGCTGCGGACCGGGCAGGCAGGAAGCACAGTATTTTAAGGTCAGCGAAGACTCTCAGGATGAATATAACGGTACGGACTTTCATCTGAAGATCGACCATGAAAATAATAATATCATCTACACGGACAATAGTGGAACCACGTATGATCTGATCCGAGATGTGTTCCCTTTGCAGACAGAGATATCCCGGATATTTGTAGATGGAAATCTATGCTATTATCTCATGGAAAACGAAAATGATAACGGAATTTACATCAGATGCATCGATCTGGACACCTTTTCAGATCAGTTTATATATTCTGATATGGAAGAAAATACAGAAGATCTGTACAGCCTGCTTTCAGATGATAAATCCGTTGAAGAGATCTTTGAGAATCTAGACAGTACAAAATGCTTTTTTGTTACAAAGCATTATATTTATCTGAATAAAGAGAACTATATCCGAAAAATCAACAGGCTTACCCATTACAGTAAAGTCGTCGCGGAAGAAGTGGCGGACAAAGAGATAACCTATGATAATGGAACGCTTTCATATACAGATTTTCACGGAAAAGTAATAAACCTTCAGGAGTGAAGAGAGTAATATATGAATATGATACGAGGAAAGTTAATGATGGATGAGGAGAAAGAGAGAATTTTGATTTTACATTTAAAGGATGATGCAGAAAAAATGATTCGCAAGATTATGGGAAATGACAGCAAGACAACAGATACCGTATTATCGGATGAACTTTCATTTTCCGGCCTTAATATATATCTGGAACAACGCCGAATATTGTATGATAATATGGAAATTCAGCTGAATAGAGAAGAATTCAATGTGTTACAGTCTCTGGTGCAGCGACTTGGTTGGGTAGTTACGAAAGAGCAGATTCTTGAAGCCGCGGGCTCAGAAGATCCACAGGATGAGGATAATGCAGTTCGTTGTCTGATGGCAGGAATCTGTAAGAAGCTGAGATTGTATACAGAGAAAGAATATATCCAGAAAGTACATGGAGTTGGTTATAGGTTTGTGATCCCTCCAAAATAAGTCGCAAGGTTATTTTATGTAAGAAATCATCTTTCTCTTGGAATAGTCTTTTTATGGCATCTGACGATTTGGTTACTCCAAGGCAAACAATCTTGTTTTGACATATATTCAGTATTCAGGTATTATAACGATATAGAAATCTTGTTTTATTATATTTGCCGGCTTATGCAGGCTTTAAAAGTAAAATTCCTGGTAACAGGTTTTTGAGCATCTGATCTTGATCAGGTGCTTGTTTTTTTATAAAAGGAGGTTCGAATTCAAATAGTGATAAGACAAGATTTAGTAATAAGGAAACTGGAAAGATATCCTTTTTAGGATGTCTTTTTTGTTGCCAGGGATACTTGACGGGGAATTAACCGGTAAGTTGAGTGTATTTTCAAGACAGGAGAGGTGTGTAATGAAAAAAGAGTTTTATAGGGTAAAAAGACCGGGTTATCTTGTTTTTG